>Ga0315291_10002334_pt1 | contig 24955 bp, 14 predicted proteins | sample YL17G12_20_MG_FD_203070 | JGI IMG/M metagenome (GOLD analysis project Ga0315291, IMG submission 203070) | Sediment microbial communities from Yellowstone Lake, YNP, Wyoming, USA - YL17G12_20 | ecosystem: Environmental > Aquatic > Freshwater > Lake > Sediment | place: USA: Wyoming | collected...
AGTCTTGCGTGATTCCCGGAAAAAGGGGACAGGTCCAATTTGCCGGAACGGCCCGTAGGGTGCTTCGCACAAATTGGACCTGTCCCCTTTTTCCTCCCCGCTATCCACTATGCACTCTCCACTCTCCACTCTCCACTCTCAACTTACTCATGGCGTAGCGCCTCGATGGGGTCCATTTGGGCCGCACGACGGGCCGGGTACAGCCCGAACACCATCCCCACGGCCATGGAAATCACCAACGCCACCACGATCGACCACGGGGCGATGCGGGGCTCCAGCCGCTGGATGTTCTCAGGCAGCAAGGCCATCACGTCGGGCAGAAGCTCTGCCAGCAGCGTGCGCACTCCCCACACGGCCGGCCTGCAGAGGAAACCGAACAGGATTCCCAGCAGGCCGCCGATGCCCGAGAGGACCACCGTCTCCGTGAGGAACTGCCGGGTGATGTCGTGCTGGGTGGCACCCAAGGCGCGGCGGATGCCGATTTCGCGGGTCCGCTCGGTGACCGTGGCCAGCATGATGTTCATGATGCCGATGCCGCCGACCAGCAGCGAGATCCCGGCGATCAGCACCAGCAGGACGTTGAACAGCGCCCGCATCATTTCCGCCTGGCGGAGCAGCTCCTTGGGGACGACCACGGCGAAATCGGGGGTCTTGTGGTATTTCTCCAACAGCGCGCGGATGACGTCGGCCGTGGCGTCCACCTCGGCCAGATCCTCGACCGTGACGGTGATCTGGCTGAGCTGGACGATTTCGCCCTCTCGGCTGCCGGAGCGGGCCGTCAGCACCATGTCCCCGATCCGGGCGCGGAGCGTGGACAGGGGGATATAGACGTCCAGGTCGTACTCGCGGGCTTCGAGGCTGCCCCCGATGGCCGCGGACGGCGTCCGCTGAGCGGTCTGCCCCACGACGAGGTAGAAGTCCGTGCCGATCTGGACCGTGCGGCCGATCGGATCTTCGTAGGGGAAGAGGATCTCGGCGGTCTTGTGCGCGAGCACGGCTACGTTGTCCGTGCCGGCCAGATCGCGATCGGTGAGGAACCGGCCGCGATCGAGTTGCAGGAGGTTCAGTGCCTGGTACTCGGGGGTGCAGCCGACGAGCTTGGCGTCGACCACCCGGTCCGCGTTGCGGATCTCCCGGCGGATCTCCCGCATGGGCACCGCCGCGAGGATCGTGGGGATATTCGAGATGATCCGGTCGAAGTCGGCGCGGAGCAGGCCGTATTCGACGAACATGCCGCCGCCAGCGCGGGAGGACTCCTGCGGGGGCTTGACGCTGCGGACAATGATGTTGGTGGCGCCGAGGTCCTTGATCTGCTGCTGGGCCTGGTAGCTGACGGCCTCGCCCATGGCCACCAGCCAGATCACCGCGGTCACGCCAATCAGGATTCCCAACACCGCCAGGCCGGAGCGGAGCTTGTGCAGCAGCAGACTGCTCAGCCCCAGCCGGAGTGTTTTCAGGAAACCCTTTGCCATTGGGATATAGCGATTGGGGATTAGGGATTGGGGGTTGGGGATTGCAGATTGCGCTCTCCCCCTCCGCCCGCCCCCCTTCCCCCTTCGCCCTTCTCTCTTCCCCCTTCGCCCTGGCCCCTGGCCCCTGGCCCCCGGCCACCTTGACCGAAACGTCTTTGCAGGGCGCCGAGTTCTGCGGCGTCGATGAAGCCGTCGCCGTTGATGTCGAGCTGATTGAAGGAGTCGCGCATGCGTTCGGGCGCTTCGTCGCGGCTCAGCTTTCCGTCGCCGTCGCGGTCCAGTTGCATCATGCCGCGGCCGGCTGGCGCTCCCGGGCCTGGTGGGCCGCCGGCCCGGGGTGCCGCTGCATCGGGGCGTCCCGGCTGGCCGGCCGGGGGCCCGCCGCGTGCTTTTTCAGCCGAGGGGCGCTGGCCGGGCGCTTGGCCACCGGGCGCGGCGAAGCCCCCCTGGCGCCCCGCGGGCGAGGCGCCGAACCTGCTCTCCACGCTGCTGGTGGTTTCCTCGCCGCCTTCCTCGCGGGCCTCGGCAATCACCGTTCGCGGGTTGAGCACGACTTCCTCTCCGGCGGCCACACCGTCTTTCACCTCGACGAACTTGTCGTTGCTCAGGCCAAGGACCAGCGGCCGGCGCTCGAACCTCTCGGGCGTCTTCACCCAGCAGTAGAACTTGCTGCGTTGTTCGACGACGGCGGCCACAGGCAGGGTAACCACGTCTTTGAGGTCTGCCACGAGGATCTCCACCTCCGCGGTCATCCCCGGCTTGAGCCCCTTCTGATCTCCGTCGATCTTCACGATCGTGGCATATTCCTTCACGTTGGCCGCAAACCACCCGGAGGCCTCCGGCTGGTTGGCGATGGAGTCGATCGTGCCGTGAAACACCTGGTCCTGGATGCGGATGCGGGCCCGCATCCCCGGCCGGAGCTGATCCACCTTGGACTCGTGTACGGTGACCTTCACCTGCATCTTGGACAAATCGGGCAGGCGGAAGAGAGTCTGCTGCTCGCGGACCAGGGCTCCCTCCTCGACCTGCGGAGTCTGCGACATGCCGCGGTGCCCGCCGACTTCGTTCGCGTACACCGCCATGCCGCTTTGCGGGGCACGGATGACGCACTTTTGCAGTTGTGCCTGGAGGCGCTTCAGGCGGGCCTCCTCCAGCTCGAAGGCCGCTCGCTCGGACTTCTCCCTGGCCTCGGCCGTGTCGCGCTTGCTCTGCAGGTCTTCCAGCGTCTTCAGCTTGGTGTATTTCTCCAGCACGTCCTTGGCCGTCTGCGCCGAGTCCAGATCCAGTTGTGCCCGCTGCACCGCGAACTCCTGGCTCTCCCGTTGCAGCGGACTGACGTAACCCTTGCGGAACATACGTTGGGTGTGCCGCAGGCTGTTCTGTGCGCTGCGGAGATTCTCCATGGCGATCTTGATCTGCGCTTCCAGGACCTGAATGTCCTTACGGTATGTTCCATCCACGTATTCCTGCACGGAGATCTTGGCGACGCTGTAGTCCTTCTCAGCCTGGATGTAGGCCGCGCGGGCCTTTTCGTAGGTGATTTTCTGCTGGTTGATCTGGTCCTCGAGCTGAGACGAATCGAGCCGCACCAGCACGTCCCCCTCCTGGACCAACTGCCCGTCCTCAACGATCCAGAGGATCGTGCTGCCGCCGGCGACCTCGCACTTGATGTCCCGATTGGCGGCGCTTTCCAGGTTGCCGTCCTCGGTGATGGTGACCAGCAGTTCACCCTTCTGGACGGCATAGGTCAGGAGCGAGCCGTCCATGGGGGAAGCCAGCGCGCCGGTCAGCCTGGCCACCCCCGCCGCCGCCAGCCCGACGACGACCAGCAGCGCCAGTCCGGGCACCACCCAGCGGCCCCAGCGGCGGCGTCCCTGCCCTGAGGAGGGATCGATGTCGTGCTCGTTCGCTTCCAAGACATCGAGCAAGGCGGTGGACAGCGGTTGTTCGTTTTGGGCGGTTGTAGTCATGACAATGCCCCCAGACGGGTCTCCACGGGGTGGTGATGGGGGTCGCAGGGCGACAGGCCGGGTGCCACTGGCGTGACGCCAGTGGCACGCGGTGCGGGCCCGATTGCCCACGGCCCCCTCTCTGACTTCCCCCTATTCTAACCACAGATCTGCGGGAGGGTATCGCGGCAATTGGTTGAGAGTTGAGGGTTGAGGGTTGAGAGTTGAGGGTTCAGAGTTGAGGGTTGAAGGTTGAGAGTTGAGGGTTGAGGCCTGAGAACAGAGTGAGCCCCCTCTTATGTAGGTCAAGTCTGCCCTCTGCCGTCGTACTCCTTCCATGCCTGCTCTGGATTTGGGGATTGGGGTTTAGGGACAATACCGTTGAATTAAGGGCCAACCCAGCCTGGACACAGTGGCACCGGCGTCTCGCCGGTGTGATGCAAGTGAAAGTGCTGCCATCATTTCCGTCACACCGGCGAGACGCCGGTGCCACTTGATCCTCCTTGATATTGCACCTAATTGAACGGTATTGGGTTTAGGGATTTCGGGATTTCGGAGACTGTAGCATCGTTATCGGGTCCGTGTGCCACGGCTGCGTCAGCCGTGCCCGGGAATCGCAGTAGTTTCCCCGGCAACCTTTCGCGCACGGCTGACACAGCCGTGGCACACCTGGAATCTCAGGGCTTCCGGCGTTTTCACCCGATAACGATGCTAAAGTCTCGGATTTCGGGACTTTTCAACTCTCAACCCTCAACTCTCAACCCTCAACCCTCAACTCTCAACCCTCAACTCTCAACCCTCAACTCTCAACTCTCAACCCTCAACCCTCAACTCTCAACCCTCGACTCTCAACTCTCAACCCTCGACTCTCAACTCTCAACCCTAGGGCACAGCGGGAACGAGTGGGGCCATCGGGGTGGTGGGCTGGCTGCCCGGCTGGTCGTCGGGGGCCAGCGGAGGAATCTCCAATTGTCTCAGCACGTCCTCCGGCATTGGGGGCGGCAGTGGAAGCTCCTCTTCGGTCGCCCGCTCCGCCTCCCCCAGCGGCCGGTCGACCCACATCCCCCGCTCGTCGATCTGCATGATACCCAGTTCGCGCATCAACTGGATCCGCACCGCGTAGTAGTTCAGCCAGACGCTCATCAGGTTGTCCTGGGAGCTGCGGAGATCCGACAAGGCCGTCAGCAGGTTCAGGGCGGCAGTCGGTCCGAGCTGGGCGGCGGGCTGGCCGGGTTGGGCGGGCGGGGGAGGCTGGTTGAGCACGTCCCGCGTCTGGTCCACCCGACGAATGGCGATGGCCACCGCGCGACGCTGGATCTCCATGTTGACCGCCAGTTGCTGCGACTGCCGCAGCAAGCCCCGCAACGTCTGATGAATCCCGTCTTCGTACTGGATCAACTGCCGGCGGTCGCGCTGATAATCGATCAACACCTGGCGGAAGTTGTTCCGCTCCAACAACCGCGTGAAGGGCGCGTCAAACTCCAGCCCCACGCTCATCCGGCCGGTCGGCGCCCGGAATTTCACCGGGTTGTTGCCCACCGTGCTCATGTCGCCGCTGAAGACCACGTTCAAGCCCGATTGCAGGGCATCGGCGTTAAAGGCGATCAGCCGCCAGGTATCCACCAACGCCGCGCGATTGTTCATCCAGTCCAGGCGATTGGCCCGGGCGATGTCCAGCGCGTCCGCCGGGGCCAACTGCAGCGGTTCGATGGTCACCGTCTCCAGCCGGGCACGGGCCTGCACCAGGGACAGCTCGTCCACGGTTGCCGACAATTCGGTCATCAGCTCGATCATCTTGTCCGCCGTTTCGGCCCGCCGGGTACCCTCTGGGTGCAGCGTCAGACGCTCGCCGAGCTGGCCGAGCGGCTGCTCGGTCGCGGTGAATCGCTTCTTCAGCTCGTCGAGCCTGCCGGCCAGCCGCCCCATCTCTTCCTGTAGTCTGCGGCCTTGCTCGGCGTCGAGGGTCTTGAGCCGCGACTCGACGTGTCTGGTCAACTCGTTCAGGTCCCCTTCGACCTCGACGAACTGCTCGGCGGCTCCACGCCGCAGCTCGGCGACGGCTTCCAGGGCCTTCCGGAGGGTCTCCTGTTCCGGCGCCTCCTGGTACTGGCCGAACTGCTCGATGAAGCCGGCCATGCGGTTCTGCAGGCTGCTCATCCGCGGATCGATGAACTGGAATTGACGGATGAAACGGTCGTCCGGCACGATGTCCAGGTCGGGAGGCAGTCCAAGGGTGCCAGTCTTGTAGGAATCGAGGGAGTTCTGCAAAGAGTTCTCCGCTTGGAGCAGGTTGGCCCGCTCGGTCTCAATGCTTTGCCGGAACTGGTCGACTTGGGCCAGGTCGATGGTGCCGGCTTCCAGATGGGCCTCGAGCAGGCGGAGGGTCCGCAACTGGAGGTTGAGGCTTTCCTGCGTGTTGTGGATCTGCTGGAGTTGCTGCAGCAGGCCGATGAAGCCGCCCACCGTGCCGGCGCCGCCGCCGGCGAAGCCGGCCCCGCCGCCGCCGGCGGCTCCGCCGCCCCCGCCGAAGCCGGCGCGGCCGAAACCGGTGGCGGCGCCCACGCCGCCGAACCCACCCGACCCGGTGCCGGTGAATCCGGTCAGCCCGGTGCCGCCGAAGAACCCGCCGCGTCGCTGCGGCGTGGTGACGCCCAGCTCGCCGATCGAAATCCGCGTGAAGAAGCCTTGTTGATACTGGTGCAACGCCCGCAGGTTGGCCAGCAAGGCCCGCTCGGCGATGGTCAGTTGCTCCAGGGCTACGTCGCGGCCCGCCCCGCGCAGCAGCGGCTGCACCAGGTTGAAGTTGACCAGCGACGTGGTGAAGTTCGTATCGGGACCGGCGAATTGCCAGACGAAAGAGTTGGCAAAGCCCACCAGCAGCTCGCCGGCCGTGGCGAAGCGGCGCTGAAGCTGGAGATTGGTGTCGGTGCTCAACGTATTGCTCTCGCCGCCCGGGCGGAGGCGTCCGAGATGCGTGAAGGTCGTGTCGTTGGTGCCGAAGAAGCGGACGTCGAAACGGAACCTCTCGGCGCTGACGTCCAAGGCGGAAAGGTAGACGGTCTCCAGTTGCGTTTGATAATCGGGGGAGTTGACGTAGGCCGCGCGCACGGCGGATTCCACGTCCAACACCACGTTGCCCTCGGGAGTCACGTGCACGTACTCCCCCAGACGCTGACGCCACGCGGGGTTTTCCAGCGAGCGGCGGTCGCCAAAGGCGTGCCAGCAGGGCCAGCCCGTCTTGTCGTCCACGCAGTGCATGTAGAGATGGGCAGCCGGGTCGTCCGGGGGCATCGGCGGGCAGACCGGGTTGCACGGGTCGTGGTAGCGGCTGCGGAGATCGGGCTGGATCGTGAAACCCGCCGCAGACCACCGCGGATCGGTCGATTTCTCCTCGACCAGACGATACGCCTCCTGGTCGGCCTGGCGATAGTACCGATCGCGACTACAGCCGCTTTGCACGACCAGCCCAACGATCGGCGCGCCGACGATCAGCCAGCGGAACATCCAAGGTGGCAGGGCAAGCGGCATTCCGGTCCTCTTTCCACGGCCTGGACGCGAAACGGGGCGCCTCCCCGGGCCCTATCGCCGCTACGCGGCGGGCACCGGGTCGACTTGCGCCACGCTCCAGTCAGTCGTGCGGGGGGGACGGCGGCAGCAGTCACGAGGCTACCTGTTGTATAGATTATGTTCGACCGCACGATGATTCGGGGTTTAGCGATTGCAGCGGACAAGCCGGAGGGTTGGAAGATACGGAACGTATCGGGAGGAAAAAGGGGACAGGTCCAATTTGCCGGAACGGCCCGTAGCCCGCATTTCTCACCACAGTGTGCCACTGCTTGACGTAAGGCAAGCAGTGACGAGGGATTCCGCCCCGCACTGCTTCTGCGAAGCAGTGGCACACTGTGATCCGACGTCGGGTGTTGGTGAGAAATGCGGGGTAGGGTGCTTCGCACAAATTGGACCTGTCCCCTTTTTCCGCCGGGGTGAAAAGTCAACCCAACGCCCCACCGCCGCGTAACCGGCAATTTCTACGATCGCGGAAAAGGTTCTGCCTCCGGACGCTTGCAAACAGAGTTCTGTAAGGGCACAATACCCGATGTTGTCGGTTGTCGTGAGGCTGTGGTGGTCGGATCTGGCAGCGGGCAGGGTCGCAGCATCGATTCTGCGGCCTGTGCCATGTACGACGGCGCCGGCGCGCCGCGGGGAGGAGATTCTCATGAGATGCGCGTTGCTTTCCCTGGTGGTCATTGCCGTGTCCTGGTGCGAGTGCGACGGGCTGCACCCTGTCTCCCTCCTGGCAGCGGAAACACCCCCGCAGGTCCTCGCGCTCCAGGCAAAAGACACGTTCTTCTTCCGCCACCCAGAGAGTACGCAGGGCGGCGAGCTTCAGCAGGTACTGCACGTAACGGTCGTCGGCGACTGGGAGAAGCGAGGGACCTTCCGCGTGGAGACGGGTGGAAAGAGCTTTGAACTCGACGTGGAGAAGGCGCCGCTCGATGAGAACCGCTACGTGATCGGCATCCCGCCGGTCGCGGCCGAGACGCCCGTCTCGATTGAACTGCGGACGGCCTCGGGGAAGACGGCAAACGTAGCGATCAAGGTGCGGCCGCACCGACACTGGAAGGTCTACGTCGCGCTGAAGACGCACTACGACCTCGGCTATACCGAGCCGATCGACGAGATGCTCAACCGGACGGCCGGCTCGATGCTCGACAGGGTCTACGCGTTCTGCGACGCCGCGAAGGACAACTCCGTCGGGCACCGCTTTATCTGGACGTACCCCACCTGGCTCATCGACCAGATTCTCTTGCGCAAGGATGCGAAGGGAAAGGAGAAGCTCGACGATTACATCCGCCGCGGCGCGATCACCTGGCACGCCCTGCCGATCACGCTCCACTCCTACTTCTGCGGCCTGGAGGACATCTCCCGCGCGCTATACTTGTCCAAGGAGCTGGAGCAGCGTTACCAGAAGCGGGTGGGGTGGGCTAAGCAGACGGACGTGCCCGGTCACACCCGCATCCTGCCGCAGATCCTCGCCCGCAGCGGCGTGCGGCTGTTGCAGATCGGGGCGAACAACGGTGTGCGCGGCGTGGAAGTCCCGCTGGTTTTCTGGTGGGAATCGCCCGACGGCAGCCGGGTGCTGACGCAGCTCACGCCCGGCTACGGCTGGGGCTGGGATGAGGCGCTGTTGGCGCGGCTGGAGAACGACGCGAACTACCCCTACGACGCCCACCTGGCCCTGTACGTGACCGGCGACAACCAGGGACCGGAGAACCTGGTCGAGGTCGCCCAGCGGGCCGAGAAGCTCGGCAAGCTGTACGCCTTCCCGAAGATCCAGATCGGCCAGGTCGAGGACTTCGTGGACTGGATGCAGTCGCACTACGGCGACCGTATTCCGGTGCTCCGCAGCGAACTGTCCGACTGGTGGATTCACGGGATCGCCAGCCAGGCGCAGGTGACCGCGGAGGCCCGCTGGGCCCGCGACGCCCTGACCTGGAGCGAGCGGTTCCACACGGCGGGCCTGCTGGCCGGAGTTCTTCCCGCCGAGGTCTATCCGGCCGGGGAGTTCCGCGAGGCCTACATCCAGTCGCTGCTCTACAGCGAGCACACCTGGGGCATCGCCGGTTTCAAGCCGGAGCCGAAGCCGCAGGCTGGCGACGACCTGGCCAAGAACCCGGCCTACGAGCCGATGAAGAAGTCCTGGCGGCTGAAGGGGGATTTTGCCCGCCGGGCGGCGGCGGCAGCAGCGAAAACGCTGGAAGACATTTTGCAGCGGATCGGCTCTGCCGCCGCCCCGGCCGACGGCGGGCTGGTGGTCTTCAACCCCACCGCCTGGCCGCGGACCGATGCGGTCCGCCTCCCCGCCGGCGCCTTCCCGGATGCGGCCGCACTGGTCCCGCTCGACGGCTCCGCAGCGGCCGCCCCGGTCCAGCGGATCGGCGACGACCGTGTGTTCATCGCGCAGACCGTCCCCGGGGTCGGCTACCGCGTCTACAAGCCGGTCGACGGCGCCAAGCCTGCGGAGGTCTCGAAGGGATCCGAGCGGACCGTCGAAAGCCCCCGCTACCGGATCGAAATCCGCGACGACGGCGAGATCTCCTCGATCACCGACAGGCAAACGGGCCTCGAGCTGCTCGATCCAAAGGCGCCGTTCCCCTTCAACCAGTACGTGTATGAAGGCTATGCGAAGATCGCACCGGCCGGCTGGCACGAGACCCCGTACAAGGGCAAGGGCACCGGCAAGGTCGTCCCGCGGACCACCGGCTGGCACGTCGAATCGGGGCCGGTCTGCGAGAGGCTCGTCGTCGAAGGCAGGCTCGAGATCCCTGATTTCCCGGTCCAGGTCGGCGAGGTCGAGAAGGTGATCCGCACCGTGACGCTCTGGAAGCAACTCGACCGGATCGATTGCGAGGTGCGGCTGATCGCCAAAAAGCAGAGCGCGATGATCGAGGCGGGCCACGTCGCCTTCCCGCTGGCAATCCCGGACTTCCGCTTCCGCCTGGAGCTGCTCGGCGCCGTGACGGACCCCGTGGCGGACGTGCTGGTCAAGGGGAACCGCGACACGTTCGCGGTCCAGCGCTGGGTCGACGTTTCGGGCCCGAAGGGCGGCGTGACCTGGGCGACCGTCGAAGCCCCGCTGGTCTCCGTGGGCGACATCCGCATCTTCTCCTGGGATCCCGATTATGTCCCCTCGCGGGCACACATCTACTCCAGCGTGCTGAACAACGGCTGGTCGACGAACTTCCAGGAATTTCAAGGCGGTGACTTCACCTTCCGCTACGCGCTGCGCGGCCATGCGGGCACGGAGCCGGACGCGCGGTTCGGCTGGGAGACAACCAGCCCGCTGCTGGCACGCGCCGCGAAATCGGCCGAGCGGGGACCGGCGCGACTGCCCCCAACGGCCGGGTTCTTCGAGGTTTCGCCCGCCAACGTGATCCTGGTCAACGCCAAGCGCGCCGAGGACGGGCGCGGCCTGGTGATTCGGCTGTTTGAGACGGGCGGCCGAAAGGTCGAGGCCCGCGTGAAATGCGGCTTCAAGCCCGCCGCACCCAGAGGGTACCCGGCCACCCTGGTCCGCCTCACCGAAGACCTCCCGGAAGGCGGCGGGAAGAGCCTCAGCGTCGACCAGGATACGATCCTGAGCGAGATTGGGCCGTTCGAGATCCAAACCATCCGCGTCGGCCCGTAGTCGGAAAGCTGATCTGACACCGTTTAGCGGGGATTATTCATCGGACCGTGGTCGAGTCGGTTATGGGGTGCCACGGCTGTATCAGCCGTGCTCCAGACTCCCACATTTGCCCATGGTCGCATGGCCGACACGGCCGTAGCACCGCATGAATAATCCGGGTTTAGCCGTCGCCGGCACGGCGACGCGGGCGTTTCTCCCGGCCGACGTACCGTCGGCCGCTAAACGGCATGTCGCAGTCTCTTTTCTACCACCAATAGCCCCGTGGCCACGCCGGAGATTGCCGCCCCGTAGCCGCAACAGCCAAACGAGTCACTCCCGGAATCGTGCAACTCTCTATTTGGAAAGCCCGACCTACGGATGGGCCGTGTCGGTCGGCCGGTCTCGGAACAGCAACTGCGAAAGCAAGTACAAGTCGTTTTTCCACACCGGCCACTCGTGCCCGCCGGAATCGACGTGCCAAACGTGCGGCACCTTCATCTCGTCCAGGGCGGCATGGAAGGGCTCGCTGATGTTCATCAATCGGTCGCGGTCGCCGCAGGAGACCCAGAGCAGCCGCAGTTTGTTGGCCGCGTCAGCGGGGTTGGCGATCAGGTCGGCGGCCTTCCTGGTATTGGGGGCCGAGGAGAATCCGCCCACCCAGGCGAACGCCTCCAGATGCGTTAGGCCGAAGTTCAGCGATTGGCCGCCACCCATCGATAGGCCCGCCACCGCGCGGTGCTCACGGTCGGCCTGCACCGAGTAGTGCGACTCGATGTAAGGGATCACGTCCTTGAGCAAATCGTCCTCGAACGCGGCATAGGCCTTAAACGGATTGCCCTGGAAGGGGTTGGCCGGGGGCGGCTCGGCCGACGCCCGGCCGTTGGGCATCACGACGATCATCGGCAGGAGCTTCTTGTCGGCGTAGAGGTTATCGAGGATGACGTCGGCCGACCCCTTCTGCCGCCAGCCCGTCTCGTCGTCGCCGATGCCGTGCAGCAGGTAGAGCACGGGGTACTTGCCGTCCTTCGAGTAGCCCGGCGGCGTGTAGACCACCATCTTCCGCTTGACGCCGACGCTCTTGGAGTCGTACTCGACCGTTTCGACCTTGCCGCGATCGATGCCCTCGCGGCGAACGTCGAAGCCTTTTGGCGCCGCGCCCTGCGGGGCCTGCGCCACTGCCGTCGGCACCACTGCCCAGCTCAAGCACCAGAGGACCAGCGCTGCTGCGAACCGGGACGTCGCTGAGCAGTTCATGTGTCAGTCCTCCTCGCGTACGTGGGTTCTGCTCGGTCTGCCGGCGCAATTACGATCTCTTGATTCATCTTTCCGTGCGCAGCCAACAAAGCGTTTTTCGACCGCAACACCAGCCGTGCTGGCGTGCTGCGGCCACGCGCCACCACAACAAGCACCACAAATCCTGCGGCAGAAGCGAGCAGGATGCTTGTGGCCGGTTCGGGGACTACTGCCTCGGCACCCCAGAGCACCATCTCCTCGCTGAGCGTGCCGGAGAAGATGTGGCCAGCGTTGACCAGTCTACCAGATTCCTCTGGTCAGTCAACGGACCCGAGGCGTCAACGCTGGGGAGGAAAAAGGGGACAGGTCCAATTTGTGCGAAGCACCCTCCGGGCCGTTCCGGCAAATTGGACCTGTCCCCTTTTTCCGCGCGCAAGACCATTTAGATCGAGGCGTGCATCACCGGGACACCCGTCAACGCAGGCTGGACGGAACGCTACGCCAAGACGGCGGCCTCGTCCGGCGCCGAGAGTCGTGCGCGCAAGCGGCGGATTTCTTCGCGGTACTCCAGCCGCTCGGCCTGCCAGCGGTGGGCCTGCTCGGTCAGCTCGGTTTCTTTTTGACCGAGCTGTTCCTCACGGGCGATCAAGCGGGCGGCCTGTTTGTCGGCCTCCTCCTGCCGCTTGGCGGCCCACTCTTGGAATTCGCGCTTCTGTCGCGACAGCTTCTCGTGTTGCTCGGCCAACTGGCCGCGGATGGTCTCGAGTTCGTCCTTCTGCTGCTGAAGCTCGGCCTCGGTCAGCCGATAGTGATCGGCCAGCTTGCTGCGGATCCGCCCCAACGATCGGGTCAAGGCGGCCGGTGGTGCAGCGCCCGAGAGTTGCACCCAAAGCTCCTCGGTGGCCAGCCGGAGCTCAAGCGTCTCGCGGTGCATGCGGCTGAGTTCCCCGCGGAGTTGCTCCAGGGACGCCTGGCATCGGTCGACGTGCTCGCTGCGGCGCTGCACCGCCTGGCGCTGCTTCTCCAGCTCGGCCGTCACGCGGCGCTGCTCCTCGGCCAATCGCTGTCGCTGCAAGCGGCGCTCCTCCTGGGCCTCGCGGTGAGCCTCGGACAACTGGCGGCGGAGTTCTTGGGTCTCGGCCTGGGCGTCGGCCAGTCGGGCTTCGGCCTCGTCGAGTTGTCGGCGTTTGGCCTCCAGCGTCTCGGCCGTGCGGCGGAGCACCTCCTCGCGGGCGAGCAGCTCGGGGCTGGGCCCCGCCGCCTTGGGTTGGGCCTTGGCGTCGGCGGTGTCGGCCTGGTTGCGTCGGGCGGCGTCGGCAGCCGCCAGCCGGGCCAGACGTTTCTCCACCTCGCGATGCTGTTGGTCCAGCTCAGCGCTCCGCCGGTCCAGTTCTGCCTCGCGTTCGCCCAGCCAGAGCCGGGCAGTGCGGGCGTCTCGCTCCAGTTGGGCAATCTGGGCGTTGAGTTCCGCCTGGCGATGGTCGAGTTCCTTCTGTCGGATGCGGAGGTGGGAAGCCAGTTGGTCGGCCTGCATGCGCAACTGCTCGGCGGCCGCCTCGTCCAGCGCCGGCTTCTCGACTCCGCCGTCAACGGCCGCCGCCGCGGCCCCTTCCTGCTTCGGGGTCTGGTGGGCCGGGTCTACCCGTGTTCCGGTCGAGACCTTGTCGGCCTGCCCGGCAGGCTGCTGCTGGCGAAGCTCGGTATCTGGCTGTGACATGGCGGCGGACGTTTGGGTGGCAATGTAGGGGTTATGGAGGGTTCGCGGGGAAACTCTTGCGTCCTGACTTGCCGCGGAGGCGTGGCTGGATGGATGAAGACGGGGAAGAGGTACGTCGTCGCGTTACACTCCGCGTAATCGACAAGGTTTTCCCAGGTCCCTTGATCGGCACGCGGGCGGCCCAAATTCACCCGAAGTGATTTTACGGGTCGCCAGTGGGGGCGCGGGTGCCGCCTTGGATCGCGGCGGGCAGGAAAAGAGGAAGGCCAGATAAAATGGAGAGACCAGTCGCGGCCCAAAAAGCCGCGACCGGCGGTCGCGCGCATGGGCCCAGAAAGCCGCGACCGGCGGTCGCGCGCATGGGCAGTGAAGACCGCTTCACCATCTATCTGAGCGGGGCCAGCGGTTGTGGCTCCATGAACCCGACATCAGAAGCATATACGAAGCCGGCGTCTACGACCGATCCAACGGCATTGCCGCTAGGCCGTGGCCTGATCAATGGCGTCCTGCAAGCGGTGTTTCGGTTGCACGCCAACGAAGCGGTCGACCACCTGGCCGTTCTTGAAGATCATCAAGGTGGGAATACTGCTGATGCTGTAGCCGGCCGCGGTCTTGGGGCTATCGTCGACGTTCACCTTGGCGACCTTGATCGACCCTGCGTTCTGGGCGGCCAGCTCCTCGACCACGGGGGCGACCATCCGGCAAGGACCGCACCAGGGGGCCCAAAAATCGACCAACACCGGCTGAGCCGATTGCAGGACCTCGGCCTCGAAATTTGCGTCAGACAGTTCGTTCACGTCGGCCATGAAACTGATCTCCTTGCGGCAAACTGTTCCCAACCTGACCCACGCGACGGCTCAGACACCTATCAGGGGGGGCCAAAATTGGCTGATCTGTAAGAAGGGCGGGCCGTCGAGAGGAAGGTCTTCTCCCGCACCCGGGACAAACCTTCGCCATTATAGGACCGCGGTCCCAGTCGTCAACGAAACCTCAGCGGGCAGCCACCGGAACCGCTCCTGTTGTCCGTACTGCCCTCACCCCGCCTGCGGGGAGAGGGGCCGGGGTGAGGGGCCAAATGGATTTGCGTCATTCGGGGAATTCTGCAGGTTCATGCCCCGTGCGCGTGCCAGAACTGCGCCGCGTGGCCGCGGCGGCTAAACCACTTTCCCCCCGGAATCCGCTTTGCCCGCCGATTCAACCCCTCGTCCGGGAGCCGACCAGTTCGGCGAGCACTGCGCGGAGTTTCTTCATGGTAATGGGCATAGGCAGGACCACACGGTGATCGGCGGTGCTGGCCTTTTTCCGCCAGCCGTGCTGGCTCTCGTCCAGCAGCAGTACGGCCGGGATGAAACTGGTCCGGCTGTCCTCCGCCAAGCGGTTGAACGCCTCCAGGGCCGGTTTGCCGATCTGCTGGGCATTGATCACGACGCATTCGGCGGCGGCGGCGTCTTGCTGGAATCGGTGGAGCGCCCGGGCGGGGTCACTGGTCAGCAGCACGCGGTAACCCGCCCGCTTGAAGCCGTCGCGAAAGATGTCCTGCATCTGGCCGTCCGACTCGACCACCATCACCGAGGGTCGCTCTTCGGGGGGCACGGTCCTGGCGGCCAACCGGTCGTCGTCCGGCTGGGCCTTCTCCGACTGCAAGCCTCCCCGGCCGCCGTCGGCGGGCGGCTCTTCTTCCAGCCGTTTGGCGGCGATTTTTAGATCACTGAGCATGTTGCCCGGAGACTGGTAGCGGCGGTCGGGGTCGAGGACCATCGCCTTATTGACCACCAGCGCCACCGAATCGGGGATCGCCGGATCGACGCTCTTGACGGGCGGGACCTTCAGGAAGCGGGATTTGCTGAGCCGTTTCAGCCGGTCGCGGGTCTCGGAGAGCGGCGGCCTGCCGGTCAACATGTTGTAGTAGATGCAGCCGAGGAAGTAGATGTCGCTGCGGGTGTCGTCTTTGCGCACGCCGGTTACCCGCTCCAAGGCAGCGTAGTCGATGGTCCGCCCGTTGGGCAGGTCGGCCAGGACGTCCTCGCTGAGAGTCTCATCCAGGGCCGCCAGCCCGAAGTCGACCAGCTTCGCCTCTCCCCGGCTGGAGACCAGCACGTTGTTCATCTTCAGATCGCGGTGGGTCACGCCGCGCTCGAAGGCGTAGGCCATCCCGGCGACGATGTCGGACATCAGGCGGGTGGCTTCGACGGGCTCGATTCTCTGGCGTATTTTGACGAACTCTCGCAGATTCCGCCCCTCGACAAACTCCATTACCAAGAAATGCGTCTTGCCCTGCGAGACGACGTCATAAATGGGGACGATGTTGGGGTGGCGCAACGAACAGCCGACCCTGCCCTCGCGGATGAACTGGTCGAACTGCGTGGGGCTGTCGCTATAGCGGTTCCGCAGCACCTTGACGGCGACCACCTGGCCCGTCTGGTGGTGTGCCGCCCGGTAGACACGGGCGAACGTACCGCTGCCGACCAGGTAGAGGACCTTGTAGTCGCCGAAGAAAAAGCCCGATCGCTCCCCCTTCAGGAGGCGTTCGACCTGGTAATTGGTCAGAAACTCGCGGCGGACCAGCAACTGGATGAATTCGTTGGCCCGGACGTTCCGGCTACCGAAAAACGCCCAGACCTCCCGCAACTGCCGCTCATCCAGCAGTCCCAGGTCGAAGGCGTGCTGTGCCACACTTTCGGCGGATGGATTGCCCATGCCGATCCCGCGTATGCTTATTTAGAGTTATGGGATGATGCCGCGAGGATAAACGCGAATATGGTATAGATTGCGGTGGACTCTCTCATCCCCTCAACCCTTATCGTATGACCGTGGTGTCTCCCTCACAATGACCATGGAGAGTGGATGTGCTCCACCCATAAGCATTAACCGGCCGAGGCCCGGACGCCGGATCGATCGCTGGCAGAGCGCCAAAATCAAGGCACTCCGGCCCGGGGAGACATCGGGCCGGAGTGCTGCGGGGCAAGGCATCTGTTTTCTGGGCCAGGAAAAAGGGGACAGGTCCAATTTGCCGGAAGGGCCCGAAGGCGGGCACCATGCTTGCATGGTCGTCGCACAAATTGGACCTGTCCCCTTTTTCCTCCCATTCAGCAGGGTTCCTCGAACTTGCGGCGATACTCGTCGCGTTCGCGTCGGGTGGCCTCGAGATCGAATGCCAGGTATTTCATGTCCAGCCGCAGTTGGCTCAGCGCGTCTTGCACCAGGGAGAGGATCCGACGGCGGCGCCTGGTGCTGTCGATCACCCGGACCAGTGCAGGATCGATTTTCTCACGGTGTTCAGCGGGCAGTTGGCCAATGGCGGCCGCCAGGTCGACGAGCTCTCGGGGGACCTCATAGGCGTCGGGTCGGACAATGCGTGCTTGCTCGCTCATGTGGGCCTCCTTCGGCGGATGGAACACCGCTTCACCAAAGCACGCCACGTGCCGGAGTTGCCAAGGTTTGCGGAAAGGCCTCCTAAAGCGTGCCTCGGCAAGCAGTTGCGAATTCCAGCCCATTCTTGTCCTTTGGCCGTAGTGTGAGAAAACGCCACGTTTGATCTGGATGCTCTTCACAAATCTTGATACAAGCGTGCGTTACGTCGAAGTTGCCCGCAGTCCCGCGGCGTTGTCTTTCTGCCACAGGACGTGCGGCAGATCACCGATCCCTGACGCGGTGTAGCCGCAACCAAGCGGCGGGCAAGCCCGCCCGCTAAACGCTTGAAATCACAACACTTACGAGCATCTGAGACTCTAATGCCCAATCCCCAATCCCTGACGCGGTGTAGCCGCAACCAAACGGCGGGCAAGCCCGCCCGCTAAACGCTTGAAATCACAACACTTACGAGCATCTGAGACTCTAATGCCCAATCCCCAATCCCTAATCCCCAATCCCTAATCGCCCCTCCCCATGCCCCGCCTCGCCTCAGTGCTGATCGCCGCGGCTGGGACGCTGACGCTCCCAGCCTGGGCCGACGCCCAGACAGCCTGGTACGAAGGGTTCGAAGGTCCCCAGCCGACCTGGCACAATGCCGGAGGAGACGCCCAGTACCAGGTCCAGCAGCACCGACGGGTCCGGGGCGAGGCGCACACCGGCGAGGGTTGCGAGCGAATGACCGTGGCGGGCAACCTGGGGACCTACGTCCATTTCAGCCACGAGGCGGGGCAGCCGCGGGTGATCGACGACTTGATGCCCAGCGTTTGGATCAAGGCGGATCGACCCGGTCTGCAGATCCTCGCCCGCGTGATACTCCCCCGCACCGAGGATCCCCGCAGCGGCCGGCCGGTCTCGACGCTGGTGCACGGCTCCACGTACACCAAGGTCGGCTCCTGGCAGCAACTGAGGATCGAGGACGTCCCGCGGCTGCTTGCCCGGCAAATCCGCATCCTGCGGACCCAACTGGGGCCCGGTGTGGATGGGCGGGAGGCCTACGTGGATCGGATCCTGTTGAACGTGTACGGTGGTCCGGGCGTGACGAACGTCTGGATCGACGACCTGGACATTGCCGGTTTTGTGCCTCGCCCATCCGGCCCGGCGGAGCCGGCCACCCCGCCCGGCGGCCCAGCTTCGGCCGCGACTGCCAGCCCGGATCGCCACCGCGTCGAGCTGGCCGGATCAGTGCTGACGGTCGAAGGCCGTCCGTTCTTCCCTCGCATCATCCGGCACCAGGGTGAGCCGTTGGCCTTCTTGAAGCGGGTGGGATTCAACACGGTGTGGTTGACGAGGCTTCCTCCGCCGGAGGTCCTCGAGGAGGCGGATCAGTTGGGTCTGTGGCTGGTCTGTCCGCCGCCTCGTCCCACCGGCTTGGATTCGCCCGACCAGCAGGTCGCCCCGCTGGCCGAGATCGGCCCGGAGTACGGTCGCGTGTTGGCCTGGGATCTGGGCCGAGGGCTCTCCAGGGACCAACTCGAACTGACCAGGCGTTGGGCCGAACAGGTCCGCCTGGCCGACCGCCATCGGGGGCGGCCCCTGGTCTGCCTGCCCGATTGTGAATTGCGAGGCTACAGCCGGCAGGTCGATGTGTTGCTGCTGGACCGCCAGCCGTTGGGCAGCAGCCTGGAACTGGCCGACTATGGCACCTGGATCGGCCGGCAATCGCGGCTGGCCCCGGGGACCCCGATCTGGGCCGGCGTGCAGACGCAGCCGGCGGCGGCACTGCGGCGGCAGCTTACCGCCCTGGACCCGGGCCGCCCCCCGCCGCTGGACGTCTCGAGCGAGCAGATTCGTCTTCTGGCCTATACGGCGGTTGCCTCCGGCAGTCGCGGGCTGGTGTTTCAATCGGAGACGCCGCTGGATGCGAGCGACCCGGAGACCCGCGACCGGGCGATGGCCCTGGAACTATTGAACTTGGAGCTTCAACTCGTCGAGCCCTGGGCCGCCACCGGCAGCCCGGTCGCCACCGCCGAGGGAAGCGAGCGGGAATTGACCGGCAACGTGCTGGGGGCCAACCGGTCCCGGCTGCTGATACCGGTCTGGTTGGCTCCGGGGGCGCAGTTCGTCGCCGGTCAGTCGGCCGGCAACCGCATCTGGTACCTGGTACCCGGCGTGCCGGAGACGAACAAGGCCTATCAGCTCACCCCCGGGGGATTGCAGCCGCCCCAGGGACAGCAGCGAGAAACCGGCGGCCTGCGGATCACCTTGGAGGAGTTCGATCTGACTGGCCCGGTGCTCTTTGCCCACGATCCGCTGGTGATCAGCAGCCTGGCGCATCGAGCGGAACTGATTGGGCCGCGGGCGGCCGAAATCGCCCGCTACCTGGCCGTGCGAAAACTCTACACGGTTCGGCAGGTCACCGGGCAACTCGCCCGGCGCCGCCCGACCAACCTCCGGTCGGTGCCCGGCACCCGGCCGGCCGGCCCGGCGGCCCAGTGGATCGACGCCGCCCAGGACGTGCTGCGGCAGTGCGACGGACACCTGGCGGCCAAGGATTACCCGAAGGCCTATTTGGATGCGCGGCGGGCGATGCGGTCGTTGCGGCTGGTCGAGCGGGCGTATTGGGAGGCGGCCACCCGGCAGCTCCCTTCACCGGTAACCAGTCCGGCCACCGTCAGCTTCGCCACACTCCCCTGGCAATCGACCCTGATCGACCGGATCGCCTCCTCGCGGCCGGGGCCGAATCGGCTCCCCGGCGGCGGCTTCGAGGACCTCGGCGCGATGCTCGCTGCCGGCTGGAGCCACCTGCGATACCCCTGTGCCGGGCTGCAGACGGCGGCCGACCTGGTGGCCGGGGCGGCCCATTCCGGCAACGGCGGTCTCTGTCTGAGCGTCCGTGCCGAGGATCCGGCCAGCCCCCCCGCAGTGGTCGAGACGTCCCCGGTGTGGATCACTAGTCCGGCCTTGCCGGTCGAGGCCGGACAACTGGTCTGTATCCAGGGTTGGGTGCAGGTCCCCGCGGCGGTTACCGGCAGCGTCGACGGCCTGTTGATTATCGACTCGCTGGGCGGCGAGGCCCTGGCCCAGCGGATCGGACAGACCGACGGCTGGCAGCAGTTTGCCCTCTATCGCCTGGCGCCCGAGTCGGGACGAATGAGCGTCACGTTCGCCCTTTCCGGCCTGGGCGAGGTCTGGCTTGACGATGTGAGCGTCCGCTGCCTCGAGCCGGCCGGCAGCGGCCGTATCACGCAACTGCCGTTGGCGAACCCTTCGCCACGCTGAAACCGGCAGGGCACGCCCTGTCGCGGTTGAGGGTTGAGGGTTGAGGGTTGAGGGTTGAGAGTTGAGGGGTGAGGGTTGAGAGTTGAGGGGTGAGGGGTGAGGGGTTCGCGTGTGGGGATCTTCCCCCTGATTGACGGTTGGCCGCCGCCGCGTTATCTTCGCTGCTGACGTGGAACGACAATTACCGAAACCAGACGGAGGACACCGAAGTGTTTGTGCTCAGAAGTTACGCGGTGGCCGTAATCTTCTGCGTGATCACCATGCTCTGTTGGGGATCGTGGGCCAACACGCAGAAGCTGGCCGGAGCAACCTGGCGTTTCGAGCTGTTCTACTGGGACTACGTCTTCGGCGTGGTGCTGATGGCGGCGATCTTCGCCTTCACCATAGGAAGCTTCGGCCGCAGCGGCCGGAACTTCCTCGCCGATCTGCGGCAAGCCAAGCTCACCCACGTCGGCTCCGCACTGCTCGGTGGTGCGATCTTCAACGCCGCTAATATCCTCCTGGTGGCGGCGATTGCCCTTGCCGGCATGGCCGTGGCCTTTCCCGTGGGCATTGGCCTGGCCCTGGTGGTCGGCGTGTTGGTCAACTACCTGAAGATGCCCAAGGGTAACCCGAAGCTGCTGTTTACGGGCGTGGCGCTGATCGCTGCGGCCATCATCCTCGACGCGATGGCCTACCGCATGCTGCCCGACCAGGCTGCCGGCGGTATCAAGGGGCTGGTTCTGGCGGTGCTCTGCGGCGTGCTGATGGGCTACTTCTACCGCTTCGTCGCCGCTTCAATGTCCAAAGACTTCGTGCGAATGGAAGCGGGGAAGCTCAGCCCCTACACCGCGATGGTCTTCTTCGCGCTGGGCATCCTGCTGAGCAATTTCGTCTTCAACACGGCGATCATGATCAAGCCATTCACGGGTGATCCGGTGGCGCTGACCGCCTATTTCGAGGGCACTTTCCAGGACCACTTGTGGGGAATCCTCGGCGGGATGATCTGGGCGGTGGGCATGACGTTCAGCATCATCGCCTTCGGCGTCGCCGGCCCCGCCATCTCCTACGGACTAGGACAGGGAGCGACCTTGGTGGCCGCCCTCTGGGGTGTGTTCATCTGGCACGAGTTCCAGCACGCGCCCCCCACTGCCACGCCCCTGATTGTGCTGATGTTCATTGGCTACGTGGTCGGGCTGGGGCTGATCATCCGTTCGGGCACATGAAGACACCAACCGCGGAGGAACTGAGGGATGAACAGACCACGCATCGTCGTCGTCGGCAGCTCGAACACCGACATGGTCGTCAAAGGCGAGCGGCTCCCCGGCCCCGGCGAGACCGTGACCGGCGGCACGTTCGTGATGGCCCCCGGCGGCAAGGGCGCCAACCAGGCGGTGGCCGCCGCCCGATTGGGCGCGGAGGTCAGCTTCGTCGCCAGGGTCGGCCAGGACATGTTCGGCGATCAGGCCGTCGAGGGCTACCGCAAGGAAGGCATCCTCACCGACCTGATCGTCCGCGACCCGCAAAACCACACCGGCGTGGCCCTGATCATGGTCGATCAGCGGGGCGAGAACTTGATCTCCGTGGCCTCCGGAGCCAACCATGCGCTGCGGCCGCAAGACCTGCAACGGGCGGCCGACCGGATCAAGGCGGCCGACGTGCTGCTGCTGCAGTTGGAGATCCCCATGGAGACCGTGCAGTTCGCGGCCCGGCTGGCGGCCGAGGCCGGGGTGAAGGTGATCCTGGATCCGGCCCCCGCCCCCGACGCCCCGCTGGAAGACAGACTGCTGCGAAGTGTGACCTGCCTGACGCCCAACGAATCGGAGGCCGAGCGGCTAACCGGCATCTCCGTCCGCGACGAGGATTCCGCCCGGGCGGCGGCAGAGAAGCTGCTCCAGAGCGGTGCCCGGCGGGTGATTATCACCCTGGGGGCCAAGGGGGCCTTGCTGGCCGGCGGAGAACAGACTGTGATGATTCCCGGATACCCCGTCCAGGCCCTGGACAGCACGGCCGCGGGCGACGCCTTCAACGGCGGATTGGGCGCGGCCCTGGCCCGCGGCCTCTCCTGGGAAGAGGCGGTCCGCGAGGCGAACCTCGTCGGTGCCTTGTCCGTAACGCGGCTGGGTGCCCAGCCGTCGCTACCCACGGCCGACGAAGTCCGCCGCTTTGCAGAAACAGTCGCCAGGCAGTGACCCCCGGCGGGTGGCCGGGGTCAAGCGCCAGCGAGCCCCCGGAAAGCTAGGGGTCTGGGGGCTCACTTCGTTCGACCCCAGCCACCCTTTGCGAGAACTAGCAACTATTGAGTATGGCACGTACGGGTGGCAATTCATTGCCACCCTGCTACCGGAGGACCCCTCCGGGCGAGAGCGGCGCACCAACAGAATTGGCCCAGAACATGAACGAAGAACTCTTCAACCGGATCCTGGACCTGATCCGCTCGGTCGGCGGCGATCTGCTCCTCTATGGTATCGCCGCGGTCATCGCGATCCTGATTCTGATCGTCGTGTGGAGGATCGTCGCCCGACGCCGACGCGAGCTGCCCCCGCCGGCACCCGACCTGGCCGTGGACGTATCGTCGCTGGCAGCCGAGGGACCTCCTGCCGCAGGGCCGGTACTGGAGCACTACAACGTGCCGGTGCGGCTCGCGGCCGTCGTGCTGGCGCCGACCGGGCGGGGCCGTGAGTTGCCCCCCTTCGATCAGCTCCCGCCACTGATCGACCACATCGTCCCCGGCCTGGCCCAGGTGGTGGCCGCGCACAGGCCGCTCATCCGCCGCTGGCCCGCGCAGCTCAGCGCCGAGGGCTTCGCCCATACGTTCTTCGCCCAGGTCAGGCTTCCCGGCGACCGCGGCAAGGGCACGCCCTGGTGCTCGGTCGCCGGGCGGTTCGTGGTCGGCCGCCGGCCCCTGATGGCCGGGCTGGTGATGCGGGCCGCAGCCGCCAACAACTTCAGCCAATCGATCGTCCAGCGGGAACACGAGTGGCTGGGCATTTTGCGGGTGAAGAGTGGGTAGTGGTGAGTGGAGAGTGGGTAGTGGTGAGTGGTGAGTGGTGAGTGGAGAGTGGTGAGTGGAGAGTGGTGAGTGGAGAATGGTGAGTGGAGAGTGGTGAGTGAGGAGCGAACGCCCACGGGCTGCGGCCCGTGGGGTCTTCTTCGTACTGGGTACTCGGTATTCAGTACTGCGTACTCTGTACTCGTACTCGCGCGTGGGCTGGCTGGAAGAACAAGAACTTGACGCGCAGATGACTGCCCAGTGCGCCCGCCCCAACATTCCCATGAAATGCCCCCCCGACAGGCTCCGTCGCGATGCACTGCGAATCTGGCAGGCCGGCGTCGACGCGGTCCGCTCGGAACGACTGGTCCGTGAAGCCCTCCGCGTCGAGGGTTCCACGCTGCTAATTGCCGATGAACGATTGCCGCTCGACGCCGTCCGCCGTATCGGCGTTGTTGGGGCCGGCAAGGCGGGGGCGGGCATGGCCGCCGCGGTCGAGGAGCTGTTCGGGCCGCGGTTGATCGAGCAGAAGCAGCTTGCCGGTTGGGTCAACGTCCCGGCCGACTGTGTCCGGCAACTCACGCGGATCAAGCTGCACGCGGCCCGGCCGCCGGGTGTGAACGAGCCCACGCCCGCCGGGGCCGCCGGCTCGCTGGAGATCCTGCGGATCGTCGAGTCGCTCGGCCCGGACGACCTCTGCCTGTGCCTGATCTCCGGCGGCGGGTCGGCCCTGATGCCGGCCCCGGTCGAAGGGATCACCCTGGACGACAAGCTGGCGGTCACCCGGTACCTTAGCGCCGCCGGGGCGAACATCGAGCAGCTTAACACAGTCCGTAAACAGCTCAGCCGCATCAAGGGCGGCGGCCTGGCCCGCGCCTGCCGCGCCGGTCGGCTGGTGGTGCTAATCATCTCCGACGTGCTGGGCGATCCGCTGGACGTGATTGCCTCGGGCCCGACGGTGGAGGACACTTCGACGCCCCAGGCCGCGTTCAGGGTGCTCGATAGGTTCACCGCCCGCAACAGCGAGATCTCGCCCAAGGTGTTCGAGTACCTGGAGCAGAAACAACACACCCGGCAGCCCCGCCCGACCACGCAGGTAACGAACCTCGTGATCGGCAACAACGCCACGGCCGTGGACGCCGCCGGGCTGGAGGCCGAACGGCTGGGGTATTCCCACGCGATGCTCAGTGCCGAGCGGTCGGAGGGCCCGGCCGAGCAGGTCGGCCGCCACCTGGCCGAGATGGCCCTCAGGATGCGCGACCAGCCCGGCCCCGACTGCCTCATCAGCGGCGGTGAACCGGTCGTAACGCTGGTCGACGAGTCACGACGGGGACTGGGCGGACGCAATCAGCAGTTGGTCCTGGCGGCGCTGGAGCGCCTGGCCGACGATGGGGCAAAGGGCATCGCGCTCCTCTCCGGCGGCACCGACGGCGAAGATGGGCCGACCGACGCCGCCGGCGCATTCCTCGACGCCGCCGTCCTTTTCGCTGCCCGGCAGCAAGACCTCGACCCGGCCGACTACCTCGCCCGCAACGACGCCTATCATTTCTTCCAGCCGCTAGATGCCCTCATCAAGACCGGCCCGACGCACACGAACGTCTGCGACGTGCGGGTGATCGTCGTGGATCGGTTGGAATAGCGCTGCGATGGCAGGGAAAGCAGCGGTTTAACGGGGGTGCGTTAGCCCACATTTCTCACCACCCCTCCGCTGAGCATCGCATTTGGTGTTGGGTGGCTTGAGAGCGGGCTCGGCAGAGGTGGCGAAGCCCTTGGAGGGGGGAGGAGACCCGGGCTTCGCCCGGAAATCGCTGGCGA
>Ga0315291_10002335_pt1 | contig 24945 bp, 14 predicted proteins | sample YL17G12_20_MG_FD_203070 | JGI IMG/M metagenome (GOLD analysis project Ga0315291, IMG submission 203070) | Sediment microbial communities from Yellowstone Lake, YNP, Wyoming, USA - YL17G12_20 | ecosystem: Environmental > Aquatic > Freshwater > Lake > Sediment | place: USA: Wyoming | collected...
ATTATATACAAAAGTATATGCTGCAGTTCTTCACTATTTAGCAAATTCTACTAAATTACCTGAATATATTTTATTATCTCTTCCATTATATGATCAGAATATCAACTTCTTTAGTAAAAAATTACTTAAAGGTGAACTAGTTGCATTCCCAACTGAAACTGTTTATGGTATTGGGGCAAACGCTTATGATCCAAAAGCTGTTGCAAGAATTTTTGAAATAAAAAGAAGACCTCAAATTAATCCGTTAATAGTTCATATTAGTTCTATTTATGACCTAAAAAATGTAGCTCGAAAAGCATCAATTCTTGCTTACAAATTAATTGAAAACTTTTGGCCAGGACCTTTAACAATCGTTTTACAGAAAAACAAACTCATTCCTGACATTGTAACTGGCGGTTTAAATACAGTTGCAATAAGAAATCCTAATAATGCCTTTGCTTTAGAACTTCTATCGCAAGCTAATGTACCAATAGCAGCCCCTTCAGCAAATATCTCTGGAAGGCCAAGTGCAACTCATCATAAGTATATAATTGAGACATTTGGGAAAAAACTTCCTAATGTAATAAAAGGTGGAAGTTCATCAATTGGTCTTGAATCTACAGTAGTTAATCTTACATCCCCTTTTCCACAAATACTTCGGCTTGGAGGACTGCCAAAAGAAAAAATTGAAAAAGTCATAGGTGAAATAAAAGTTTATATTCATAAACCTAATGATAAAAAACCATTGTCACCTGGTATGATGTTCCGACATTATGCACCAAAAGCTAAGTTAGAGTTGATAAAATGTAATAAAAATATGTTAAATAATATAAAAAAAAGAATAAATTTTTATAAGAAAAGAAAATATAGAATCGGAGTTTTATGTATTAATGAATTTTCAGATAAAATTCCAAGTGATATTATTGTTTATAAAATAGGATCAATAAAAAATTTAAATAAAATTGCAAAAAGTATTTTCAAAGCTTTAATAGAATTAGATAAACAAAAAGTCGATGTAATAATTAGCCAGTCATTTCCAGAAAAAATGATAGGAAGAGCTATTATGGATAGACTAAGAAGAGCAAGCAGTGTTTAATTATTATAATTACTGTTAAACTTTACTTTTCCTTTATATTAAAAAATCTTTTCTTTTTATACATATCTATTATCTTTTTAGTTGGAGAATACAAATTCTTAGGAAGCTTATTCAATCTAAACCATTTCCATTCTGTTATTTCATCCTTTTCCATGGTTTTAATTTTTCCTTTAAATTTATTAACTAATATGCCAAAAGTTATATATTGGGCTTCTTTAACAATATTATTATTTATACAAATAACTTTACAAGTTAAAAGATCTAAATTCGTTTCTTCTCTAAGTTCTCTTTTAGCACAATTATAAATACTTTCACCAAAATCAAGTTTTCCTCCAGGAAAAGTCCAAGTTCCTTCACCATGCAAGTCACTGGAAGCTTTTTTTGAATCTTTATTTCGAAGTCCTAATAGAACTTTTTGATTTTTATAAATCATTAAACCAACACCAATACCAAGTTTATAATTCATACATTTTTAATTATTATAGTAAGGTAATTATCTAACTTTTGAATCATATCACTTGCATTCGTATATTTGCAGAAATTATTTGTTATATATTTCAACGATTTCGATATTTCTTTATCACTTTCATAAAAACATAATATAGGAATATTTGAAATATTCGCCCAGCCGAGTTCAATACCTAATCCTATAGAAGGATAAGAAACTTCAGCTAAGATAATTTTACTACTTTTGATTACTTCTAGAGATTTAAAATTTTTCTGATTAGCTTCATGCGGGAAAATAATATTATACTTCTTAATTAATGTGCTGTCTTTTATCGGTTCGTATAATTTATGAACAAAATCATAATCAGTTGAATGAGCTAAGTATATTTTATATCTCTCTTTACTCATAATAAAATCAAAAATAGATAAATTTAAATAAATAAAAACTATAAAAGTAATTATAGTTACAATTTTCAAATTAGTAAATTATAATTTTAGTAATTATAAAGGTGGTTGATATTAATATTAAGAATAATTAATTCTTGAACTTATTAATATGCTTTATTGTTGATATAAAGGGAACATTTGAGATAAGAAGATTTTGTTTGAATGGTCGACTCTGATTAACGTTATCACTAAAATTAAGGGTGGTCAATTCTGAACCTGATTGAGTATTATGTAAGGTTTGTAAATAAATTTCAAACTATCTAACTATCTTGTTATTATCAAAATCCATAATTTGAATACCTTCAAAAAGCAAGTTGAAATAATTTTCAACTTCTATCTCAATTAGGTTCTTCATTAATTTTACCTGTTGATCAATATCTTCTTCAATGCTTGATTTGTAGTCAGATACATAATTAACTAAATCAAAAAATAAGCAGTATATATTAATTACTGGTGAATTTGACTTCTCTGATAGCCTTAAATGAAACAATTTCTTGCGATTCTTCTCGGATCTTAGTTCTGAAGACAAATAAGAAAAAGTATCTTTATGACTTTTTAGACCATTTTCTAATTTTTGAGGTAGTCTCGTTTTGAGATTCCATCCAACATTCCCATATTTGATTAAACCGCCTCGCTTTAATAGCATAACTTTACTCCAAGGTCTTAATGTATGTACTACTTCATGTCGATAAAGTTGAATTAGGTAATCCTTGTATTCGGAGTATTTAATTTTGATATATTCATAAGAACCAAATGATTCGAAGAATGTTTGTAAGTCACCACTTGATCCTTTTTTCTTAAATCTTAATCTCGAAATATAATCACAAAAACATAAAGTATTACGAAGTATAGTGAAGGGAGCTTTATCCTTTGTTGCAAATAAAGGGTAGATATCATCACTCAACTGATTGATAATATATTCTAAGTGTTTTTCAGCAGACTCATAGTGAGTTTCTACCCTGATTTTTAATTTATTGTCTTCAACTAACAATTTTACTTGATTTTTGGCTATAGTTTCGATTTGTCTGATCTTTGTATTTGATATTTTTGAGATATATTTTTTGACTTTTGGTAATGGATGTTTATTTTTAACAAGGATTCTATTTACTTTATCATTACGATATTTTATTAATTCATTTAAAGTTTTTATGATTTTACTATCTATTATTATTTTCCATTTCAACAATTTCAATTTCCTTTTCCGTTAAACAATATAATTTATAAACTTTTTGATTAATTGTATTCTCTAAATATTCAATCTTTTGTATAAATACCTTTTTATTCATAGTAGATGTATTATCTAATCGTAAAATTCTTTGAAGCGAAATAATTTCTTTAACCTTACTAACTACTTCATTTTGAATAAGTTTTGGTGCAATCACTATCGGGAAATCTCTTAGATCTTCTGGGTAAATGCTTGAAAATGTACCTTGAAGAGTATCAGTACTTAAAAATGTTTTGAAATAATAATGAATAAGTTTTGAAAGAATTAACCCAAGGATATAATCAATATCAAGATCGGATTGAATAATATTCCATTTATTTTCAGGTTTTTGATGTTTTAAAATAATATCATCCCAGAGTACCAAATGCATTAAATTATCATTCGAATAGTACTTTTCCCTATCACTACAAGCAATTACTTGATTATTATTCCCACTAATTCTTCTTACAATAATTTTTGATCTTTCAAACAACTCACTATATTTTGGTCTATGAAAGTATAACTTTTTTGACTCATAGTCAATATAATCGTTTTTATACCCAATATAATATCTGTCCATATTTGAACCTATAATATATTTTTTATATCCTTTCCTTTCATATTTATGAATAACATCATCTTTTTTAAATTTGACTGTACTATTAATTCTTGAATGAGCCACAACACCAGTATTAATACAGAAAAGGTTTCCTAATTTGATAAATTGTTGACTATTTAACTTTTTATATAGATCGACATCGGAAGCTGATACATTCGTTTTTATAATATTATTTCTAGTACGAAGATAAAATGATTGAATAATTTCTTTACCTAAATCGTCTATTCCCTCTTTAAGCAATAATTTATGTTTTTCTGAGAATGATTTCGTTAACGTATATATCATTATTTGTCTCGCTACCCCTTCAAATATACGCTCTTTCCCAAAATCTATAATCTCATTTATCTTTGTATTCTGTATGAGGAACTTTCGTAGTTTTAAACTATGCTTTTCCTTCAATACAGACGTAGGTAAAATAAAACTATTTTTACCATTTGCACGTAATATCCACATACTTAAACCGATAAAACATAAAAAAATATCCCAATGTCCTATCAGATATCTATTATATTTATTATTCAAATAGTCAATAACCTTTTTATTACTACCCGTAAGAGTCCAATTGGAAACATACGGAGGATTCCCAATCACTGCATCAAACCCACCTTCAAACTGAGGTTTAAAGGCTTCCTCTTCTGTTACTAACATATTTCTAACAAGAGACTTGAGTTCCTTGTTTAAAGGTAGTCCGTGCTTTTCTCTATTAGTCTCAACATAGTCAATTGCATTTTCAAGCGAATCATTACCATCTAATAGTTTACGATTAAATTTTTGCGCCCAGAGCGCCCAAGACAAGGGAGCATGCTCCCTTGTCCCAACAGCTCTAGCTTGCTCCCTTGCCTTATCATTAAACTCATATGAACTAACTGACTTTAATTTTTGTACAATTTGTGTTAAATCCTTTCTAGTACAGACAATAACCAAATGGACGTGATCTTTACAAATGTTGTATGCTAATACTTTCAAATTATCTTGCTTTATAATTTCACTTATTTTCTCTGTAATAAAAACCTCATCCTCTGAATCAAGTAATACCGCTTTCCCTTTTTTGACCTTGTATTCAACCATCCGTTCTGAAATTCTTGAATTATGTGTAACCCAAGTTACCAAATAAGCATCCAATTCTTTTTCAATAAATATATCTTTAAATTCCTTTTCCCAATCAAAAGCATTTACTTTCTTTATTTCTTCTTCTGTAATGTTTTCAAGGGGATAAATCCCCTTGTCCATGTTGCTCCAATAATCACTACCAATAAGCGAATTTCCACATTTAATATTTGAACTTAAATCAGGAAGTATCCTTTCGGTAAATATTTTCATTTGCTTACTAATAGTCTGCTGATTCTCATCTTCAAGCATTTTTAATGCTAAACTCAGCTTGGTTACTTCAACTGCCTGACTGTCAATATCAACTCCGTAAATATTATTAAGCATTATTCGTTTCTTTTCTGCTGTTGTAAGTTGCCAGCTATCTTTTGTGTTTTCACATTCTTTTATGAATATTACCCCTTTCTTCTCAAGCTTCTTCTTTTCTTTTTCATACAACTTTTGATAGTAATTCAAATGCCATTCTAAAAGGTATTCATAAGCACCGATCAAGAAACTTCCACTTCCGCATGCAGGATCAACTATTTTAAGTTTAGCAACCTCCTTTGGCGTCTTTCTTTTAATAAGCTCCCCTACTGTATTTTTTACTATATAATCAACAATATATTTCGGTGTGTAATAAACTCCGCCTGCCTTTTTAACTTCTGGTTTATATTCAACCCTTGCATTATGACTAGAAGTTAATCTTATAACCTTGCCTAAAAACTGTTCGTAAATATGACCCAATATTTCAACACCAATTACAGAAAATTCATAAGGAGATTTCGGATAGTAAAGATTTTCTAGAATCTTGTCTAGTAATTTATCAGTTACTTTAATTCTTGTAGAAATAGTATCTTTTTTAAAATCAAAAAGTGAAGAATCATACTTTTTATAAGCTTTTTGAAAATAATTAGTTAATCCTCGATATGAATTTTTTGCTTTAACTATTTTTTCAAGATTTTTATACTCCTCAATACCTCTATCTTCTGCTATTCGCAAGAATATAATTCTATCAATGATTTTCTGTACTGCTTGATTTAATTCGTCTATTGATAACTTTGAGTTATTCTTTGCAATATCTTTAGCAAGCCATTCCCGCCATTTTTCTATTACAGAAAGAAATGCCTTGTCAACTACTTGCTTTCCACGCTTTTCTTTTTTCGCAAATTTATCAAAACTACCGTTTACTATCGCTTCTCTTGCGAAAGTATCATATATTTCTTCCCAAATATCAGTATATTCTTTGTAAGTGTAATACTCAATCCTCGCAACAGAGGCACTTTCATTATGTTTAGGTTCAATTATGGTGTCATAAACAGCAAATTCTTCAAAATCGGTAAGAATTGAAACTGGAAGCTTTGCACTCCATGCATATCTTCTAAGCTGAAATGCAGGATCAATTCCTGTTTTTATTTTTACAAAAGGTTGTTTAGCTTCAAGAAAAAACTTTCTATTCTCTCCAATTCGAAAAGAATAATCAGGTGCTTTTGGTTTACCTTTTATAATAACTTTATCTTCATGGATAACTTCTTTATATTGTTCTGAAGCGCCTTGCTTATTATTTATATCCCATCCAAGAGATTCGAACATCGGATTTATAAATTGTTCCCTAAGCTGTGTTTCATTAAAAGCAAAATCCTTTGATTTATAATCATCTATATTTCGATCAAAAACTTTTACTAGCTGATAAATTTTGTGCTTAAAAATTTGTTTCTGCATTATCTGCTCATATTTTACACCTTTAATGTTGTTTCGGAAAGAATGAAGAATATAGAATTTGTTGAAGTTAAAATGCAGTATCTAGAGTTGAAATGAGAATCTTACATACTCGCAATAATAAAATCTTGCTTTATTGAGAATATATCGGGGGTGATCTGTCATATTACGAACTGATTTTATCTCTTTTCTAGGAATTTAAAACAAATGGGAGTTTATAAAGGATACTTCAGCATATAATTTCGACTGTAATTATCGTTTCTACCAATCTAATAACAAAAAAATGTTATTTAGACCGTGATACCTGCATTTTCAAATTATCAATTGTCAGTCCAAGTGATCTTTTAAAATAACCGTTGAATGAATGCTGACTTTTTACAAACTCTAAAATCTTTTCTGCTTCATCGAATCTTTTCAGTAAGCAAAGTGCTTCTACCTTTCCTCGTATCCAGTCGCTGTTCATACCATCAATTTTAAGTAATTTTTCAAAACAGTTAAGAGTTTCTTTATACTTGCCATGAGTTTTATATACATAACCTAACATATCTTGATAGATCGGCTCATAAGGATTTAATTTTATCGCTTCTATAATTAGTTCTTCAGCTTTTACATAATCTTTTTTATTCATGAATTTGTTTCCATCTTTATATGCTTTTTCAGCCTCTTTAATCTTATCTTTTGATAATTCATTTTGTTTTTTCTGCCACTGAATAACTTTACCTTCTGTTGAAGAGCTACTGATTTTCTCAGAACTAACTTTTCTTTTAGCTTGAACATTTGATACCTTCTCTGCTTTAACCTTAATGTTTGGTGATATAACTTTTTTATCTACTTGGATCTCAATTGGCTCAGTTTGAATTTTTTGAGTTTCTTTTTTATCTTTTTGAACTAAAATTTCTTCCTTTTTTGCCCCTTTTTTAAAAAGACCTCTTGTGATTTTTGAGAAGAGGGATTTATCTGCTTCTGGATCTTCTTTTTGTTTTTCAATACAGGTATTCAAATCGTTTTTAATACTATCTTCATCAGGCTTTATATCTAAAGCTTTGTTAAAACACTCTATGGCTTTATTATACTTTCGTAGATTTACTAAGATATTTCCCTTTGTCTGTAAATATTGAGCATTTTTAGGATTCAATTCCAAGGAAATTGAAATACATTTCAAGGCCTCATTAAACTTACTCTGCAAAACATGTAACTCGGATAAAGACACCCATGCTCCATAATCATTACGATTTAATTTTACTGCTTTTTGATAAGATTCAATTGCTTTGTCTATCCGTTCTAATTTTTTATAAATAGATCCTTGATTTTCCAAGAAAGTTACATTTTTAGGTTCAATTTCGATAGCTCTCCCAATTAATTCAAGTGCTTTAGAATCATTAGCCTTTCTAATTATTGAAAGCGCTTTTCCACTTAAACCCCCTGCATAGTTGGCGTCAAGCTCCAGTGCTTTATCATATGCCTCTAATGCTTCATCAAACTTCCCATCCCACCTTAGCGCATTACCTTTTTCATTCCAGTATTTTTTTTCATTTGGGTTAACGCTAATAGCTTTTTCAAAATGTTCTACCGCACCTGTGTAATCTCCATTCTTGAAAACTGCGAGTCCTGCATTAAATTCTCTGAGATCTTCTCTTGTTAAGGCCTCTGCCTGAGTGATAAGCTGGTTACACTCAGTCCATAGGGCTTTATTTTCCTGTCCTTGCTGACAGCTAGCAATATATTGATCAGTAAGCGGCCAGATTTTATCCTCGAGTGCAAGTATTTCATTTCTACTCGGATAATCTCTTGGTCTTGTAAAAATTATAGTCATCAAAGTATTTACTTTCGCTGTGCTAAAATCACTTTGAAAACCAGTACTTAGGCCAGAACCGTGAATACGAGATTGGCTTAAAGCTGGATACGAAAAGATTGATGCATTATTTATACCAAATGAACTAGTATTTCCGAATGAGGCAGAATTTATACCTCCAATTCCCTCAGAAATACTTTGAACTTCCCAGCCAAGTCGAGCGTGGACATCGACATAAAATTGGACAATATTGTGTCCTATGCGTATAGTTTTAATTTCTTTTTGTTGGTTATCCATACATTTATTTAATAAAAATTTAATACTTCCCCGTACACAAAATTAAAAATCGTTGTATTAAACCGTTTTGCTGCTTACTTTATAGCTACATTAACACATTCCGGTGGGAAAAATCCCTCTCCACCATTTGATACTTCATTACTTGTAAATGCACAGTAGACAAAATCACTTTCTGCACTTGAAGGTGGGGTATAATCATCAATGCACCATTCATATACGATGCCAGTCATTGGTATATCATCGCATCTGCTGTGATCTGAACCGCCAGAGCTTGAGCCACTGTCTTGCGAACCATCACTTGATGAAGCATAGTAGTTTGTATATTCCTTAAGAAATTTCCATAAAAGAAGATCTGCAATTTGCGTATTATTTGAGCCATTAAAATTATTTTCGTTCACTAAACCAAAAACCTTGTCAAAGGAAATGGTGAAATCATTATTATTGTAAATTTCACTGAAATCCGCAAAAGAATTTACTTCTACTGCATAAACATCAGAAGACCATGCACCAGAACCGCCTAAGACATTGCACTTTTCTTTTGTGGGGTCTATACAAGCATAACCGCATGCAACTTTCCCCTCGTCACAGGTATAACTTCCAATGTCTGTATCTGTTAACCCCTCATATTGACAGCAAAAAGCAGATTTTTCTGTCCTGAAAATATTCTTTATCGAACATTTGTTATCTATATTTTCTGCACAGATACCATATGTATCACAAAAGCTTCCTAGCTCATCACTGCAGCAAGTAGCTTCCATAGGAATACATGAAGTCCCGCATTGTTTGAATATATCCGGACACGGACTGCTGTTATAATCAAAAATTGCATACTGGCCTGTGAGTATAGTCGTTAATTTCTCGCTGTTCTTTTGACTTAAATTTACGCTGCCATTCGCTACTCCTGTTGAAACTACTACTTGAATCTTATGTTTGTTGCCATCTTTTCCATAACCCACAAAAAAGCCCGCATTTTTGGTTAAAATAATATTGTTTCCTATTTCAACTGAATAGTCAGTATTTGGCTTTACGTAATGGAGTGTTTCACCTGTGCTTTGAATTATTTTTAATTTATTATTTTCAAATACTATTTGAATTTTTGTTTTTTCATTCATTGAAATAAGCGAACCATCTGACAAGACGATATCACAAAAGTTGAAGCTGCTTGTTTCAATAAGACATCTGTTATTAATATATATTTCTTTAATTTCAGTCATTTCTACATCTAAACTTTTCCATCCTTCATCACCACATTTATATTTTGCTCCACTGCAACTCTGCCAGAGAGGAACGCTTGGCTTAGCAACAATAAGAGTAAATTTAGGTTCGGTATCTAAGGTATCATATTTTACCCATTCAGCAGTATTTGTTTTAAATACTACATCTTTAAAAAAAGAAATGTTCATGAGTTGATTCTTAAGAGGAGTAGTTAAGACAATTATAGATAAAAGAATCAAAATAATTAAAAGAACTATAACCATTTTAAAAAATTTTGGTATTTTTATCTTACTAAGTCTTATTTTTAGCAAATCAAAACTATACATATGACAATTACTTAGTTTATAACAAAATGTATAAACATTAATATGATCATCATAGTATATTCCAGTAACTTTTAAAAGGAGTAAAATAAAATGATAAAGGATGAAAGTGACAACCTTCCTTCTACGCTTCAGTAATAAGCTGATGAACCTTTTTTGAGCGACAACTTCTGCCCACCTACTTGGGCTTTATCCTGAAAAATTTAGCAAGTAGCAGCTGAACTAAAAATAAAAAAGATTGTGGATTCGGAAATCTAATATCTTTATATCTCTAATTTAGTACAGATATAATTAAATTTGCTCTTGACAAAAAGTTTTCCAACTGACACTTAGTTTATATCTGTAGCCACTCCCATCCTTGATTTCGCCACATTTCTATACTTTTTCTAATCATTTCAGAGACTACTTCTCCTGCTTCTGTGTTATAAGCTAAACGACAAGCTAATCTTAGACTTATTAATTTCTCAAACCATTCTCTTATTTTTCCCTCTCCAGCTTGCGATAAAGTATAATTAAGGATTGTGTGTTGAGCAAAATATCTTATGTGGGCGCTCGGCTCTGGAACAAATACTGTAATATCCCCTATATTAACTTCTATATAAGGTATAGCGAATAATTCTGCATCTCCGCGGATTAATTTTTCAACACTAATTTCATAAACTTTTGTGATAAGAAATGAAACTACTGGTGGAAGAGGTATAACTACTGGATGTTCTTGGCTTATTTGTGGACCAGTATATAGTTCTGGCCTGACTGCAATATCAATATAAGGAATGCAAAAACCTCTTCCAGTTAATTCAGGTCCAACGATTGGAATGTTAGTAAGTTGAAAAGCAAATTCATCTACTATGCGAAAGTTAGCAGGATCTCTATAAGCTCTTCCAAATAGGGGGAGACATTCCTTTAAAAAAGTTCCTACTCTTGGCATAAGATCTACGATAAATTTCTCCTGACTCACTTCCGGTAATAGTTCTTCCATATTTAATTTATTTTATATGTGTTTTTGCTTTTAACAAAAATAAGTTAAAATGTAAGAATGAAATTTATGTCAGCAAGAGCAATATCTATATATAAATTACTTTTAGAAGAGGGAAAGCCTTTAACAGCTAAAGAAATATCATCCAAATTTAAGGTATGGCCTCATGGTTTATATCGGATTTTAAAATCACTACAAGATTATGGTTTGATAACAGTAATATTAAACCGACCCAGTAAATTTAGTGCTATCTCACTAGTAATATCTGTTGAGTCATATCTTATACACATTCGCCATTTATTTTTAAATACATTTAGAAAACAGTTAATTTCGACAAATAGAAATCTACTAAATAATCCAGATATATCATTTATTCAAGGACGCATGCAATCGATTAGTAACTCAACTCAGGATATAAGACTAACTAAATTAGAAATATTAATGATTGTTTCTGGTAATGAAATTCCAGCAGAAACGATACTTATGTGTAAACGAGCAATAGAAAGAGGCGTAAGAATTAGAATTTTAGTTCAAAAGTACGACAAAAAAACTTTAGAAATGCTTAAAAACTGGGAAAGGATTGGTATAAAGATAAGATTAACTGGCTATACAGGAGCAAGAATTTTTATTTACGACTCACAGATTGCTTATATTTCTTCATACAATAAATTAAAAAAGGAAGAATCTTTTGGAGTTAGGTTTAAATATCAGCCGATTGCTTTAATATTAAAACAGATTTTTGAAGAAAGATGGCAGATTGGTGAAAGATTAAAAAAATTCGATTTACAAAAAGCTAGCTTCATACGTAAGACTGTGTCCTAAAATTGTCATCTGATAACATGCAGAAAATTGCTATTGACGGCAATTTTGGAGAAATAACAACAGAGTTGGGTACAAGACTTATTAGACCCCACTTACTCTTTAAACTTGGTACAAAAGTTTCAGTATCTCTACAATAACTCTTAAAGCATTCCTGTGATAAATCTCAATGTTATTTACATAATCAGTCTGGTCAAATAGACCATCAAGGTCAAAAACACTTTTTATTGAGCTGAATGGAATATCATTACAATTACAGACAATTGCACAGGATGCCGTTTCCATATCTATTCCGGAACTTTTAAATTCGTTGTAAATCTGTTTAACAATTGTTTTGTCACACTCAATTTTATCATGTGATGCAATAATCCCTATTCTCAACTCTGGTTTCCGACCAAGAACTTTTTCCAGATGTGGGTTAATTGAACTGGATGTTTCAACAACCTCCATATCGTGATTTGTAAAACGTTGCCTATTAATCTCATCCGGACCTTGATATACACCAAGCATTTTCCCTGTAGACAACAGGTTCATATCTGCCTGTACAGATTTATTGGAAATCAGAATATCTCCTTTTTTTATCGCTTTACTAAAACCTCCACAAGCCCCGACTAGCAAAACCTTGTCAGGACTGTAATGATCAATTGCATACTGACAGGCCATAGCCGCCAAGACTTTTCCCATCCCAAAACTACCTGTTACTATGTTCCCCCTGACACCTGGTAGTCGACATTCTGAAAACTTAATCCCATTACTTTTATCTAATTCCTTCATATCAGAAGCAATCCTCTTAAGAAGTTTGAGTTCAGAGTTGAGGGCAGAAAGAATTACTATGTTTCTCATGATTTTTTTCAAAGGTACCATTTCAATAAATGACTCTGTGTAATGTTATCACGGAAACAGACTGACGGTCAATTTTACTTGTCCACTTATAGAGGATGTCCGATTGAGTATTATTTATACTTTTTAAGTAATTTTTATAAAGATTCGTAATAAAATTAGAGCTGTAATTATAATTTTACTGATTATGCTTTACATTTATATTTTCATTCAGACGAATTATTTTTTTATTTAAAGAGGAAATTATGCCCGTCGATAATCATTCGAGCAACCACATCCATCGCATGTTCCATAACTAAAATATCCTAGGGTTAGATTCAAAAACAAAACAAAAAACAATATTATTGGAATATCAAAAAAATAAGGAAATAAATATTACTTTGGAATTTTTTGTTATTACTTTGTAATAAATAAATTTACTTACCAATTACTGTGTACAAAGTAATTATTATTGGTCGGGGATCCGGGATTCGAACCCGGGACCTCGCGGTCCCAAACCGCGCGTTCTAAGCCAGCTGAACTAATCCCCGTACTTCGATAAACTCAGTACAAGACACTTCGACTTTGCTTAGTACTTACTTTTTTAAATTATCTTTATATATAAAGAATTGATGACCAAAGGGAATCAATTCTTAAAGGAGGACAAAGCTTGAATAAAAGCAAAGTAAATAAGTTACGTCTTTTACTTTGCAAAAATGAAAGCTTTTGTCCGACATGCGCAGGGAGGGAATCGAACCCTCACTCCCGATAAAGGGAACTGGATTTTAAGTCCAGCGCGTCTACCAGTTCCGCCACCTGCGCATTAATCTTTATTTAATTTTCAAATAACAAAAACTATAGTTTAAACTCTACCCCCGCTTTACGGGACTAATTCGGGTAATTTCGCCCTCTTTTACTTAGACTCTCTAACCCCTCATTGAGTAGTTCCTCCACCTACACAACTAATATATTTTATTACAAATTAAATAAATAAATAAAGTAAATAACATCTTATATCTTCAAATATTACTTTTTCTACCTACTAATAAAAAGGTCACGGTGGGAGTCGAACCCACGAATAAGAGTTTTGCAGACTCTTGCCTTAAGCCACTTGGCTACGTGACCTAAGATAGCGGGTAGCAAAATAATACCTTGTACTGTTGGACTTTGTTACCCCAAATACTAACATCAAAAGAAACCAAGAAAATCTTTATTGTTTATTTTAATATTTTTGATAATTAAGTTGACAAAGAACATAAAGATTATACACAAAATACAAACACTCGAGCAAGGATAAAATTACTACTAATTTTAGAGAACTAACCTGTTACTTTACTTTTAACACTATGTTATATTATTAATAATTATTTCATTAAGTTGTTTATATGAAAGAAAAATTAAATATTTTTAAACTTAATCTTTTACTTTTAAATAAAAAAATTCTTTCTATTAAGATTAAAAATATAATTAGTATTTGTATAAATAAAATAAAATATAATTATAAAAGGAATCCAAAAAAATTTATTACTAAATTCTCTTTATCTTTCTTATCTTGCTTTGCTCTAATTGTAATCATTTTGATAAGTGTGTTTGTTTTCTATCCTAAAATAATAAATAAAGAAGAAATAAATACCCTTTTTACTTTAACAAAAGCTAAAGAAGTAGAATATGGTGTTTTAATAAACGAAAATAACTTTATAATTAATAGTCCAATTGAATTACAGTCTGATAAAGTTGATAAAAGCCATATAAACATTGAACCTGTAATAAACTTTAAATTAACTGTTGATAAAAAAACAATCACAATATTTCCAGAAGAAAATTTACAAAAAGATACTATTTATAAAATAACTTTAAAAGAAGGTCTTCCATTTACTGATAACAAAGTAAATTCGGAAAATATCACATGGACTTTTAAAACAGTTCCCGAGTTCGCTATAACTGGGATCACACCTAGAAATAGTTCTAGTACTGCACCTTCAAACACTACCATTGAAATAGAATTTAACTATAAAAATCACAATCTTGAAGAATTTAAAAATTATTTTACATTAATTCCCGAAACATCAGGAAGATTTGAACAACATGAAAAAAAGATTGTATTTATACCAGATGATCGTTTAAATATATCCTATACTTATAAAGTTATTGTCAAAGCTGGATATGGAAATGATACTGATGGAATACTAAAACAAGATTATGTATCAGAGTTTATGGTAGTACGTGATACTGAAGCTTCGAATATTGCTTTTCCCTATCTAAGCTCATCATCACAAAACAAAATTGAAACATTTTATCAAAATCCATCATTTTCTATTGATTTCAATTATCTTAAAGGAGAAATAAACACATATATTTATGCTGCAAATTTTAAAGCTTTAGAGGAATCTTATACTAATATGTCAGAGTTTGGTAATATTAACAAGCCGTCAGATGAAAATTTACAAAAAATTCTAGAAAAACAGACTTCAACGACAAACAGTAATGGTTATGAGAATATCGATCTATCTAACCTAAAATCAGGTTTATATTTTATAGAAATAATTAATTCTTCTTTTAGTCAACCTATATATTTCTATATAATAAACTCAGATAAAGCACTTTTTACTGTAACTGAACAAGAGAAAATTGAAGGGTGGTTATTTAATATAAAAGAATCAAAATTAATTCCAAATGCAGATATAAAAATTATCAAGAATAATAAAACGATCAATCTTAAAACAGATGAGAATGGTTTATTTAAAACTGAAGGCACTGAATATAGTATAATGGCATATGTAATAAATGATAATGAAGTCCTATCAGCAATTAGAAGCACTTATGATTATAATTACTCATATGAAAGATCTGAATCAAATAAATATAAAGTATTTGTTTATACAGATAGACCACTTTACAAAGCTGGTGATATAGTAAATTACAAATTAATTGTTAGAAATGATAATGATAGTCAATATACAATTCCTCAAGATCTTACACTTACTATGAAATTCGACAATTACAGTAGATATTATACTGATAGTTATTATACAGATATATTAAAGTCTCCTATATATGAAGAAGATTTAAAAGTAAATTCTGATTTTGGTACTGCAGATAGCTCGTTTGTAATACCATCAAATATCAAATCAGGAGGTTACCTTTTGAGTATATTAAATAATGATAATTATATAACAAGCGAATCTATAACTGTTGCAGAATATGTTAAACCAAAATATTCAATAAGTATAATAAATAACAAATTTCAATATATGTTAGGAGAAACAGCTTCTGTAAAAGCATCCGTAGCTGATTATTCAGGTAAACCTGCTTCATTTACAGATACAGATGTAAATATTTACTGTACAGATTTCACAGGCGAACCTGCTTGGTCGGAAAATCTTGATTATTTTAGTGAATATAGCAATTATTGGTGGGGAAATTTAGTTGAAGAAAGAAAAGTAAAAACAGATGTAAATGGAAATTTATTTATCGAAATAATAGGTAATCTCTGCCCAAATGGAAATAATACATCTACTAATATAGTTAGTTATGGTATAGAAGTTAACATAAAAGAAAGTATTGATTATTCAACCTCTTCTGGTACTTCTATTTTCTTTCATAAAAAACCTTATAATGCTTTAGCTAAAATTGAAGGAGCAGATGATAGTTATTTCAAACAAGGTTCAACAGTAAAATTAAAATTTAAAGTAATTGACACCTTAAACTATACACCTATTACAAATCTACCTGTATCAATTTCCGGTAACAGATATTGGTATACACTTATTCAAACAGGAACAGTATATAATGAGAATACAAAAACTTTTGAACCTAAATACGAAACAGATCCTCATTATGATAATCTTGATATATCACAATTTACAACAGATTCAAATGGAGAAATATCAATAGAATTAAATAACTTACAATGGGGCAATTACTCATTTAATATAACATCCAGTTTTTCCACAGAAAACAATGGCCCTCTAAGATATTTCAGATTATTCACAGTAGAAAGAGAAGAGACTGATATAGAAATTGAGGAAAGTTACCAATGGGAGATATATGAAGATATTAAAATACAACTTGATAAAGAACTTTATAATCTAGGTGAAACAGCAACTGTTTCTATAACAAGTGAACTTGACACAGAAGCTTTAGTTTTATTCTATCGAGGGAATATCTATCATTCTGAAAAAATAAATTTGGTTAAAGGGCAAACTATAAAAATATCTCAAAAAATAGAAGAAAATTATTTTCCTATGTTTTATGTCCAAATAATATATCCTTCTTTTTCGAACTTAAAAGAATTGAGAGATAAAGGATGTAAAGCGTTATCAGTAAATCAAACTTCAGCTGATATAGTTAAAGATCAAAAACAATTATCTATAAATATAATATCTGATAAAAATGAGTATCAACCTGGGGAAACAGCCAAATTAGAAATAGAAACAAAAGATTTTCAAAAAAACCCTGTGGAATCTGAGGTAAGTTTAGCCCTAGTTGACAAAGCCTTATTAGACCTTACGTATAATCACTATCAATCAGAAGATATGGATTTTGTCTTTAAATTTTTCACGTCAGCCCAACAGTATGTATACATTGAACAAACTCATTATAATGATTACGGTGCTTGGGGAGATACAAGCGGTGGAGCGGGTGAAGAAGGTACACGTTCGGAATTTCCAGACATAGCTTATTGGAAAGCTTTGGTAAGAACAGATCAAAACGGAAAAGCTACTATTGAAGTTAAGTTACCAAGTAGTCTTACATCATGGATTATACAAACGGTTGGAATAACAAAAGACACAAAAGCCGGATATTCTCAAAAAGAGATAAAAGTTAGTAAAGATAAATTCATTGACCTAAGATTAACGCCTTTTATAAGAGAAAATGATAAAATGCTAGTTGAAACAAATATATATAATTATTCACAAAATAGAACTACATTCAGTATTACAGCTGAAACTGAAGGATTAACTCTTAACAAATTGAGCAATGATAGTATTACACTAAATTCAAATAATTATAAAACTGTATCATTTGAAATATCTCCTGATCTTACTATGGAAATTGGAACAATCTCAATAACCATAAAAGAAAATGATACTGTTATCGATAAAATAGTTAAGACAATTAGAATCGTTAAACTAGGGCAGATACAAGCGATATCATTCGGTAAAATGTTAAAAGATGCGAATCAACAAGATATTAATTTCAATATTGATGATACAAGTAAAACATATATAACTATATATTTATCTGACTTAATCCTAAATCAAAACAGTCTTTATAGTTCAAATATATCAACCAATTCAACAATAGAACTATCAAATAGCTTAATTAAGAATAGTACTCTGTATAAATATTATGATTTAATTTCACCTACTACCTCAAAAGAAGATCTTGAGAAAAGTATTAACTATGCATTAAATATTATTAAACAAAATCAAGCTGAGAATGGAGGATTAGGATGGTTTGATTATGATGCAGTAAATACAGAGATTACAGCATTTACAGCTTATAGTCTAGCTGTTACTTATGATGCTGGATTTAATATCGGAGATGATTTTAAGAGTAATATCATTAAATACCTAAAATCACAACTAGAAAATGAAGAAGTTACATATGATGAAAAATTCTTAATATTGTATGTTTTATCATTATTAAAAGATGATTCTGGACTCAGCTATTCTAATTACGCTGTCAGCCAAATTGATAATTTCTCAGATTCACCACAAGCACTTGTATACTTAACATTAGCATTATATGAATATAATGATTTAGCAGATGGACAACTGGTTTTAGAAAAATTAAAACAATTAAAATTAGAATCAGAAAGAATAGTACAATGGCAGGATAATGATGTTCCTTTTAGAGCCTTAAAAGATGATATCTTTCTAACCGCATTAGTTTATGATGCATTAGTAAGTTATGATGATAAGACGGGTTTATTAGATAAGACACGAACATTCTTAATCGAAAATCCAATTGACATTTATTCTAACTCACTTAGTTCTGTTGTTACATTCAAGTCTTTGTTAATTAATAATTTAAATACCTTTTCTGATTCTAAAACGAAATTCAAAATTTATGTAAATGAAAAGTTAATTAAAGAGGATGAAGTTTATAAAACACAAAAGGAAGTAACTATTAATTCTACAGATCTAAAACAGGGTGATAATAAAATTAGAATTGAAAAAGAAGGATCATTTCTTTATACTCAAGTATATATAACTACATTTAAGCAGGAAATTAAAACTGAAGAAAACGAATTTAATATGACAACTAAATATATTAATTTCTCAAATAATAGAGAACAGGAGTCATTCAAAAAAGGTGATTATGTAAAAGTTAGAGTTGAAGTAACTGTAGATAGAGATGGATACTACATAAATCTGTACGATTATATACCTGCAGGATTTCTGCCAGTGCAATTTCAACTAGAAGGTGTCTCAGTATCTACACAACAAAAATGGTGGACTTGGACAGGTGAAGTCCTAAATAAATTTGGAAACGTAACTAATGATTATATAGAATTTAATAAATATGAGTTTAAAAAGGATGAAACTTTAGTATTTGAATATCTAATGCAGGCAAGTATCAAAGGGACTTACAATACTAATGGAGGAGAAAGTTATATAATAACTTCTCCAGATATTAACGGTCAAACTAGTAATAGAGAAATTATTATTAATTAAATAATTTACATCTAATAAAAGAATATATTGTAAGCAATTTGTTACTTCTCCTCTTACCTCTTGTTATATATTTGATCATTTATTTTATTTATTATTTTATTTCTATGAAAATAAGAAAGGTAGCAATTATCTACTCATTTCTTGCTTTCTTTCTTTTTGGAGCAAGCATAACTATCCTTGCTGATTCTCTTTACTGGGCATCAAGCAAAAACAACAAATTTTCCGCTTCAGTTGTTCAAGCGACTACTCAAGGAATTTTGTTATCAGATAATGACGAAGTTAGAAAATCACAATTACAAGGTACATTCGTAGTTTCTGAAATTACTACTAATTACAAATCTGCAGGAGAAATGAGTCTTTACAATATAACAGACAAAGAAAAATGTATTATTATAGAATACAATAATCCTCAATTGGTATATGATCCTATTTCTGCTGATTTTAACATCAGTGTTAAAAACTTAGATACAGCTGAAGTTTTATATGAAGGTCAATTAGGTAAATTTGGAACGGGAGATTGTATTATGATACTTCCTTCTAGTACTGAATATACTCTTCAATTTATGGTCAAAACAAATAGAGAATTTACATCAATCGATACGAAAAATTACATTGATTTTAATCTTGAAGTATCAGCTAATTAGTAACAAGAATGATGACAGATATCAAAAGAGCTTTCTTATAAAAGAAAGCTCTTTTTCTTTTATTACTTGATTAATTTGTATTCATTTTTGAAATCATCATTCGGGTTTTTATAACGCTATCAGGTTCAAGTGAAATAGAGTCTATTTTATTTTTTATCAAAAACTTTGTATATTCAGGATAATTTGAAGGTGCTTCTCCACAAATTCCGATAGTTCTTTGATATTTATGAGCGATTTTTATTACGTCTTTTATCATTATTTTTACTGCTTCGTTTCTTTCATCATATAGTTCGCTAACCAACGCACTATCCCTGTCTAGTCCTAAAACAAGCTGTGTTAAATCATTGCTTCCTATACTAAAGCCATCAAAAATCTTAGCAAATTCTGATGCTAATATTACGTTTGATGGTATTTCACACATTACAAGTATTTTTAGCTTTTTGTCACCTCTAACAAGACCATTTTGTGATAGTAATTTCAATACTTTTTTCCCTTCTTCTACTGTTCTACAGAATGGAACCATTATTTTTATATTATATAATCCCATCTCATCTCTTGTATACTTTATCGCCCTGCATTCCATATCAAACGCTTCTTTAAAACGTGGATTACTATATCGTGAAGCTCCTCTAAAACCTATCATAGGATTTGATTCTTTTGGTTCAAAATATGACCCACCTATCAAATTCGCGTATTCACTTGTTTTAAAATCAGATAGTCTTACAATAACATCCTTTGGATAAAATGCTGAAGCTATTTTAGCTATACCATGCGACAATTTATTAATAAAAAATGTTTTACCGTCTTTATAACCAGCAATAATATTCTTAATTTCCTTTAGAATAAGTGGATCATCTATTTTTTCAGGATATAAAAGCGCATTTGGATGAATTTTTATATAATTAGATATTATGAATTCTTCTCTAGCTAATCCAACTCCATCATGTGGCAGGAATGATGATTCAAAAGCAGATAAAGGATTTCCAAGATTTAACATTATTTTTGTTTTAATTTTCTTAAATTTACTTAGATTTACTTTCTTTATTACATAATGAATTTTACCTTTGTATACTTTTCCTACTTCTCCTTCTGAACAGCTTACTGTTACTTCATTATATTTAGATAGAATATCTGTTCCAACTTTTGTCCCTACTATACATGGAATCCCTAGTTCTCTTGAAACAATAGCAGCATGACATGTTTTCCCTCCTGAATCAGTTACAATCGCTGCCGCCTTTTTCATTATCGGTTCCCAATCAGGATCAGTCATTTCTGTAACTAGCACATTGCCTTTCTTAAAATTAACTATTCCTCTAACATCTTTTATTAACTGTACTTTACCTAAACCAATTTTAAAACCTATTGCTATACCCTCTAGAATCACCCTACCCTTGTTTTTAAGTTTATATTCTTCGTAAACATTTTCTGATCTTTGAGTATGAATAGTTTCAGGTCTAGCTTGAACTATAAATAATTTGTTCGATTTACCATCTTTTGCCCATTCTATATCCATCGACATTTTATAATGCTTTTCAATCAAAAACCCCCATTTCGCGAGCTGAATAATTTCTTTATCTGATAGAGTAAATTTCACTCTATCCTTTGGAGAAACAACTGTATTTTTAGTTGTTTGATTTCCCTCTAAAGAATAAATTAATCTTAACTCTTTGCTACCTAATTCTTTTGAGATAATAGGATTGTATTTTGTAAAAAGAGTCGGTTTAAATACTATAAATTCATCAGGGATAATTCTTCCTTTAACAATATTCTCACCAAGTCCCCAAGAAGAATTTATAAGTATAATGTTTTTAAAACCAGTTTCAGTATCAATAGTAAACATCACTCCTGCACTTGCTTTATCTGATCTCACCATTTTTTGAACACCTACTGATAAGGCAATTTTGAAATGATCAAATCCCTTATCTTGCCTGTAGGAAATTGCTCTGTTTGTAAATAAGGATGCTATACACTTCTTGCATGTTTCAATTAAAGAATATTCACCTCGAATATTCAGATATGACTCCTGCTGTCCTGCAAAAGAGGCTGTTGGCAAATCTTCACTTGTAGCAGAACTTCTAACTGCTGTATCTACAGCAAATGTATGATATTCTCTTGAAAGTTGTCTATAAGCTTTAACTATCTCTGTCTTTAACTCTTCTGGTAATGGACTTTCTAAAATTGACTGTCTTATTGCATATCCTTTTCTTGACAAATTTCTAATATTCTGTGTATTTAATCCTTGAAGTATCTCTCTAATTTTAATATCAAGTTTATTCGTTACTAAAAAATATCTATAGGCATAAGATGTTAAAGCAAATCCGTTTGGGATAGCAATACCTTTTGGAATTAGCTTTTGATACATCTCTCCTAAGGACGCATTTTTACCTCCAACTAATGCTACATCCTTATTTGTAAGTTCATTAAACCATAAAACAAACTTTTTTGATCTAGGAGTTAAAACCATATGAGCAGTTTAATATATGAAATGTATTAATTAATATTTAGTATACACAAGAAGTATACCGATGTAAAAATAAAATGTAGGATTTATATACTTCGTTTTAAACTCTCCTTAGTTTTTCATCGAGTATATGCAAACTCTAAAACTAAATTAAATTGAATGTTTTATATCAAAGAAATAAAATATTTTTTTGAGTTTACTATAATAAAAAATCTATCAGTATTTTTTTGTCCAATTATTAAAACTATTAAAATATAACATTTATCTCAATAATTTTCTATTACTGCTATATCTAATTCTATTTATTTATTATAGCTGACTAAATATCTCATAAAAGTCGTTTTCAATCATATCAGAATAATATCCGTTACAAACACTTCCTTCTACTAGATACTTACCAGCAATGTTAATATTTTATATTCCCTTTGCTTTATCACGTATCTTAAAAGATTCCTGTTTATTATTAAAATAAATAACAGAAGTAATCAGTGTAAAAGAAATAAAAATAATCAATAAAACAACACCAAACTTTTTTTTCATATAATAAATATTAAATATTTATTCATTGAGAATTTGCTCAACTCTATTTATTTCAAACATATTCGTTTCTCCCTGACCCATGATATTTGCGCCAGCTACTACAATAACTAAATCTGAGTCGGATACATGACCATTATTCTTCGCTGTTCTAACAAGTGATTGGACACCTGTATCTCTTGTAGAAGAAGATATCTCTAATATATCCGATATAATCCCTCTCGACATTGAAAGCTTTCTTTTTGAGAATTCATCTTTAGTAAAAGCATATATAGGCTGCTTTGGTCTAAAACGTGCAATAGTTATCGCAGTAGTTCCCGTCGCAGTTGCAACCAATATTTTATCAATAGGCAATGTCTCGCAGCTATCTATTACTGCTTTCGCTATAGCGTTTGTTGTTGGTTTAGCAAGAGGCGATGATGGCCTGATTTTAGTTTCAACGGATTTTTCTATCTCTAACGAAATTTTATTCATGATGCTTACAGATTCGGAAGGATATTTACCTGTTGACGTTTCTTCTGACAGCATTATAGCATCTGCTCCATCCAATATCGCATTTGCAACATCATTTACCTCAGCTCTTGTAGGAGTTATATTTTCTATCATAGACTGCAGCATTTGTGTAGCAACAATAACAGGTTTGCCAATATTATTGCATTTCTCAATAAATATTTTTTGTAAAATAGGAACTTTCTCAGCTGCTATTTCTACACCAAGATCTCCTCTCGCTATCATAATACCATTAACTTCATTTAGTATATCATCAAAATTTGTTACACCTTCCATATCTTCTATCTTCGCTATAACTTTTATACCTGATTCCCCCAAAACTTTCTTTACAGCTTTAACATCATTCACATTCCTTACAAAAGATGCTGCTACAAAGTCGAATTTTAATTCTTTTGCATAAGATATATCTTCAAAATCCTTTTTTGAAATTTCAGGAAATTCTATATGTATACCAGGTATATTAACCGTCTTTCCTCTTTTTAGTATTCCCCCTTTTATAACTTTACATATAATCTCATTTTCTTTTTTATCAACAACTTTTAATATTATCAAACCATCATCTATCAGTATATTAGTATCTTTTGGAATTTGGGATTCAAGATTTATATTACTTTCTGTAACTAAATAAATTTTATCTTTTATAGGCTTTGTATAAAGAGAAAACTTTTGGTCATCTTTTAATACACGTTCATTTTTAAAATCTGAAATTCTAATTTTATGTCCTTTAGTATCTAGCATAAGAGCAACATCGCTTGAAAGACTTCTTATTAAACTTGATACACGTTTTAACTCATCATAGTCAGCAAAAGAAGCATTTATTCTTGCAACATTCATACCATTATTTATCATTTCTTGTAATATGCTTTTATCCCATGTAGCCGGCCCTATAGTAGCAACAACTTTAGTTTTCTTTATCATTATTGTATATTTAAAATTAAACTTTTTAAGTATAACATAAGAATAGCAGGAGGGGAAAATGACATGACGTTATATCTTATATAGAAGATAGTTCTCTTTTAATGGTTTAGCATTTTGCCTGAATCAAAACAGTAAACTTACTATTGTTTAAATAATGTAAACGAATATAACTTGACAAGATATATAGAGTATTATATACAGGATATAATTCTATATTACATATTATACAAAGTATTATGAACAAAGAATTTATTTCTATATTAGGAAGAACTGCTATTAAACCTGAACTCCTAAAATCAAAAGAAAATAATAAGTATTTAAAAATTAGAATAGCCGTAAACAAAAATAAAATAA
>Ga0315291_10002339_pt1 | contig 24919 bp, 17 predicted proteins | sample YL17G12_20_MG_FD_203070 | JGI IMG/M metagenome (GOLD analysis project Ga0315291, IMG submission 203070) | Sediment microbial communities from Yellowstone Lake, YNP, Wyoming, USA - YL17G12_20 | ecosystem: Environmental > Aquatic > Freshwater > Lake > Sediment | place: USA: Wyoming | collected...
GGTTTGAGTTGTGCTATCCATTTTTTCTCCTCTGGGTATAAATTATACCCATTTTTAGTTTGAGCACAACCCTAAAGGTGCAAAGTCAATTTTAACCAGTTTGTCTAATATGTGCTGGAACAGAACACGTGTAGATAAACTATTATGAACTGAACTTTAAAGTTGTTTATGAACCAAATTTCACAACTAATCCACAATCCCTAGCCCCCCAATCCCCCAAAATCTACACGAAGGAGGGAATACCTTCCCTATGTTAGAAGAATTTTGAATGAATAATTTGAAATTTATAATGTTACAGAAAAAATTTGCTCGATTTTTCCTCTGCCTGCGGGTAGAATTTTTAACTACGGATAAAGAGAAAAAATTAACGACTGAATTCACAGAAAATATTATTTTTTGAACACGGATATTTTTAGCGACAAGGGAGTCCCGTATCGGGGAGCACGGTCAGGTGCGACTCGTATCGGGAGGACAGAGAGTTATGTTAATACTGTCATTCCCATCAGAAAAGCAAGGCTAAACCCGATAGATTCTCGGAATGTTTGTGAAGAAAACTGAAACAAAAAGTTTATTCACTTCTAATGAGTAATATCTAACGGGTCTAAAGCCTTGCCCTACATTTAGTTTTATCGTTGTAGGGCAAACCTTCAGGTTTGCTTGGCTACTGTTATTGATAGATTTATTGCTAAGTAGAATGCCTGAATTTAGGTATGGTGGACAGAATTATTGTTGGATAGAAAACAAACGATTGCAAGATTGCAGATTGTAAGGTTAGAAGATTATTTTTTAACTACAGATTTGACCGATTTCACAGATTTTCTTATATCCGTTTAATCAGTTTAATCCGTGGTTTTGATAAATTATTCTTTAGTTTCTGAATCTTCCGACCTTTTAATCTTTGCCCGGTATTTACATTCCGGATAACCGGAACAGGCGATAAATTTGCCGAAACGTCCTTTTCTTTCAACTAATTGCTTGCCACACTCTGGACATTTCTCCTCAAGCATGACCGGTGCTTCTTTTTTATTCTGTTGAATGTATTTACATTCGGGATAGCCGGAACAGGCGAAAAATTTACCATATCGTCCAAATCTTTCGCATAATGGTTTCCCGCACTCCGGACATTTTGTTTCTAAAAGTTTAGGTGGTTCTTTATTCTCTTCTTTTTTGATGTACTTGCATTCCGGATAGCCGGAACATGCGACAAATTGGCCAAACCGACCCCATCGCCTGATTAAATTTTTCCCACACTCCGGACATTTTTCATCCAGTTGTTCAATGTTGTCTTTTTTAATTTCATCAGTTTTATCCCGCATCTTTTCTAAATCCTCCTTGAACGGTTTATAAAAATCTTTTACAACATTCTGCCAGGTTTGTTTTGCCGCTTCGATTAAATCGAGCTCATCTTCCATCTTCTTAGTGAAATTAACCTCAAAAATATTATCAAAGCCAGCAAGCAGAATGTCATTAACTAATACTCCGAGTTTTGTAGCAAATAATCTGCCTTGCTTTCGTTCAATATATTTTCTTTCCAGTATCGTTGAGACAATTGATGCATAAGTTGACGGGCGACCGATACCATTAATCTGTAATTTCTTAATCAAAGTTGCTTCAGAATAGCGAGCTGGTGGTTGAGTAAAGTGCTGTTCCGGATCGATATTCTTTAAAGTAACTTCTTCGTCTTTTTTAAGCAATGGTAAATTTTTCGGTTCAGGTCCATCGCCATAAACACGCTCAAAACCATTAAATTTCTGTTTTACTCCTTGTGATTTGAATAAGTATTTACCGCCCGTTACTTCCACATCAGTAATCATATAAACCGCATCACTCATCTGCGATGCCAGAAATCGGCGGTAGATTAAATTATAAAGTTTATACTGGTCAGGTGTAAGATATTCTTTTATTTTGCTAGCCTCTCGGTTAATTGCGGTTGGTCGGATCGCTTCGTGCGCACCCTGGGTCTGAGCCCGGTCTTTATATCTTCTCGCTGACTCAGGAAGGTAATCTGCACCAAATTCGTCTTTTATATAATTTCTGGTTGAACTGATAAATTCCTCGGCAACCCGTAAAGAATCGGTTCTGGGATATGTAATTAACCCGGACTCCCCATCTTTTAGCTTGACACCTTCGAAGAGCTGTTGGGCGATAAACATCGTCTTCTTGGCAGTAAAACCCAGTTTTCTTGATGCTTCTTGCTGGAGCGTAGCAGTGATAAATGGCGGTGCTGGTTTATTATGCTTCTCGTAAGAATCTAATTTGGAGATTAAATATTTAGCGATTGAGTCTAATTCTTTTTTTACGGTCTGCGCTTCTTTTTCGTTCTTAATTTCTTGCTCTTTACCATCAATCTTTGCGAGTAATGCAGGAAATTCTTCGTTACTCTTGTTAGCGAAGTTTACTTTAACCAGCCAATATTCTTCAGGAACGAATTTCTCAATCTCCCGTTCCCGTTCAACAATTAATCTTAGAGCAACAGTCTGCACGCGACCAGCTGAAAGCCCACTTTTTACCGTTTTCCATAATATCGGTGATACTAAATAACCGACCAATCGGTCCAATACCCTGCGAGCGATATGAGCATTAACTTTATTGCGGTCAATTTCGATTGGTGCACTCAGTCCTTTTTCAATACCGGATTTTGTGATTTCGTAGAAAAGCACCCGCTTCGGTTTTTTACCGTTACTAATTTCTTCGGCGATGTGATTGGCAATTGCTTCACCTTCTCGGTCCGGGTCAGTGCCGATATAGATGTCCTTTGCTTTCTTGGCCGACTTTTTTAACTCGGCAATTAATTTTGCCTTGCCGCGGATTTTTATGTAATAGGGTAAAAAATCTTTCTCGATATCAACACCAAGTTTAGACTTGGGCAAATCTTTAATGTGACCTCGGGAAGACAAGACATTATATTTAGTCCCAAGCAAGCGTTTTATCGTATGCGCTTTGGTCGGCGATTCGACGATTAATAATTTATTTGCCATAAATATTTTCATAATAGTATTACAATTTCAAATAAAATCAAGAGTTTTATAAAACATTGGTTATAATGCTTGACAGCCAATAATCATAAATGTATAGTTAACCAATGACGCAAGACGGTTTTAAGACTCTATATAAAATAACCGAGGTAATTAATTCGATTTTAGATTATGATGACCTCTTGGAGCGGATTATGGATTTAGTAATCGAAAATCTTAATGCGGAACGAGGGGTGATTGTGCTAAAAGATGACAAAAGTATTGCACCAGTAGTAGCGCGCGAATTTACTCAAAAAGATTTAACCGATTTAACTGAAATTTCATCCAGTGTCTTAAATCAGGTGCTAAACGAACAAAAACCATTAATTATTCATAGTGCCTTGGACGCTCCTGATTTCAGCTCCGCCCAAAGCGTAATTTTACACAGCATTCAGTCAGTAATGTGCGTGCCGTTAATTTCTCGCGATAAGCTATTGGGAGCAATTTATGTTGATTCGCGAAGCAAGAAAGGGGTGTTTACCGATGAGGATTTAGAATTTCTCACCGTTTTTTCTCATCAAGCCGCGCTTGCGCTTGAAAATGCACGATTGAGAAAATTGCTGCTTGAGGAAAATCAGTATCTGAAAACCGAACTGGTAAAAACCTTACAATTTGAGAATATCATTGGTCGCAGTCCTGCCATGACCAAAGTTTTTGACCTGATGCGCAAGGTTCTTAACTCGGATATTTCAGTTTTAATCGAAGGCGAAACCGGGACTGGTAAAGAATTAGTTGCACGAGCATTACACTATAATGGTTCAAGGCAAAAAGGCAAATTTGTCGCTTTGTATTGCGGAAGTGTTCCAGAAACACTGTTGGAATCAGAATTGTTTGGTTATAAGAGAGGTGCTTTTACCGGTGCGGTTACGGACAAGAAAGGTTTGTTTGAAGAAGCGGACCAAGGAACACTTTTCTTAGATGAAATTATTGATATTCCCTCAACAACCCAGGCAAAACTGTTAAGGGTATTACAGGAAGGGGAGTTTCGAAGGATCGGCGAGGTTGCATCCCGCAAAGCAGATGTGCGGATTGTTTCGGCTTCGAATCGCAGTTTAGCACAAGCAGTTAAAGATGGAAAGTTCCGAGAAGATCTTTTCTTTAGAATCCAAGGCATATCGATTAATCTGCCGCCATTACGAGGTCGTGACGAAGATGTTTTACTTTTAGCGAATCATTTTCTTGTTCGTTATGCACGAAAAGAGAATAAGTCAATTAAAGGGTTTGCCAAGGAATGTTCTGAAACACTTTTAAATTACCCCTGGCCGGGCAATGTGAGAGAGTTAGAAAACGCCATCGCACGAGCATGCGCATTGGCAGTGAAGGAAAATGTTACGGTTGAAGATTTAGGAATTAAATTAAGTGAAGTGAAAACACAGGGTGGACTTAAAAATGAGGTTTTAGAAACAGAAAAGGAGTATATTATAAAACTATTAGAAGAAGTCGGGGGTAATCGCAGTCGAGCTGCGCAAAAATTGGGAATCTCGCGCAGAACTTTGCAGTACAAACTTAAAAAACTTAATATCGAGGATTAAGTATCGAAGCGGTTTATGGTTTTGGAAAAAGGCGCAATATTTGCGGATAAGTATGAGATTTTAGATATTCTTGCTACTGGTGCTCAAGCAACCGTTTATACTGCTTTACAAAAAACGTTAGATAGAGTTGTAATTTTAAAAATCTTAAGTCCTGCCTTAGTTGCGAATCAGGAAATCGTTTCACGGTTTGAACGCGAAGCAAAATTATTAAGCACGCTTAGAGAAGATAATGTTACGAAGATTTATGATTTTGGAAAACACAATGGTGTCTATTTTTTTGTTTCAGAATATATCGAAGGGCAGAGCATAAAAGAGCTTTTAGAGCGAAAAAGGAGATTATCACCGCAGTTAGCCTCCTACATAATTCTTGAGGTGAGTAAAAGTCTTTCAAGACTACATAAACAGGGAATAATTCATCGAGATTTAAAACCAGGCAATATCCTTTTGAGTCAAGATGGTAAAGTTAAACTGACTGATTTTGGGTTAGCATTTAGCCAAGCATTACCATCGCTTACTATTGAAGGAAGTATCTTGGGTACTCTAGCATATATGCCCCCAGAGCAGATCTTGGGTAAATCAGTTGATAACCGTTCAGATATATATTCGTTAGGTATTGTTTTTTACGAGCTCTTGACCGGGGCGAATCCTTTTGTTGCTCAAACCTATTCAGCAATAATGCACAACGTGCTAAACTTAAAGCCCGCCCCAATATTCAAAGCCGCCCAGTTATCAGAAGAAACAAAAGATTTGTGGCAGATTGTCGAACGGATGATAAAGAAACAAGCGCAAGAGCGATTTGAAAATATCGCTATTGTATGTGAGAAATTACAAAGCTGGTTTAATCAAGAGTTGAATAGAACGTGGGAGTTAGATTTAAGTGATTTATCTACTGAAACGAAACAACCGATATTACGACCCATTCGTAAGCCAAAGCCGGCATTTCGAATGGTTACGTATATTATCGCAATTTTAATTTTATTTTCAGTTGCACTAGTAATAGCGATTAATAAAACTAAAAAACCGAAACAAGTTCAAACACCAGTTGCTGTTAATTTAACCGACTCGGTACAATGGTCTTCCAGCACAATAATATCAAAACGAGAAAGCACTCTAGTGTCAAAAAGAGAAACCATCGCGCAAACGGAAAGTCTTCACACGGATATTATTACGTACCATATGAATCCGCCTCAGCCAACGCCTCCTACATTTGTTAAAACCAGTAATGTCAAAATCCAGGTTCTGCCCTGGGCTACAGTTTATATTGACGAAAAAGAAATTTTTACAACACCTAAAGATACTGTTCTTGAATTATCGGTTGGACAACATAATCTAGAACTCGTCAATCCCAATTTCCCAAGCGTAGAGTCGGTTTTTACTGTGCAGGCAAACCATAATTTAAATCTAATAATTGATTTAACCGAACGGGTAAGTTATTTACAAATTTCGGTTACCCCATGGGCAGATATATATATTGATGATGTTTTTAAAGTAACCACACCGATTTCAACTCCTTTGATCGTATCGACCGGAAAACATAAAATAACTGTTAAAAATCCATATTATTCACCTTACGAAGAGACGATTGAATTCAAATCTCGCGAGACTATTGAAAAGAATATTATTTTGAAGTAGAATGGTTTGGCATAATTATTGCTATATAATAATATAGATGAAAAACCGCACTTTTTTATTGATTTTTGGTTTATCTTTAACCACAATTAACATATCCTACGGAAGTTGGGTTATTCGTCGGCCAATGCCACATGCTCGTTATGGCGCTTTTGTCGCCACGGTAAATAATAAACTCTATGTACTTGGTGGGCTTGTCAATCAGAACACCTCGGTATCGTATAGCGAAGAATACGACCCGGTAAATGATACGTGGATATCACGGGCACCAATGCCCACTGCAAGAGGGTTGGGTGTCTGTGCGGTTGTTAATAACAAAATCTATTGCATTGGTGGTGTTCGCGCTCGTAATTCACCAATTGAATCGGTTAACGTATATGACCCAGCGTTAAATCAATGGCAAAGAAGAAGACGAGTTCCGATTCAACACTATATTGGTTATAATAGTGGAATAATCGATGATAGTATTTATATCTGCAGCGGGTATTTTACGAATGCATCATCGTATACCGATACCGTTATTGTGTATAGCGTTACCAGAGATAGTTGGTTTGTTAGGCATTCGATGAATGTTGCGCGAGCTGATTTTGGTTGTGCAGTGGCAAATAATCATCTGTACTCAATCGGAGGATTGTTTTATAATATTTATCTCAATACTAATGAAAAATATTCACCAGCTGAAGATACATGGCGTATTCAAGACACACTGCCGATAGGGCGCTCAGCACTTGTCTGCACTGCGATGGATAATTATATTTATGCAATTGGTGGTGAGCGACATATGGCTGGAAGAATTACGTATAATCGGGTCGATATTTACAATACGCTTACCAACACCTGGATGCTTGGTGAATCTTTAAATTATGCGCGTTCTTATGCTGGGGCAACGACAATAAATAATCATATATATGTAGTTGGCGGTATTAGCAGAAGTAATAATACAATGCAATCACTTGAGGAAAATACTGCCGAGGGGATTGAGGAAATAGGTAATCAGGCAGTTTATGTAGCAAGCATATCGGTGTTTCCGAATCCGTTTAAAAACCGTGTGACATTCCGAATTTGTAATTCAAATGGTCAAATCGGAAAGGTTAATATCTATAATGAAACAGGATGTTTGGTTAAGACAATCTTCGCGGAACAGATAAATTCATTAATAGATTGGGACGGAACCGATAATTATAAAAGAAAAGTAACAGCAGGGGTATACTTTGTAGAGGTCGTTAGCGGTTCTATTAAAAATAGACCGTTAATAAAGATACAACTTTTAAAGTAACTTTGAAGCCATTATTCATTGCGGTTGTATTGATTTCTATAATAAGTTATCTGTCTGCAGAACCAGATTATACTACTCAAGTCGAATCGCTTTATAATCAAGGACAATATCAGAAAGTTTTAGATAACATCGAAAATATTTTCCGAACCGAGAAAAATTTATCAGTTACTACGTTAGTACAACTTTACACGTATCAAGCGTTTTCATTTGTTGCTTTGGACAAAAAGGAATCAGCAATTAATGCTTTTCGTTATCTATTGATCATTAATCCTGACATTACTTTAGATCCAAGATTTGTTTCACCCAAAATAATTGAACTCTTTGAAGAAAGTAAAAGACTAGTTGGTGATACATTACAATTAAAACCTTCGATATTTATTTCTACCGAGAAAACAGGATCGTCTGGTAAATTACTAAGAAATCAAGCAATAAAATCTTTATTATATCCTGGATTAGGACAATTGTCTCAGAATAAGAAAACGAAGGGGTACTCTTTCTTAGGCGGAGAAACAATCTCACTAATTGGTTTGATAACTTCTCATTTTTTGACTAATTCGGCGCATCAGAAATATCTTGCCAACCGCGATATTAGTAAAATGGATGAACTGTACAATAATTATGCATCATTGTATAGCGTCCGTACCGGCTTTATTATCTCAAGCCTTGGTATATGGATATTAAGCTATATAGACGCTACCCTATTTAATTAGTATTGGGTAAATAATTGCTCAGTTGTGCAATTCTTTTCGCATTACATTCATCCATCTTAATACGATTAATAATTCGATTTAAAATATTAGATATTGGTATTGCTAATGTTATAGCAATTTTTATCTCACTTAAACTTTGGCATGGTTTTTGCTTTCTAATATAGTACATGAAATTTATAGAAAATTCAATTACCGCTGAATCCGGTGAGGACAAGAATTATAGACCACGGATAACAATATTAGTTATCATGTTTCGGTCCTTTGCTCCCACGATGCTCGGCGGTAAATATTTTTCTAAAAAAATAATAAATAATACAGGAGGTGCAATAGTATGAAAAAACTACTCGCACTATTATTCGGTGTTGTAATGGCAACAACGCTATTCGCACAAGCCACCGGTTCAATTGCCGGATTGGTTACTGATTCAGTAACCGGCGCTCCGGTCCGCGGAGCAATGGTGACAGCCTGTCGTTCCAATATGTGTGGCGGCAGAGCAATCACTGATTCATCCGGGCATTATACAATCCAGAATTTAATAGCTGGCAATTACAGAGTAATTGCTAATGCTCGTATGTATCAAACAAAGCGATATCCGGATTCAGTAGCGGTCGTAGCAGGACAAACTACCCCTGACATAAATTTCGCATTAGCGCCACGTACTCCACCGCCACCGCCAAACCCTGGTTCAATTTCGGGAATTGTAACTGATTCAGCAACTGGTGCACCAATTACCGGTGCAGTCGTAATGGCAAGAACTCGACGTTTTATGCGTCAAGCGGTAACTGGCGCAGATGGTAGTTATACAATTACTAATCTGAGAGCTGGTACTTATCGTATGATGGCACACAAACAAAGTTATCTGCCAAAGATGTATCCTGACCCTGTAATCCTTGCAGCGGGTGCATCAATAACAGGGATTGATTTCGCATTAGTCGAAGGTACAGTACCGCCTCCGCCACCTCCGCCAGGAACAGGTTCGATTTCTGGTACAGTAATTAATGCTACAACTCAGCTACCGATTGCAAATGTAACTGTTCATGCAATGCGTAGTAACGGTGGTCCAGGTTGTGGTGGTATGGCCAGAACCGGAGCAGACGGTACTTATACGATTCAACATCTACTTCCTGGTAATTATACTGTTAATGCAAGTGCAATGAACTATTTACCAATGAATTACCCTAATCCAGTTACGGTAGTTGAGAATCAGAGTACAGCGGATATTAATTTCGCGCTCAATCCAAGACCATAACATTGGTCAATACGCCAATAAGACCCCGCACCAATAATCGGTGCGGGGTCAACTTTTAAACACTACTACAAATGTTAATAAGTAAAACGAAAACAATCTTTTTTTTATTACTATTGTTAATTGCCCACACGATTTTTGCCCAGAATGTACTTTGGACTAAAATCTATAATCGTAATTATGACGAATACGGAGCAGGCGTTGCGGTGGATGGTACGAATTACATTGTAGTTGGAACATATTTTGTGAACAACGGTGAATTTTTAATTATAAAATATAACAATAATGGTGATACAGTCTGGACAAGGCGATATACGATTGGTAATGATGATTGGGCAATGGCGGTAGCAGTTGATGCAACTCATAATATTATTGTTGTGGGTAATTCAGAGAAACAAGATTCAACAATATTAGTTTTAAGAAAAATAAGCTCAACCGGAAGTTTGACCTGGACTAAAACCTTGCGAATGGCAAAAAGAACTGCTGCGGAAGGCGTTACTTTGGATAATTCTGGCAATATTTACGTGGTTGGCTCAATTGATATGGAACTTGATTTTGACCTGCTATTAATAAAATACAATAGTTCCGGCGATACGGTCTGGACTCGTACATTCAGCTCGCCATTTGATGATTATGGCACTCAAGTTGCAGTTGACGGAAATGCCAATATTTTAGTTTCAGGCTTTTTTGGTGTTACCGATGTGAATGATTTTCTAACTATGAAATACACTCCGCAAGGCGATACATTATGGGCACGTTTTTATGATTCTGGTCAAGACGATTTTGCGAATGTAGTGAAAGTCGATAATTCCAATAACGTAATAGTCGGAGGAGGTTCGGGAGACTTAGATTCACATCGATACCGCCTAATAAAATACACTTCAAACGGCAATCAGGTTTGGACAAGACATTTAAATAGCGCACTTAACGATGATATTTATGGATGTGCGCTTGATAGTCGAGGTGATATTGTTGTTACCGGTAGTTCAGGTAACATTTCAAATTATGATTACCTCACAGTAAAATATACCCGTAATGGTGATACGGTCTGGTCAAGGCGATATCATCGAGATTATGACGATAATGCGATGGATATCGCGATTGATGGTTCGGCAAATTTAGTTGTAACCGGTTTCACTTTTAACGGGACAGACTATGATGTCGTAACGATTAAATATTCAAATACAGTTGGGTTTGAAGAAAATGATAATTATAATATTCAACCTTCCGAGTTTCAGATTCAAAATTGTAACTTTGTGAAAAATAATCTCGGTCTAAACATAAATGTTAACTCGCCGGATTGGTTTGATATCAGCTTATATGATATATCGGGCAAGAAAATTATGTCGATATATTCAGGCCGTCTTGGAGTTGGCAAGCATAATTTCAATAATTTGATATTAAATTCAGGGGTATATTTTTTAAGAATTAAGTCCTTCAACAATCAATTAATTTGTAAAAAGATTGTATCGGTTAAATAATTTTGAGTTCTCTCCAATTTCCAGTTTAGTTCTCAAGATGTCAGAGTCGTAACAGTATAATGTAAGCCAGCATATACTTGACTTGTTATTTCAATAAGCGTATTATATTCACTATGAAAAATACTCTAAAAATTAATAAAAGAATTTATTTGGTAATATTTATTGCGGTATTCGTTCTGTCGTCGAAAGTATTCGCTCTACCCGAACTTACGCAACCTTTCCCGAATTTCCCAATTTACGAAACCCGATTAAATAACGGTTTACGAGTTTTAATTTATGTTGATAGTGCAACACCAGTTGTTTCGACACAACTTTGGTATGACGTGGGAGGAATCTACGACCCGCCATATAAATCAGGTGTATCTCATCTCTTGGAACATATGGATGGGACGAAACATTATAAAGATCGTGAGATTTCAGCAGCAGTTGATGCTTTAGGTGGCGAGGATAATGCCTTTACTTCATCGCTTTATGTCTGTTACTGGGTTGATTTAGCAAAAGAGTTTTATGAGACCGCTTTAAAATTCGGAGCGGAACGAATGGTCAATCTTGAAATTCCGGAAAATAAATTTCAATCGGAACGGTCGGTCGTAATGGAAGAGAGGCGTTTGGGTGAGAACGAACCATACGATGTGCTTTGGGAACAATTCAGTTTGCTTGCCTACAAGCTACATCCATATCGTAATCCGATTCTGGGCTGGATGGAAGATATACAGAGAATTGAACTGAAGGATTTGCTCAATCACTATCGAACTTATTATCAACCCTCCAACACGGTTTGTGTGCTGGCTGGGGCAGTCGAACCGAATGATGTACTCGCAAAAGTTGAGAAGTATTTCGGGAATATTAAATCAAAACCAGTGAAACATCCAATATTTGTCGAACCGGCACAACTGGGCGAGCAAAAGATGACCATCTATAAGAAAATTTCTGCTCCGGCGATAATGTTTGGTTATCACACAACCGATGTCTATTCACCAGATTTTTATGCTTTAGAAGTCTTGGAAGCTTTACTCTCATCCGGTAAAGATTCGCGATTATACAAAAAAATTGTCTACGAGAAGCAGTATGCATTGAGTATATTTGCTGGTAATGATCTGGAGCGAGATGCCGGGCTATTCTATTTCTTTGCGGTACCAACTAAGCCGAGTTTAGTCGATTCAGTTGAAAAAATAATCCTCGGTATACTTGCTAATGTGCAATCGACCGGCAAAGATTCGATTACTAACGAGGAGATGGAGCGAGTAAAGAATAATGTTATTGCTAACGAGATTTATTCCAAAGACCGCAGCCGCGGCATGGGCATGCGTATCGGCAGGCAGTCGATAACCACGGGTAATTTAAGCGATATGATTGAATATCCAGACCGTATCCAGGCAGTTACGAAAGATGATGTCCGGCGCGTAATCGGAAAATATTTTTATCCTAAGAACAAAACATCGGTGACGTTATTACCGGAAGGGAGATAATATGAGAAATCCTAAATCCGAAATCCGAAATCCTAAACAAATTCCAAATTCAATTATATTATTGCTGTGTCTCTGTTTCTCGGTGGCAAATTCTTTACCGATAAGCAGAGATTCACTCAATTGCGGTCTTAAAGTTTTGACCTATCAAACCGACCGATTACCTTTAATCGAGATGCGATGGGTCAGTTATGCGGGCAGCGCTTATGACCCGGTTGGCAAAGAGGGGTTAGCAAATTTAACCAATAAGATGCTTACCCGCGGCACGAAAAATCGTTCGGCATCAAAAATAAGCCAAGAGCTCGAGTTTGTCGCTGCATCCTTATCCGATGCGACCGGTGATGATATCAGTACATTGCATATGCGATTTTTAAGCAAAGATTTGGACTTGGCATTAGACATTCTGTCCGATGCCTTGTTGAACTCGGTATTTTCCGATACCGAGCTAATGAAAGTAAAGGTACAGACAATCGGTGATATAAAACAGAGTTATGATTATCCTTATAATGTCGGATGGGAAAAGTTCAACGAACTTGTATTTAAAAATCATCCGTACGGCCATTCAACTTTAGGTGATACGGTAACGGTAAGGAAAATTACTCGCAAAGATATTGTCGATTTCTATAATAAATATTTCACGGTTAACAACGGATTTCTGATTGTTGCCGGCGATTTTAATAAGACCGAACTCTTAAAGAAAATCGAAATGAAATTTTCTTCGATGCGAAATGGAATTGTCGATACAAAAATTCCTGTGCTGGAATATGGTCCATATTCGGACAAACCGAAAGGTTACATTATAAATCAAGCGGATTTGAACCAATCTTATATTTTTATCGGTCAGCCTGGCATGACGGAAACTTCACCAGATTATTTTCCGAGTCGGGTGATGAATTTTATTCTGGGCGGTTCGCCCTTGACTTCAAGGATTGGCGCGGGAGTGAGAGAAACGCAAGGACTGGCTTATGATGCGCGTTCGTTCTTTGACCGAAGATTATATGGCGGACTTTTTGCCGCGACAACACAAACTTCTGACCCGAATAAAGGAATTAACACTATCCTTAACGAGATAAAAAAGATGTCTGAAACAGGTGCCACTGTAGATGAATTAAAAAATGCCAAAACATTTTATATCGGTAATTTTCCGTTTAACTACGATGCGACCAGAGAAAAGATTGATATGTTGCAGGGTATCGAAGTATATCACAAAGGACTTGATTATCCGGAAAAGTTCAACAGCTATATTGAGAAAATAACGCTTGACGAGATAAATCAGGCAGCAAAGAAATATTTATTTCCCAATAATTACCTGTTGGTAATTGTTACTAATGTTCCAAAGGAGTCATTAGCGGTTCAAGGGATTGACTGGTTGAATTAAAGAGTAAAGTATATTTAACGAAGTGAGTGGGCAGTATGAATTTAAGAGATAATAAATTTCGGGTCATAATAATTATTTTTCTCTTATTGCTGAGTTTCGGTAATGTTCAAGCTCAGGATTGGGAAGAGAATGCAAGAAATATTGGATTTGAATTTCTTGGAGCGGCTACGGGTCATTTTTTAATCGGAACCCTAATTGGTATTGGAGCTACACAAAATGCTTATGACCTTGAGGATGTTGGTAATGGTGTACTCATTGGCTATATAGTTGGAGGTTCGGTTGGTGCACCTACCGGAACAATTATTACTGGACATTATCTTGAAGATGAAGGATCCTATTTAGGGTCTTATGCTGGTGGAATAATTGGAACCGGATTGGGGTTGTTATCGGTTTATTCATTTTCGAAATTAACTCCAGATAATTCATTGCCAGCCTTAATATCTGTATTATTTTTGCCTCCGGTATTTTCTGTAGTTGGTTATAAACTATTCCCACAAAAAAACGAGTCTCATTCTTATATTCCGAAAAATTTTCCAGCAATAGGATTGACGGTTCTTCCAGAAAAGCACGATAATAAAATCTCTCCGAAAATTGGCGCAAACGTAATGTTTCGATTTTAGATTGGAAAGAAATGAGAGCATTTATGCCATTAAGAAATAATAAATTTTGGATCTTTGTAATTATTTTTCTTTTATTGCTGGGTTTAGGTAATATTCAAGCTCAGGATTGGCAAGAGAATGTAAGAAATGTTGGATACGAATTTCTTGGCGCGACGACTGGTAACTTTTTAACCGGAGCCGCAATTGTTGCTTATGCTGCGAGAAGTGCATCTGAATTCGAGGATATCGTCAATGATATAATTATTGGTTGGCTAGTTGGGGGTTCGGTTGGTGCACCTGCCGGAACAATTATTACTGGAAATAGTCTTGAAGATGAGGGTTCCTATTTAGGTGCTTATACTGGTGGAATAATTGGAACCGGATTGGGTTCATTATCAATTTATCTTATCAATAGAATAAATCCTGATAATGCTGTATGACCAGCCATAATACCTTCCTTATTTTTACCCCCGGTATTTTCTGTAATTGGTTATAAACTACTCCAACAAAAAAACGAATCCCATTCTTATATTCCGAATAATTTTCCAGCAATCGGATTGATAGTTCTACCCGAAAAACACGATAATAAAATCTCTCCTAAAATTGGGGTAAAAGTTACAGTAAGGTTTTAACGTAATAAATCTATCTGCAGATAGAAGAAAAATTGAGCAAATTTTTCCTCTAACATTATAAATTCCAAATTATTCATTTAATATTCTCTTAACATAGGGGAGGTATGCCCTCCTTGGAGTAGTGTTTTGAGGATTTAGGGGTTGGGGATTGGGATTTAGTTATAAGATTTGGTTCATAAACAGGTTTAAAATTAGGTTCATAATTATCTATCTAAAGGATTATCTCGTAGATCATCTGAGTGAAAATCTGTTTAGGATTTTTCGGGGATGCCTAAAAGGAAGTGTATAACATAGTCAAAATGTAGATTGAACAGATATCCGAACAAGTTATAAAGCAGGGATTTTAGTAATCAAGAAACAAAATCATAAGCGATCTGATAAAATTTGCCTAAAGAAAGAAGTGATGCCAGGAAATATTCTTGACCCCGCACCTAATTCTTACACAGAATTAATGAGGATAAAATCAATGAGTTCTAATTACGGTCATTTTGAAAATAGTGTGGGGTTGACATCTTAGAATATAAGAATACTATAGAAATATAAAAATGGCTTTAGTAAATAACGGTAGGGTCGAATTAAGAAGACAACTGAATACTTTTGATGTTACGAGTCTGGTGGTCGGTTCAATCATCGGCGCGGATATTTATGTTGCGGCAGCGCTGGGGGCAAAATTAGTCGGACCGGCTTCGCTTCTATTGTGGGTTGGGGCAGGCTTGATTGCGATTGTAATCGCCTTATCGTTTTCTTACTGTGCTACGATTTTACCGAAAGTCGGCGGACCTTATGCTTATATCAAAGACGTTGCCGGACCATTTAGCGGTTTTATGGTCGGCTGGTCGCTTCTCTTAGCCGAATGGTTTTCGTTAGCGGTATTTCCGGTTGCCTTCACGAAATACTTCCTTTATTTCTTCCCTGGTTTAGGATCACAGTATCAAATTCTGTTAAAGGTACTTTTCATCGGGATTATTCTCGTTACGAATATTACCAGTATTAAATTAGCCGGGAAATTTAATGACTTTTTAACAATTGGGAAATTGAGCCCTTTGATTCTGTTGATGGTAGCAGGATTATTATTTATCATCTTAAAACCGCAAGTGGCAGCGCATAATTTTCACCCTTTTATCAAAGGCAATATTTTTAGTTTCGGACAGGCACTGGTATTAATTTTTTGGGCTTATGCCGGTTTTGAATTGTCAACTATGCCAGCCGACGAGATTCAAAATCCCCAGCGAACAATCCCGCGTGCAATAATAATTGGTATGTTAATCGTTATTATCTTTTATCTTATTACTAATTTTGTAATCACCGCGATTGTTGACGAACAAACATTATCTTTTTCATCAACGCCATTAATGGTTGCGGTCAAGCAGATATTTAGCTTTTCGCGTGTCTTCGGGATTTTCGGAATTTTATTCATCGGTATCGGTGCGTTAGTTTCGATTATGGGTGCGGATGAATCAGGAACAATCGGGACATCACGCCTTGCTTATGCGATGTCATTTGACGGGTTGCTACCGGCTATATTTAGCCGTTTACATAAAACTTTCCACACACCATACATCGGTTTGATTTTAATTTGCACAAGCGCTTTTGTTGCGAGCGTGTTTGGCAGTTTGGGTTCTTTAATCAATGCTTCGGTGTTTCTTTTATCATTCGCATATTTTGCAACCTGTTTAGCAACGATTTTTTTAACCAAAAAACATCCGCAGGTTTCAGGGAAAATCAAAGGTAGATTAATCGTTCCAATATTTGGGATTGTCTTTGCGGTTTTGTTAATGACTCAAGTTACCGGTCAGCAAATTTTAGTTTCATTTATTCTTATCGTGGCGGGTATTCCAATTTATGTTTTCTTTGCTCCCAAACGCGAGATGCACGATTTAAAGGAAGCATTTTTAGCGAGGGAAATTTTACTGAAGCGAGCATACCAACAAGGGGAGAGGTTTCTTGCATATCCAATTCGTCGCATCAAATGGTTAATCTACCGTGCAAGAAAGATTAGTAGAGCCTGGCACATCATAAAGTAAAATCAAAAATCAAACATCAAAAATCAAAATAGCAATCTTATAATAAGAAATCCGAAATACTAAATTCTAAACAATATCTAATCTCAAATGACGAAAGGGCAGAAGTTATATGTCTTGGCATTAGAAATTTGATTTTGTTTAGAAATTAGATATTTGAAATTAGGATTTTTTCTTCGGATATGGTTTATAATACTTCCGACCTTTTAGCGATGGCGGGAAATGTTCTTGTTCAACCTTGGCATCGGGAAAATCATGTGCGTATTTATAACCTTTACCATAATTAAACTGTTTCATTAAAGATGTGACCGGATTCCTTAAATGCAATGGCACCGGTTCGGTTTGACTTTCTAAAGCATCTTTTTGTGCCATTGTATAAGCTTTATAAATCGCATTGCTTTTTGGCGCCATTGCTAAAAAGACAACTGCTTGCGCCAATGCTAAATCGCCTTCAGGTCGGCCAATAAAATCAACCGCTTCTTTGGCAGCATTGGCAACGACCAGTGCCAAATTATTCGCATCACCAATATCTTCTACTGCAAATCTTACTAATCTTCTTGCAATATATAAAGGGTCTTCACCGGCTTCAAGCATCCGTGCCAACCAATATAAAGACGCATCCGGGTCAGAATCTCTTAAGCATTTATGAAGCGCAGAGATTAAGCTATAATGTTCTTCGCCACCTTTATCGTACAATAAAATCTTTCTGGATGCGATATGCTCAATAGTGGCTTCAGTAATTTTTCTCGAATTGTTTTTATCCGGTTCGGTTGCTTGGACGGCTAAATCCAAGGTAGTGAGTGCAGCACGCGCATCACCTTGAGAAATATTTACGATATAATCTAAGATTTTTTCTGAAACAATCGGATTAAATTCTTTTAAGCCCTGTGGATGGGTCATTGCTCTTATGAGAATCGCTTTAATATTATCCGGCGATAATTGATGTAAGATATATACCCGACAACGGGAGAGCAAAGGTCCGATTACTTCGAACGAAGGGTTTTCAGTAGTCGCACCAATCAGAATTATTTTTCCGGATTCGACATGGGGCAGAAACGCATCCTGCTGTGCTTTATTGAACCGATGAATCTCATCAACAAAAAGTACTGTTGATTTTTTAAGCATCTGTCGGTTATATTCCGCTTCTTTAATGACTCGCCGAATGTCGGCAACACCAGAGGTAACGGCACTGAATGCGACAAATTGTGCTTTGGTGTACTGGGCAATGATTCGAGCTAAGGTAGTTTTACCTGAACCGGGCGGACCCCAGAAAATCATTGAATGCAACTCACCTTTCTCAATCATCTTGCGTAAAGGTCTATCTTCACCTAAAAGGTGTTCCTGCCCGATAATCTCGGATAAATCTTGTGGTCTTAACCGCTCGGCAAGAGGAGTAGCTAACTCATTTTCATGTTCAAGCATTTTCTAATTATAGGTTGATAATTACTGAGGTCAAGAGTCTGCTTGACAGGTTAATAATACGGGCTTATCATATTTTAGTATATGAAAAAGGGATTATTCTGGGCTATTGTCATAATTTTATCTTTGTCAAATCTGCCTGCGGAGAGTCCGCAATATTTAATAATAACCTATGACAAATTCTATGATGCGGTTCAACCATTAGCACAATGGAAACAGAAAAAGGGGATACCGACTCAAGTTGTTAAATTGTCTGAAATTGGTGGTAATAACCCGGAAGCAATAAGAACTTATTTGAGGAGTATTTACAATTTACCTCAAAGACCAGAATACATATTATTGGTGGGTGATGTAAATTTGATTCAACCGTATCGGCATTCTTCGTGTGGTCCAACCGACAATCCGTATGCGGATATGGTAGATGATGCACAAATCGAATATCTTCTTGGCAGATTACCTTGTCGAAATCGCGGACAATTGAAATCGATGATAAATAAAATATTCTTGTATGAACGGACTCCATTTTTAGCCGAAACTTTGTGGTACCGGAAGGTAACAACAATTCGCCAGGACCCAGGACCATATCATAATGACGGCGTTAATTTTGTCCGGTCAATGATATTAGATAATAGCGATTTTATTTCGGTCGACACGTTAGTAAATCCATCTCACAATAGACGGGATTTACGAGATTCAATTTGTTCAGGGCGCAGTTATATTTTATATACAGGACATGGTGCTGGCACGCGCTGGGTGTCACCATTTAATTTACCGCCGACAATAAAAAATTATCGAAAGTTGCTGGTGATTTTTTCCTGGTGTTGTGAGACCGTGCTGAAAAGAAATTACCTTGGGCAAAGATGGTTAATAACAGGCAGCGAAACGAATCCTAAAGGAGCGGTCGCTTATATCGGGACAACAACTTCCGGACTGTATGCGCCGTATCGTAATTTTGTGGCTCGGAATTTTTTTAGAGCAATCTTTCAATATAAAACTCTGAATATCGGCAAAGCTTTAAAACAGGGGTTAGACAGTCTCTGGATGTATACACCCGATTCTTTTGGTCTAAAACTTTATTCGGAGTGGAACCTTTTGGGCGACCCGGAAATGAATCTCTGGACTTCGGTCCCACAACCAATGGCGGTAGCGCATGAAACAATCATTGGACTTGGCGAGCAATCGTTTAATATCAATGTAACGGCTCAAGATGGGATGTCAATTCCTAATGCGTTAGTTTGTGTGATGATGCCGAATAATCCCGATTTTTATTATCACAGTTATACCGATAGCTTAGGAATGATAACATTTAATATAAACCCGACTATGCAAGATAGTATTTGGGTTACCGTAACCGCTCAGAATCGCATTCCATATGAAGGGAAATGTTTGGCGTCGGCAAATTCATGTAAATCTACACAATCAGTTACTGCTAATGGGAAAGAGATATTTAAAATTTATCCGAATCCGGTAAAATCATATTTTACAGTTCGATTGCCGCAGACCGCTGGCTATAGGATATTGAAAATATTTGATGCAGCGGGAAAAGTTATAAAAGTTGAAGAGGTGGTGAGTTTAAGAGCTAATGAATATCAAGTATCACTTGATAGGATGAATTCCGGTGTTTATTTCGTTTGTTTAGAAACAGAAACAAATAAGGAAATCCAAAGACTAATAATACTCAAATAAAAAAACTAAAGAGGCACGGCTAATAAAGGATTGAGTTGTTCAATCAGTACAACCTACACATTAGCAAAATTGCTAATGGTACTTATTTCCCGTACCTCTATAGTAGTAATTTACAACTATTCGGGTATTTCGTCACTTGTGTTTTTCACAATATAAGGTAGTCCCCAGGCACTTGACGAGTAGGTTGCGGTAGAATCTCCGTAAAGAGTTTGCCAACCGATGATATCAAAGGCGGAATGGCGAACTGCGGGTGGTGTTACTGCTTCTTCGGGTATAATCCAGGTTCGAGAGAATGTGTTGGTGCCAAATTTAAAGAACGGTTGTCGTATATGAATTCCACCAATAGGTCTTCGTCCATGATGTAAGAATGCCCAGGATGAATCACCGGCCACGGCCACGTTTACCGTTACTTTAATTGTATCACTCGGCAAGAAGATTGGTAGAGATTCTTTGGGTAGGAATTTAGCTGGGTCGGTTAATCGGAAAACATAATTACGGTTTTGTACCTCTGCTTTAACCTCATTGATGGAAATTGGAGCATATCCATTTACAGTATGCATGTTACAAACAGTAATCGCGACGATGCGCCATCCGTTTGGTCCTTTGTACAGTTTTACCTGACGGCGAGTGCTATCCGAGATTGCGCGTCTATATATTAATGCAGTATCAATTTGGTTACGAACAAAGAAACCAAAATTGGGCGGTGTGCCGGTTAGAAGTGCAGTGATGGTTGCAACCGCAGAATCACCGTTAACATCGACTTCGATATGACGAGCCACTGGACGTTCTATCCTACGCACCCATCTTACCCAAGGTATAATACTATCGGCAGATTTCTCTTCGCTTGGGGTTGAGGATGAATCATCGGTAACCGCGGTTGTTCCTTCTGCGGTGTACTGCGAGTCATCTAAGAGTTGTTTGATTAAGTCGACATCGTTATCTTTCTCGCATCCAGTTAATATAAAAATGAATGCGAGAATAAAGAGTGGAACTAAACGTTTTAACATAACACTACCTCCTTCTAGAGTTTAAGGTAATTGTCATCGCGGGGCGGCAGCACTGAAACAGTTTAAGTTGTAATTCGCTAAGCCATTTTATACCCCGCAATGACATTTTATTTAAGACATCTGGTTTTATTGTCATTATTTATTTAGACTAAATCATTAAAAAAAAGTTTAATTTATAATGATAAAATTTCTTCAGAGGAGATTGCGCCTTCTCTAATTATTTTTATTTCTTTGCCGACACACGAAACAATGGTTGACTCGACACCATATTTGGTTTTACCACCGTCAAGGATTAAATCAATTTTACCATCTAAATACTTCAACACTTCTTTTGCAGTAGTTGGTGATAGTTTGTTATGAATATTGGCACTGGGAATTACAATTGGTTTCTTTAAAGCTTTAATTAAATCTAAAGTAATTTTACAATCAGGAATTCTGATTCCGATATCATCTCTTGCTGCTGTAACAATGTCGGGAATTAATTTGGATTTCTTCATGATTAATGTTAAAGGTCCGGGCAGGAACCGTTTTGCTAATATTTTTGCCGCATCAGGAATATTTTCTACATATTTATATATATCTTGCGATTTGCTAACCGCAATTGAGAACGGTTGAGTTAATGGTCGTTTCTTAACAAAAAATACTTTTGCCACGGCAGATGGATTAGTCGCATCACAGGCTAGTCCATAAACCGTGTCGGTTGGTAAGGCTAACAATCCACCTTTATTTATAATCTCAGCTGCTTTTTTAATAACATTGAGTGAAGGTCGGTTTGGATTAACCTTGATTATTTCAGTAATCATACTTCCGTTTTAGTAATTTCGATAATTTTGTAAGTTTTGCCTTCTGAGTCAGTAATTTCATCGCCTGGTAATTTATTGAGCATGTGTTGCGCGAACGGTGCTAAGTATGAAATAATTCCTTTTTGGACATCTGAATCCCAGGGACCAAGAATCGTATAAGTTAAATAAGAATTGCTCTCTTGAGTTGACGCTAATTTTATCGTTGCGCCAATATTGACTTTAGTTGTATCAATCTTATTAAAATCGATTGGACGAGCTTTTACTAAATCATGCTGCATTTGTGAAACTTGAGCGAGCAATCGTTTCTGTTTTTCTTTGGCAGCTTTGTATTCGAAATTTTCCCGCAAATCACCATAACCTCTTGCGCGCCCGATTTCCGCAGCAACCGTAGGAATTTCTTCGGAGATAAGCTTTTCCAGTTCCTCGGTTTTGTTCTTAATTGCATTTTCGGTCGAATAAATCCATTCTGTTTCTTGTGTAAAAATCTCCGGAAATTTCTCTTTAAATATTTTTTCTATTCTTTCCCGTTCTTCCGGATATAAGTTCTTGATTTCTTGAATCCGAGATAATGTTCTTTTTGCAATATCAGAAGTAATTTGTTCGACTGATTTTTTAATAATTTCATAATCCTGTGTAATGAGACGCCTGCGGATTTCTCCGGCGATTGAAACTTTTTCAAGATTTATATGAGAACGGACTAAATCTAAATATCGAGTTAAAATTGCATAGGCGTTAGATAGCTTGACGGTCTCAGAGATAAAAAGAAACTGAATCGGATATTGTTTGTATTCAGTCAATAATTTATCATTAACCTGTTGTTGTGTTTCATTGCTGAAACCAGAAAAGATTGTTTGCAGAACACGTTTATCAGACTGGGATAAAAATAACTTCATCGATAACTCCTGCCAGTCATTGCGTTTGTTCAACGATAAAATAATTTTCTGTTTAGTAATGTTTGGAGCCTTAGAAATTAATTCAATTATTTTTTCGGATTGCATAGACAGTAATACGTCGTAATCTACCGAAAATTCTTTTTTACTCACCTCTTTTGTCGTTTTTGGTTTAGACTGAGCATAGGATTTTTTGAGATATTCGATGAAAGACTTGATGTTTTCGTCCGAAACACAGTATGTTAATGCTTGTTTGATATCAGTTGTTCTGATGTGTGAACCGATGTCTCTTTTTAAGATTTTTTCTAATTCTTGCGGGTTTTCCTTAATCATTTCGGTTATTATCGATCGGTTTTTCAGTTTTAAGTAATGAAAATTGTCCTTTGGAATTAGTTGCAAAGACTTCAAAGCCTGCTCAAAAGTAAAAGTCTGGGTCTGGTTAGTGAAGAAATTAAGAGTTATTGTATCTAAAATAAAATCAATTTTAGAAACTTCACCATAGCCAAAACGACTTGAATATACAGGATTTCCAACACTTAAACCAATCAGTTTATCTAATGTGGTGATTGCTTGAGATAGCGGTTTAGCTTCAGCAATGCCAGATAAGCGAGTAAAAACATCGAGGTTACCAATGTCATTATGCTGGTTTTTATATAATTCAACGATTTTCTGCCTTAGCTTACGGTCAGGTTCGACTAAATTCCCAGTGTGTCTTATATGATCTAAAGCTTCCTTATAATAAGACTGATGCAATAGGTGTTCGAAAAAAAATAAGGAAATAGATTTTGCATAGGGGGTAAGTCCGATTGTTGGGCGGGTCAGATATTCGATAGATTCCCAAAGTTCTGGTAACGCAATAGATAAATTGTTGTTAGTAACATAGTCAAGACATAAAGGCTGTAAGGAATTATACTCTCTTTTTAATACGATTTGCTTAATAATTGACAATAAATTAGTCTTAGGTTTTGTTTCTGGGCTTTCAGACATAACTGAATTATTATCAGATAGCATGACGTATAGATTAGCAAAAAAGAGAGAAAAATCAACAATTTCTTTCATAAATTTAAACACAAATGATTTTAACAATAATGAGAAAAAGTAAATACTATAAAAAGCCGCAACGATTTTTACCGGATAAAAAGAATTCGTTTCAAAGAATAGATAAAGATTGCGTTCAATTATAATTCTACCCTTGCGATACGCACCCGTTTCTGTAGCGAGTCTTAAAATTCTACCCACAGATAGAAAAGAAATTTGGAAAAATTTAAGGCTAAGTTAATGCTTGTTATATCGTAACATAGATTTCGTTCTAACATAGGAGAGGTAGCCATTCCATAGAGTAGGTTTTGGGTGATTTTGGGGTTAGGGATTGTTGGTCGGTTATAAGATTTAGTTCATAATTAGATTTAAAGTTTGGTTCATAATAATTTATCAAAAAGATTATTTATTAAATTATATGGGTGAAAATCTAATTGGAACTCTTTCAGGGAGTTTATCGCGGGATTGGACTGAGGGTCGAACAGGCAAAGGGTAATGTAAAGGACTTGTGTATAAGGCAGGGGTTTTAATAATCGCGATTTAATAAATATGGATTGAACCATATAAATATAATTATGATGAACGATTTTTTGAATACTTAGAAAAAACACTTGACAAACATAAGTAATTTTATATAATTTAATATAATGTTGTATTAAGATGTATATATAATTTAGTGGTTGCTGTATTAACCTTCATCAGGTTCGGGATTCCAAAAGAATAAGATTATTTAAGCGTTTTTTAGTATAAATTTATTTATGCTGGAACAGTTATATGAAACAAAATGCAAAGGTTGGGAGTTATATATCGACGGCAAACCAGTGGTCTGTTTTATGCTGCTGATTGAAATTGCAAGTATGTAATTTTCACTGCTCTTTGAAAATTGGGTTCGGTCACTTAAGTATACTCCAAATACAAAACATGGCGCTGCCGAGGAATGTTAAACTTGCTTTTCCATACCATTATTAAAGAGAGTCCTGCAAAAGTCTTGATAATTTTCAATAACTTACAGAAAAACAATTTAAAAGTTTTGACAAAACCGGCTTTTAGATTATAATTTAGTCATTGATTCAAAACTCATTCTTTGAAAAT
>Ga0315291_10002341_pt1 | contig 24910 bp, 20 predicted proteins | sample YL17G12_20_MG_FD_203070 | JGI IMG/M metagenome (GOLD analysis project Ga0315291, IMG submission 203070) | Sediment microbial communities from Yellowstone Lake, YNP, Wyoming, USA - YL17G12_20 | ecosystem: Environmental > Aquatic > Freshwater > Lake > Sediment | place: USA: Wyoming | collected...
CCAAGCCTGTACGCCGGGTTCTGTTGTCAAGAGTCGCGCGTCGCGTGTCTGGAGGTCCATGAGGTAGATGTGCGCGCCGTCCTGGTACGCGACGGTCTTGCCGTCCGGAGAGCAGCGTGGCGCGCTTGGGATCTCACCTTCCACCACTATCTCAAGGGGTTTCGCCGCACCCGGAGAGAGAAGATAGACGTGCTTGCCGGCTTCATCCGTACACAGGAAACGCGACGCCGTATTCGCGTCGGGAGCACCGGGCGTGGGCACGTAACTCGGATACGCGAGAGGCGGCGCCCCCTCCGGGCTTACCGCGTTCTCGGCGCCGGAATCGAGAACGCGCTCGATGAGGCTCCCGTCACGTTGGAACACAATCCTTTTTCCGTCAGGAGACCACGCGGCCTGGCCTCCGCCGGCAATACGTTTCTTCTGGCGGCCGGAGCGGTTCGCAATCCACACCCCCATTTCGCCACCTTCCACGGAGTTGAACAGGATTTGGGTCTTGTCCGGGGAAAATCGCGGCGCGACATGCGGGCCTTGGTTGTACACCAGGCGGTCCTTCGAGAACCCCGACTGAACCAGGACGCCCACTTTCGGGCGCGAATAAACGAGCAGTTCCGGTTCGATGGCCCGGTCTCGAACCCGGGTTTCGATCGCTTGCCGAACCTCCGGCGCGGCCGCGGATGAGAAAGCCAATAGAAATGAGAGGGTGAGATATCCGAAGACGTTCACTACGTTGTTCGCGGGCATACTCCTCTTTCCTTCTTGCTTATGGATTGCAGGCTCATTCAAGATCCAAATGATCCTCGGCATTCTATCAGGCGGATTGCGCCTCCGCCATTTCGTTCCGATCAAAACTGAAAATAGATAAACGTCTGACTGCCGGAACTGGCGAACAGGGCGACGTAAAGCAACATGGATACCGCAAGCCCGACGCGTACCGGGGCTAATTCGAGCACCCATCTCACCCGGGACGCGCAGACAAACTGGTAGGCCCACACAGACAGGATGAGCCCCAGCATCAACAGCGGAAACTTTGGATCGGCCAAGCCCGACGTGAAGATCCGTTTGACGATCAGACAGGCTTCGCCGAAACTCGGGGCGCGGAAGAAAATCCAGCAGAAGCAAACGAACACGAACACTAACGCCTGCTTCAGACATCGCGGCACGCGTTCCCGGTAGAAGGTGGTTCGCTCGAGTTCCCGCGTCATGACCCGGCCGGCCGCATGGAGCGCGGCCCACGTGACAAAGGTCCAGTGCGCGCCGTGCCACAGACCCGATATGACCATCGTGATGGACATGTTGACGTACGTGCGCACCTGGCCTTTGCGGTTGCCGCCCAGCGGGATGTAGACGTAGTCCTTGAACCACGTCGAGAGGCTTATGTGCCAGCGGTTCCAGAAGTCGCCCAGGCTCGTGGCCAGGTACGGGTCGTTGAAATTGAGCATGGTGCGGAACCCCATCAGCCGGGCCACGCCGCGCGCCATGTCCGTATAGCCGCTGAAGTCGAAGTAGATCTGCCACGCGAATGCAAACGTGGCCAGCATCAGCGCCGGGGACTGGTACTGGTCCGGCATGCCGTACACCTCGTCAACATAGGTTGCCAGGTAGTCCGCCAGCGCGACCTTCTTGAACAGCCCCGTGACGAAGAGAGACAGACCGTCCGTGATATCCTGCCGCGCGACGCGTTCCCCTTGCCGCAATTGCGGAAGCATGTTGCGAGCGCGCTCGATGGGCCCGGAAAGCAACTGGGGAAAGAAGGAGACAAAGGCCGCGTAGCGGATGAAGCTCGGTTCCTTGTCCACGTCGCCTCGATAGAAATCGATACTGTAAGTGAGGGATCTGAACACGAAAAACGAAATGCCGACGGGCAGCAGCATGCCGGGTTTGGGAACGGCATACCCCGCGCCCAGCCACCCGAAGAGGACGTTCAGGTTCTCCGCGACGAAACTGCTGTACTTGAAGAATCCCAACAGGCCTAAGTTGCTTACGACGCTGAGCAACAGCCACAGCTTTTTCCTCTTCGATCGGGCCATCGCGAGCACGACCGCGTAGTCGACCGTCGTGCTGAATGCGATAAGGAGGAGATAGAGCGGGTTCCACCAAGCGTAGAAGGCGTAGGAAACGATCACCAGCCAAAGGGGGCGGAAACGAGTGCCTGTTGTGGCCAGAAAGACCGGATAGACGACCGCAAGAAAGATCAGGAATACCCAGCTATGAAATGCCACGCCCGCGCCTCACTGCAGCCTTGGGATTCTACAGCGTGAACAACGAAGTCAACCGATTCTAAAATCCGTGGAGCGGGAAAGCAAACCGCGTGTACACCTCGAACTCCAAGGAACGATCTTGCCTGTCGTTCGCCAGGAATCGTGCTCATTGACGTGAACGGACTTATGAAGGACGCTCGAAACGGCGTTGTCATCGAGGTCGCGTGCTGGACGCACTGCCGCCGCTACTTCTACGACGCCCGCACCAGCGACGCGCTGCGCAGCCACACCCTGCTCGCCTGGATACAAGAACTCTACGAGGTCGAGCGCGAGGCCAATGAACTCAGCCCCGAACGCCGTCGCAAGCTGCGCCAGGAGAAAGCCAAGCCCCTGCTCGACGCCATGAAGACGTGGCTCGACGCCGAGCAGCCCCGCGTCCTGCCCACGAGTCACATCGGCGAGGCCGTGCAATACGCCTTGAACAATTGGACCGTCCTGACCCGCTACCTTAACGACGGCGATCTCGCCATCGACAACAACGTCGCGGAAACCGCGCTTCGCAGGATTGCGGTTGGACGCAAGAATTATCTCTTCATGGGGAACGACCGCGGAGGCCGCGCCGCCGCCATCCTCTACACCCTCATCGGCTCCGGCAAACGTCACGCGCTCGACCCGTTCCTTTATCTCCCCGACCTCTTCCTGCGCATCCCCACCCACCCCAACAAAGACCTCCACCGACTCCTGCCCGACTACTGGAAACGAGACATCCTCCCGACCCTCACGCCCCCACCGAGGCTGTAACCCGCCTTCTCTCCAACCCCAAGCCCCCCGTGGTTCACAAGACGTTTACAGGATAAGCACGGGTGCTGGGGCCTCCCGGATTGAGTGCGTATTCCTTTCAACATCCTTGCCCGCATCCGGATCCTCGCCTTGCGTTCGCTCCTTGCTAAGGCCTTATTCCGCCCTTACGGACGCCTGCGCAGAGTGTCAATAGCCTTGCAAGACATTGTGAAGCTGAGCGTTACGTGCCGTGAGTAGATGAGCGATTGTTGCACATACGGGCACTCTGCTATTTGTAATCTTGGGACTACCCATTTGGGCAGTGTTAGTCGCACAACGAGACGAATCCCGATTGTGAGTAAATGGGCAAACTCCATTCTATCTGCCTTTCACGTGGACGGCGCGCCGTGACGACCCCTGGATCAGTCGTTCTGTAAAGGGTTGACGAGTGTTCTTCCGCTCGACGGAGCAGTCGATGAATGAGATGTCATTAGCATTGTCAACCTCGACGTGGGGAATCCTACCGTCTACGTCAGCGCGCCAAATGCAGTCTCTAAATGTGATGCCGCTTAGTGGGTACTGGAGTTTACTGAATAGGATGGAGCGGTATGGTGACTGCGCCTGAATTTGCTCGAATAGGATGTTCTGCATCGTTCCATGTCCGTCCCGCTGCTGGATGGCCACCCGGTAGGCTTCACCACTCCACTCCTCCTCCGGAAGCCGCAGCAAATTCATCCGGATGTTCCTGAAGGTGATGTTGGAGTAGGTCGCCCCATCACGCATCCATAGGGCGCATCCGCGTGACGAGTCCACGATATCAATGCTCTCGAAGAGAACATCATGAATGTCGTAGCGGCTCTCGGTGCCAATTTTGCACGAAGTTTTCCGCGTCATGACAATGCAATCTCTTGCCGTAATGTGGTGCGATGCCCGTTGAAGGCCCAGACTGCCGGTGGTCTTCACGACCAGGGCATCGTCGCCGCTGTAGATGAAGCAATCCTCGATAAGAACGTTTTCAGACATGTCGGGATCGATACCGTCCGTGTTGGCGAGCATCCAATCGCCAAGGATCTTGATCCGGGACATCGTAACATCGCTACATCCGATCAAGTGGACGGTCCACGCGCCGGGATTGCGCAGTACAACACCTTCAATCTTCAAATGTCGGCACGAAAGCGCGTCAATGAGATGTGCCTTCGCGCCGTGTTCTTTCTGAAGGACATGACCGGCACCGTCGATAATGCCCTGCCCGCAGATCGCCGCGTCCTCCGCACGATCGACGAGAATCAAGGCGAGACGACCGTGAGTAGCCTCATAATCATTGGGATTGCCGGTTCCCTGAAGCACGGCGCCAGCGGCCAGGTGAAGGGTAACGTGACTCTTGAGGTGAATCACACGCGAACGATGCATTCCGGAGAGAAGGTATACCGTGCCACCCCCCGCTGCGGACAGACGGTCGATAGTCGACTGAATGCACTGCGTATGCTGGGCGACGGAGCCGCTGTTAGCATGAATGGCGATTACCTGTGGGTTGGAGGAGTCCGGCGCAGGCAAGAGTGGCTCCGGGAAGAGAAAGAGATAGGGGAGCCCGTCGGCCTTGACGATTCGCGGTGTATCATCCGCCACCTGAAATATGATCGCCCCAGCCACGACCTTTGCATCGGCGCTGTATCGATCAGGGCGGAGTGAAAAGGAGGCCTGGGAATCCGTAGCAGAACGAACGGTGATTTCCGCAGACCCGCTTGCCCAGAATCGGACGAAGTACGTCGACTGCAAGCGTGTTCCCGGCTCGACAGGTACGGATTGTCCATTCACGGTTACGGAGTAAGGTGGCTTAACGGCGGACTCGGCTATGGGGAAAGCGCTACGTTGCTCCACGTGCGCCCGATTCTGTTCAGAGGATGTGCTTAGATCAATGGCGGAGAAGAACAGCAAACAAGTCACGGCAGGCCACATCAGCATTTGGCGGATCTTTCTACCAACCAGGTTCTAGCGGTGTCATTGAGAACTGGTCACTTCTCACTTGTGTAGCACAATCTAAGGGCGGAGATACTTCAGGCGCACTCCCCATATAGACGCGACCGCAACCGCTCGGGCACGCTTTGCGAAGAGCATACGCTCGGCCCTTCGGCGGGTCAATCTCTTACACGTCGAGATGATGTCCACGCAGGTCCTATGTAGTCGGCAGCCAGCCGTAGCGTGCCCTCAGCGTGGACTTCCCGGGCCCTTGCGCTGGCGGACTTGAGTTGTCAACGGTCTTGCCTATCCCTTTGCACACTGTGACTTCGGAAGGCCGGTGGCGGCGGAGCCCACAGGCGCGAAAGCCAATCTCAAGATCCTCACGTGGAACATTCAGATGTTGCCGACGGCATTTGGTCGGTTCTCGGAGAGTCTTCACCGGGAGCAAAAACTGCGTGTGCCTTGGATCTCGGACAACGCGCAGCAGTGGGCATGACGCGACGGACATTCAAGACGGGAATTCATCCATACTGCCATCGCTACTCTATCGGCAGCGACGTTTGAGGCAGACCTACAGGGGCTAGCCCCTAACGAAAGCGTACGCAGGAACCTTTGTGTTCCAGCCCCTCACGCGCCACCGCCGACACTATCCGCGCAACTTCCTCACTCTGTTCGACCGCGACTTGAGCCCTTTTTTTGCCGCTTCCTCCGAAGCGAGCGTCTCATGCTCCGCCTCCGCCAACGCCTCGGCGACATCAACATAATGCTCGCATAACTGCTCGAATTCCTTGTACGCCGCCACTTCCTTACGCGCTGTCGCCACCTCCGGGCCGCTACGCAGCCGCCGACGCATGGGCCTGCCGTGTTCCCAATACTGCCAGAGGTAATAAGGGCCGCGACGCACGGGCTCGGCTTGCCCCTTATGCGGCACCTTAAGGAACTGCTCGCTCACGGTTCCCCGCCGCATCGTACGAATCCTACCCATCTTCCTCAGAATACTCTGCCGTTGTTGCTCCAGTTCATTGTTGGCCATGGCCCTTCCTCCTATTGTATCTATACAGATACAATACACCCGGCCAAAAAGAAAAGCAATTCCACACAACCCCTTCTCGTGACGCAGGCCCCTTAACCCTCGAACACTTCAATAACCCCGCAACCCTGTGATATAGTCGTTTTTTCGAAGAGGAGGATGCTATGAACCGGCGAGAATTCATGCGGGGGGTAGCTGGGACTCTGGCGGCGGCATCGATTGGAAGGCCTGACCGGGTATTCGCGGAACCCGCAGGGAAACCGCCCAATATCGTCATCATTCTCGCGGACGATATGGGGTTCTCCGACCTCGGATGCTACGGCTCGGAAATCGGCACGCCAAACATCGATGGCCTGGCTCAACAGGGAGTCCGGTTTACCCAAGCGTATTGCGCCGCCCGGTGTTGTCCTTCGCGGGCCGCGCTGCTCACCGGACTCTATCCGCACCAGGCGGGCATGGGGGACATGGTAAGCACGATAAAGAAGCCCAAGTCCAACGGACCTTACCAGGGATTTCTGAACCGGGAATGTGTGACGATTGCCGAGGTGTTGCGCACGGCAGGCTACCGCACGTACATGTCCGGCAAATGGCACGTGGGCGAGTCGCCGGAGCACTGGCCGCGCAAACGCGGGTTTGATCGCTACTTTGGATTGATCAGCGGCGCCAGCAGTTACTTCGAGATCATAAAGGAAGAAAACCCGCCGCGCGTAATGGCGCTCGATGATAACCAGTACGTTCCGGAAGGCGGCCATTTCTACATGACCGACGCGTTCACGGACAACGCGGTCCGCTTTCTCGAAGAACACGACCAAAGCAAGCCGTTCATGCTCTATCTCGCGTACACGGCCCCGCATTGGCCACTGCACGCCCTGCCTGAAGACATCGCCCGCTACAAAGGCAAATACAAAATCGGCTGGGACGCGCTCCGGGAACAGCGGTATAAGCGGCTGGTGGAATCGGGCATTATCAACCCCAACTGGGCGTTGTCGCCGCGCGACGACGAGGTTCCTGCATGGGACAGCGTAGACAACAAAGACGACTGGGATCTGCGCATGGCGGTGTACGCGGCCATGATCAGCCGGATGGATTACGGAATTGGCCGTGTGCTGGAAACGCTCAGGAAGATGGGGGTCGACGAGAACACACTCGTGCTTTTTATGTCGGACAACGGGGGGTGTCACGAGCGCATACGCAAGCAGCAGCTTAGCAAGCCCGGCGCGTTGCCCGGCGAACGCGGGTCGTACGTCTCCTATGAGCGGAACTGGGCAAACGCCAGCAACACGCCGTTCCGTTTGTTCAAGCATTGGTGCCACGAGGGCGGCATTGCGACGCCTCTTATTGGGCGGTGGCCCGTTCGCATCCGGCAATGCGGTTCGCTGACGCACCAGGTGGCGCATATCACGGACATCATGGCCACCTGTCTCGATATGGCAGGCGTTGATTACCCAGCGTCCTTCGAGGGCAACTCGATTACGCCGCTCGTGGGAAAAAGCCTCCTTCCCATTTTCGACGGGAAGACCCGCGCGCCCCACGCGCAGATATTCTGGGAACACGAGGGGAACCGCGCGATACGTGAAGGCAAATGGAAACTGGTTGCCACTAATAAGGGGCAGTGGGAGCTTTATGACCTCGAGGCCGACCGCACCGAACTTCGCAATCTTGCGAAAGAACAGCCGGAACGGGCCGCCGCGTTGAACAATGCGTGGGTCGAATGGGCCAAGCGTTGCGGCGCCAGTATTCGGGATGACGCAATGTCTTCATTGAAGGAATGATAGTCCGGGCAACCGGACCTGACAAGAAAGGGGAATGTGGTGTCGAAAATCAGCCGTAGGCAGTTTGTTCAGTTCTCTGCTCTGGGTACGGGCTTGCTGCTGGGCGCCCGTGCTGAATCCGCGGAAGGAAAGCCGGATGCACATGCGGGGCGTCGCCCGAATATCTTGTTCGCGATTGCAGACGATTGGTCTTGGCCGCACGCGTCGGTCGCGGGCGCCAAAGGAGTGCGCACGCCCAATTTCGACCGTGTGGCGCAAGAGGGCGTCCTCTTTACGAACGCATTCTGCGCCGCCCCGCAGTGTTCGCCGCATCGCGCCGCCATACTTACCGGGCGCCATATCTGGCAACTCGAGGAAGCGGGCACCCACGGCAGCCTCTTCCCGAACAAGTTCAAGGTATACCCTGGCCTGCTGGAAGGAGCAGGTTATCACGTCGGCTTCACCGGCAAGGGATGGAGCCCTGGGAATTGGCGTGATGGCGGTTGGAGCCGTAATCCGGCCGGTCCTGAATACAGTGAGCGCAGGTTCGATTCGACGCCGTGGAGCGGAATCAATCCGATTGATTATGCAGGGAATTTTGACGCGTTCCTCGCGAAACGTCCCGAAGGCGCTCCCTTCTGTTTTTGGTATGGATGCCACGAACCCCACCGAAAGTATCAAAAAGGTTCGGGGGTCAAATCGGGAAAGAAGATCGAAGACGCGCCTGTCCCGGCGTTCTTGCCGGATGACGCGGTTGTCCGAAGCGATCTGCTGGATTACTTCCTCGAGATAGAATGGTTTGACGAGCAGCTTGGCAAGATGCTTCGGAAGTTGGAGGCGCTGGGCGAGCTCGAAAACACCATCGTTGCGGTGACGGGCGACAACGGGATGCCGTTCCCGCGCGCGAAGGCGAACCTTTACGAATACGGCGTGCGCGTACCTCTGGCGGTTCGGTGGGGAGAACGCGTCAAACCCGGCCGCACGGCGGACGACCTGATCAGCTTCGTGGATCTCGCGCCGACCTTTCTCGGCGCGGCCGGTGTGACGCCGCCGGCGGAAATGACCGGCAAGAGTTTTCTCGCGTCGCTTACGTCCGGAACTCCCGGTCCCAATGAATACGTCCTCTTCGGTCGCGAACGCCATTCGCATGCCCGGTACGACAATCTGGGTTACCCTGCACGCGCCATACGTACCCGCAACCACCTCTATATACGTAACTTCAAGCCCGACCGTTGGCCCGCAGGCGACCCGGATGGTTATTACGACATAGACGACGGACCGTCCAAGGCTTTTCTGATCGAAAACAAGAGCAGTTATCCAAAGCTGTTCGTTCTGGCGGTCGGAAAACGGCCCGAAGAGGAACTCTACGCTGTCAGAGAATCCATGGACTGCATGAAGAACTTGGCCGGCGAGCCAGAACACCGTGAGACAAAGGAGAAGTTGAGCACCAAATTGCGGGCGGTTCTGTCTGACCAGAAGGATCCGCGGGTGCTCGGGACGGGCGATGTATTCGACAGCTATCCGCGATTCGGCGCCATGCGGCCCGAGTTGGGCGGTTTTGCGGAACAAGGAGCCTACAATTCGAAATACCAACCCCAAGAGCGAAGGCCTTAGGGTCAAGAAACTTGGTCGGTGCTCAAGTTCTCTTGATTACAATGGTTCGCAACCGTGAGGGGATCGCCATGAAGCAGCCGACACGCCGCGAGTTTCTACAGTCCACCGGACAAGGCGCCCTCACCGCCGCGTTGATGAGCGGGGGGCGAGCCTCGGCCGCCTCCGCCCGCCGCCCCAACATCCTGCTCTTCTTCCCCGACCAGCAGCGGCCCGATTGGACGCAGTTCAACCCGGACGTACCGGTGCCGACGCCCAACATTGCGGCCCTTGCCGCTCGCGGTACGCGGTTTACGGACGCGATCTGTCCCTCGCCGCTCTGTGCGCCATCGCGCGCCTGCCTCGCCGCGGGCAAGGAGTACGATCGCTGCGGCGTCCCGAGTAACAGTGTCGACTACCCCAAGGACCAGACCACGTTCTACACGCGGTTGCGCGAAGGCGGGTACCGCGTGCTGGGCTGTGGCAAGTTCGATTTGCACAAGCCGCGCGCGACCTGGGGCCTCGACGGCAAGACCGATCTCCAGGACTGGGGCTTTACGGACGGCATCGACAACGCGGGTAAATGGGATGGGTGGATGGCCTACGCCGCCAAACCCCGCGGTCCCAAGGATCCCTACTACGCCTATCTGAATCGTCTCGACCCGCCCTTAGCCCAGGTGCATTACGACGACATGGCGACGCGGCGGAAGGATCCCCAGCAGAGCTACGGTAACACCGGTCCCACGCCCATTCCTGATGCCCACTACATCGACAACTGGATCGGCCGGAACGGTCTCGCTCTCATCGACGCGACGCCGGTCGGCGATCCCTGGTTCATGCAGGTGAACTTTAACGGACCCCACGAGCCGAACGACATCACCGATCTCATGCACCGCGGCTACTACGGCCCGGACCGCATTATCGACGGGTTCCCGCAGCCCCATCACGGCGACGGGGAGTTGAACGCAGCGACCCATGTGCGCGTGCGGCAGAACTACTCCGCCCTGATCGAGAACATCGACCGGATGCTGGGGCTTTACCTTCGCAAACTCGAGGAACGTGGCGAACTCGACAACACGATCGTCGTGTACAGCAGCGACCACGGCGAAATGCTCGGCGATCACGGACGTTGGGGAAAGAACCAGCCCTACCAGGCCTCGGCGGGTGTGCCGCTCGTCGTGGCCGGGCCCGGCGTGCGGACCGGATCGGTGAATGATCGGCCGCAAACGACGCTCGACCTGACGGCTACGTTTCTCGACTACGCGGGCATCGCCCGTCCCGACGACATGGACAGCCGTTCCCTGCGGCCGGTGTTGGAGGCAGACGGGGCGACGCACCGCGAGGTCGTGTTGTCAGGGCTGGACGCTTGGCGCCTGGCTTACGACGGGCGCTACAAACTCATTCGCGGGCCGCTGCACAAGGGCGATGATTCCGACATTACCCTTTTCGACCTCGAAGCCGATCCGCAGGAGTCCGCCAATGTGGCTGCTGACCATCCCGAAGTTGTAGAGAGACTATCCGCACATTTGCCGAAAGCCTAGAAGTTATTCCGAGACCTGTTCGTATTACATAACGCGCATGGGAGATAGAAACGTGCCGGCAGTCCGGGGTGCCGACGGCCCTGTCAAGCCATTTGTGGATCTTACCCTGCGGGGTATCGTCGCGCCGTTTGCGATCTTACCAGGAGAGGGTCTGGAGATAGGCATGGGTGGTTTCCTGGTGAGCAAAAGCAGCATCATGGCCCCAGGCCGCAACGGAATCAATCGGCGGAGTAACGGAAACCACTCAGGATTCAAGTCATTGAAAACCAAGCACTTACAAGTAGGCCGAGTCTTTTGACCTACGGGTCATAATGGTCATTGACTTTATATGCCGACACGTGTTAATATCCTGACGTATGTAAAATTATCGACTCACGTCTTGACGATAGATGATGGCTACATCAATGATGCCTAAGGCCTTGGCGGGCAAGCAGGGCGAGTTACAGCAGCGAGACGAGATGCATCTCGAGATTGCCCGCCAAATCTTTCTCAAAGAGGGCTACCACAATCTCTCAATTTCTCGCCTGGCGAAAGCCACAGGGTTTGCCCGACCAACACTCTACGAGCGCTTCCATTCCAAAGAAGAGCTAGTCGTCGAGCTTGGACTTCGATTCCAGAGAGAGTTGGTGACATGCCTGAAAAAGGCAAGTGCCTTTCCGGGTCGGCCCCGTGAGCGGATGGTGGCCATAGGGGAGATGATACGGCATTACGCAGACCGATATGCTGACGACCTGTACATTTCGAATGTTAGTGGTACCAAGATCGTGCTGGAGAGAGTCTCCCTCGATCTGCAAAGACAGCACGCAGAACTGGACAAGCAGATCTTCGACCTTGTGCGGGACGTCATTGACGATGCTGAACGCCAAGGGGACCTAGCCTTTCGCCCAGGAATGACGGCGCAGACGCTGACTTTTGCGCTCATTGCTTTGATTGACGGATTGGCCCTGGCTTTGCGCGGCTCCATCCCGTTGGATCAAGTGGAGATTGGCGATCCAATTGACGCACTTTACAAGAACGTGCACGTATTGTTCGATGGGTACGGCTGGCGGCCCCTTTACGACGAATGGGATTACGAAGATACAGAACGCCGTGTCGCTTCAACCGTGATTGCAAAAATGAAACGTGACGCATCCCCAAGCGCGTAAGTGATCGGAGAAACTTGTTGGCCGAACAACGATATCAAGTTCAGGCTGGGATGATGTTGGTGAAGCGTCGGTGGAAGTAGTCAAGAAGTGGCCGCGTTGACTGGAACCGCGGTTGGGCCAAGCCGTCCTGACGACAGTCTTGGGGCTGTCGCCTTTAGGAGTTGGGCTCTGTGGAAACGGGTTGATTGAACGAATGCAATGGAACCAAAAAGGAGACACAACATGAGAAAGAAAGGGTTTACACTGATCGAACTGTTGGTCGTAATCGCCATCATTGGAATCTTGGCGGCGATCTTACTGCCCGCATTGGCACGGGCGCGGGAGTCAGCGCGTCGGGCGAGTTGCGCCAACAACTGCAAGCAAATGGGCCTCGTCTTCAAGATGTATTCGAACGAATCCAAGGGGGGGAAGTATCCGCACTTAACGATCTGGCGAGGCGGTGGTTCTGACCCGAGTGACTGCAGGTTTCTCCCCAGCACGAATGAGCTCACCTGGAATGGCCCATCGATATTCCCGGAGTATCTCTCAGATTACAAAGTCACCGTTTGTCCTTCGGCTGCCGGAGATATCGATGAGTACGAAGGCGGACGGTACAATTTCTTCCATGATCCCGAACAGGGCATTAATCCGTGCCGCTTCTCGGACTCGTCGTATAACTACCTGGGTTATGCCGTTTCCGACAACGATATCTATATCGACCCTGCATTGAGAAACGATCCCAATGACCCACTGGCCAACATACAACCCGATGCATTTGTCGTGTTGGCACAGTTCACGGGGTCCAACCCCGCGGTGGATGGGATTAGTGTCGTGGACAACGACATCACCGTGGGCGAATTGACCATCCACCGCCTTAGAGAGGGCATTGAACGCTTCTTCATCACGGACATCAACAACCCCGCGGCGTCCGCACTGGCCCAGAGTGATATCTGGATCTATTTCGATGCGGCGACCACGGAAGTTAGCCAGTATAACCATATTCCTGGCGGCGGTAATGTTCTCTATATGGATGGCCACGTTGAGTTCCTGCGCTACCCGAGCGATTCCCCGCTGACCCGCTGTATCGTTGAGCTTATCTCAGTAACTGGTTAGTTAACAGAATCCTGATTGGGTCTCGGCCGGGAAGGGAGCCCTTCCCGGCCGTGGGAATACTTCCGGGCACGCTACGTCGTGAGGCGAGACAGGAGGGCCAATACGCAAAACCACGCTCCGAAAAGATCATTCTTACATGTCGGTCGAGTTTTTGTGATCTTACGTGTTGCAAAATCCTATTGTGGCGTTGTTTCTTGCGCCAAGTGAGTTTCTGGGCGCTGTAGGATACGATGAACGAAACCTTAACAACGAAGAGAGGAAAAAGGACCATGAAGTACATTTTGATTCTGACAATGGTGTTCGCCCTAGCGCTTGTCGTTTCGACCGCTGCATTTGCAGCGGATAAACCGGATCCTGCGCCGAAGGCCCCTGAAGGCGTAAAAGCCGTGGTGAAAGGAAAGGTCGCAAGTACGACCGTTAACCGTCAAGGACAGGACAGAAAGGTCTTCGAGATTACCGTTGCCGAAGCAAAAGGCGCAGATGGCAAGGTTATGAATGATCTCAAAGGCCAGACCTTGCGTCTCGGGCCGCGCGACAAGGCTGCCGAATTTGAGAAGTTCGATGGGAAAAATGCCGAGGTAACCGGTACGGTTGGCAAGGGTAAACGCGGGAGATCTGGCAAAGTCCTGCTGGTGGAATCGATCAAGTAGGACGGTTCTTGACCTGAATTGGCCGGAGATTGCCTCGTGCAGTCTCCGGCCGTAGGGTCAAATAAGTCGTCCGCCGCTTAACTCCACGGACGAACACTACTTGAGCACTTTAACGAGACCAATTTCCGATCGCTGAACCCCGCGATACTTCAGTGTCGATGGGAAAGTCTGATAATGTGATTGACAGAAGGTACAAAACGGAAAAGCACGCTCCGAAAAGATCCTTTAGCCGGCGAAGCTTCCTGATGTCTGCTGCCGGTCTGGCGGGTGCGGCCTGGATGACGCGCGGCGCCTACGCGGCATCGAGTGGTCCCCGGCGCCCGAACGTGATTGTCATCTACACCGATGACCAAGGGTCTATCGACGCCAACAGTTTCGGTGCAAAAGATCTGGTCACGCCAAACATCGACGCCCTTGCGGCCCGGGGTGTGCGATTTACCCAGTTCTATGCCCCCTGCTCCATTTGTTCGCCTTCCCGCGCCGGCCTGATGACCGGCCGGTATCCCCTGCGCGCCGGGATGCCCGACAACTGCAGCGCAAACAAGGGCACCGTCGGCATGCCGACGCAAGAAGTCACGATGGCCGAAGTGTTCAGGCAGGCCGGCTACGCGACGGCCCATGTGGGGAAGTGGCACCTCGGCCACACCCCGGAAACGATGCCCAACGGGCAGGGTTTCGACTACTCTTTCGGCCACATGGTTGGCTGCATCGACAACTACTCCCATTTCTTCTATTGGGACGGCCCGAACCGTCACGACCTCTACCGGAATGGGGAAGAAGTTTTCTACAACGGCCGTTTTTTCCCCGACCTGATGGTCGAGGAAGCCGGCAAGTTCCTGGAATCGCACCGGGAGTCGCCGTTCTTCCTCTATTTTGCGATGAACACGCCGCACTATCCCTATCAGGGCGACCCCGAGTGGTTGAAGAAATACCAGGAGAGCGGCGTCCCGTATCCCCGCGACCTCTACGCCGCTTTCGTATCGACGCTCGATGAGCGGATCGGACGGCTTCTGGCGAAAGTGGAGGAACTCGGCCTCCTGAACGACACGATCGTGGTGTTCCAGTCCGATAACGGACATTCGGTCGAGGTGCGCGCGCATAGCGGCGGAGGCAGCGCGGGGCCCTATCGGGGCGCCAAGTTCAGCCTGTTTGAAGGCGGCATCCGCGTGCCGGCCATCATCAGTTGGCCCGGCCACCTGCCCGAAGGCGAGGTGCGGGATCAGATGGGCCATGGCTGCGACTGGTTGCCCACCCTCGTCGAGTTGTGCGGCGTGACACCGCCCAATGCCGCCCTCGACGGAAAAAGCCTGGTGCCGGTTATTCAATCCGCATCCGCGGTCACGCCGCACGAGGTCCTGCATTGGCAGATCGGTTTGGAACTCAAAGCCCCGTGGGCCGTGCGGCAAGGCGATTGGAAACTGCTCGGCTACCCGGTGGATCCCACCAGCACGGTCCCACTCGCCGACACGGACCCGTTGTTCCTGGCCAACTTGAAAGAGGACATCGGGGAAACCCGCAACCTCGCGAACAAGTTTCCCGATAGGGTACGGAGCATGCGGGAGCTCCATGAGAAATGGCTGGAAGAAGTGACGCCACGAGATCAACGATGAACCCCAGGATTTCCGGATAATCTGTCCTCTCCAAAGAACGGGGCAGAAAGCACAAGAAAGGATTTTCTATGAACGTGGGTAGGGGAGGAGTTTGTTTTGCGGTCGTTACGTTCTTGTGTTCCATACTGCTGTGCGGCATTTGTTTTGCGGGCATGGTAAATTACTTTACGGACAACGGATACGGCAATCCGCTTTCTGTGTTGCAGCATCCGTGCGCCGAATACCATAACGGGAAGACCTACATAGCGTATCAGGGACCGCACGAGGACCCATATGTCTGCGCTTATGACCATGCGGCCAAGAAATGGTCGGGGCCGGTGAAGGCGGGAGAGAATCTTATGGGAAAGACGCCGGACACGGTGGACCCCAAGATGATTGACAATCATGGGCGGCCCGCCATGATTGTGGACGGGAAAGGGTACATTCATCTGGTCTTCGGCGGTCATGGCGGCTATTTCAGACTGGGCAAGAACACGCTCGGCGCGGCCGGAAAAGGCAAGCAGACGCATGTCGTTTCGGAGAATCCAGAGGACATTTCTTCATGGAAGGTCGTGGAGAATATTGATCCCTTCGGCACGTACAGCCAATTCGTGAAAATGGACGACGGGGACATTTATCTTTTCTATCGCCATGGGTCGCACAAGAGCGACTGGGTCTATCAGAAGTCTACCGACAACTGCAAGACGTTTGCGCCGCCGGTGTCCGTCCTGAAACACAAGGCACAGGAAAGCGATCCGAATATACATGACGCCTGGTATGCGTGGTTCGACAAAGGAAAAGGCGACACGATCACCGCATCCTATGTCTATCATCCGTGCAAGATCCAGGGGCACACCAAGGAGCGATACAACGGCTACTATATGAAGATGAACTGTGGGGACGAATCATGGGAAAACGTGAGTGGAAATACCCTGACATTGCCGGTCACCAAGGAATACGCCGACGAGAAGACCTTGGTATGCAATACCTATAACACTAAGGTAAAGTCTGGTCACGGCACCTGCCACGTGGATGAGGAGGGCAACCCGCACCTTTTCTTCCGGCAGCAGAGGCAGGTGACCTACTTCCGTTGGCTGGGCAACGCCTGGCAGGCGCCGGTTGCGGTCCCTGGAGGAGACGGAGACATGATAGTCGAGTCCCCGAAAGTGGTCCGTATGTTGCTGTCGTGCGAGGGCGGGGTATGTTGGTGGAAGACTACGGATGGCGGCCTGACTTGGGCAAAAGAATCCTGCCTTATCTCATCGGCGGATTCGAGTTATGTGCCGACCGCCTTGGTACGCAACGGAACTCCCGACAGCCGGATGGCCGTCAGCGAAAACAACCGCGCGCAGAATCATTTGTACCGGAAGCTGTACCTCTTGGGGGATAGCGGTCCGGTTGGCAGACCCGAAGAAGAGGCAAGTAACCTGGGAGACCGGTTGAAGAACCTGGAGTCGGCCCCGCCCGCGCCGAAACCCGGCAAGGCCGGCAAGAAGAACCGCAATAAATCCGGAGACGACACTGATGATGAATGACCTTGTTATTTCACGCCATAGACCGGGAGGCACGCAGGGCATGAAGTATAGTGCGGCAGTGTTTTTCCTGGCGGTTTGGGTCGTTGTGGCGGGCTGGATCCCATCGGCCACGGCGCAACAAAGCGATTCCGCCGTTAAATTAGAGAAACCTTTGGGGTCTCAGGGCGCCGTCAGTTTCCGGGTCCAGACCGACACGGGATATCACACCGGACCGAAAGCAACGCCCGTTACCATTGACATTCTCGACATACCGGAAATCGCAAGAGTCCGTTTTGCTCAATCTTCGACCGTCTGCGAGTTACAGTGGATATGGGCCAGCGGAGTGAAGGCCGACAACCTCATGGTTGAAGTGCCGGGACTTCCAGGACCGGAAGACTACTTCATCCAGTACACTTGGGACGCCCCTGCGGGGCGGTTTACCGGGTACGTGAATGGGACCGCGCTGCGTTTGTCCGAAACGCAACTGTCGCCGTGGGACGTCCCGGCGGGCACGGAAGTCCGCCTGTCGTCAGGTCCCTTCAAAACGGCCCTGGTCTCGACCGTGCCACAGTATTTGGACGAGGCCAAGGCAAGGGCGCAGGTCCCGGAGTCCATGTTGGGAAAACACGCCGAGATATTCGGCGTCATGGAGAAGGTGCCTGCGCCGATCGAGGTCGCTTCCCGGCTGGGCAAACTGGTGTACGAGTCCGCGCTGAACGCACCGGGAGGCATTGAAGGCTGGGTGATGGAAGGCCCGGGATCGACGGCGTTCGAGGACGGGTGGATGAAGATGTCTTCCGAAGAAGCCGACAGCGACGCCAAGCAGGGCCACATCGTTTACTGGTGCCCGCGTGATTTCCCCGAGTCCTTTGTGGCGGAATGGGAGATGCGGATCACATCGAAATCCGGCCTTTGCATCGTTTTCTTTTCGGCGCGCGGGTTGAACGGAGAAGATATCTTCGACCCAAGCTTGCCGAAACGCACCGGCATCTTCCGGCAGTATCATACGGGCGCGATTTCCTGCTACCACATCTCGTATTACGCCAGCACGCCATCCAGCCCCGGCCGCATCACATCCAACATGCGTAAGAACAGTGGGTTCTATCTCGTCGCGAACGGCCCGCCAGGAATCGAGCCCGGTTCGGACGCCGTACACGCCGTGCGCCTGATCAAAGACGCCGCGCATATCCAATTGCAGGTTGACGGCAAGGTTATTATCGACTGGACGGACGATGGAAAACGCTACGGCCCCGTGCTCGGCGGCGGTAAAATCGGCCTGCGGCAGATGCAATGGACGGTCGGGCAGTATCGCAATTTCCGCGTGTACGAATTGAGGAGGGAATAAGCCGTGTATTCATCTTCCGGCCTCGCGGTTTGAGTCCTTCACGCGAGTACCGCATCACGCTAGACAATACCGGCGACTCGCTGACGCTGGACGGAATCCAGTTGATGCAGGACGGGCTACCGTTTCGTCTCGAATTCCTCGGCCAATCGGAGTTGATCATGATGAAGCCGGAGTGAGGCAACGATGCCTGTTGAATCAGCCAAAGCGGGAGGCCCCATGGGTATAATGACCGTGGTGTCAGCTACACAATGCAAATGGGTGTTTCACATCATTGCGTCTAGAAACAGCGAAATTGATTAGAAGGAGAAACGGATATGAGTATGTCTCGCAGGAAATTCCTCAGCGCCACGGCCTCAGCCGTGATTGTGGCCGGCACGATGGCCAAAGGCCGCGTCTTCGGAGCCAACAACCGCATCCGTGTGTGCGTCATGGGCCTTAACGGCCGCGGTAGTGACCACCTTGATGCCTACACCTCGCTCGACGGGGTGGAAGTCGCTACATTGTGCGATGTTGACTCCTCTCTCTTCGAACCCACCATCAAGAAGTTCTTTGCGGGCAAACCGGTCCCCAAGACTGAAACAGACATCCGCAAGGTGCTTGAGGACAAAGACATCGATTCGGTCAGTATGGCCACGCCAAACCATTGGCACTCCTTGGGAGCAATCTGGGCCTGTCAGGCGGGAAAAGACGTCTACGTCGAAAAGCCTATGTCCCACAATGTTTTCGAAGGCCGCAAATTGGTGGAAGTCGCCGAGAAAAACAAGCGCATTGTGCAGCACGGCACCCAGTTACGGAGCAATCCCGGCTTTCAGGAAGGCATCCAACTGCTCAAGGATGGAATCATTGGCAAAGAGGTCTACATGGCACGCTGCGTGTGTTACAAGTGGCGTCCCGATATCGGCAAGGCCAAACCCGGCAAACCGCCTGCGACGTTGGATTGGGATCTGTGGCAAGGTCCGGCACAGGAAAAGCCGTTCATGGTGAAGGAAAGCGATGAAACCAAAGGGATTTTTGTTCCGTATTACTGGCATTGGGTATGGGACTACGGCAACGGCGACATTGGCAACCAGGGCGTACACCAACTCGACGCCGCGCGTTGGGGCCTTGGCGTGACCCTGCCGTACCGTGTCACATCCATGGGCGGCATGTTCTTGTGGAACGACGCCAAAGAAGTGTTTGACGTCTCATCTTCGTCGTTCATGTTCAAGGGCCAGGACGGCAAAGACAAGATGATGACGCTTGAAGTGCGTCCATGGTGCTCCAACCAGGAAGAGGGCGGCTCGTCATTTGGCGTCATATTCTACGGGTCTGAAGGTTACATGTCATTCCCGAGCTACAAAGGCTACAAAGTCTTCACGGGCAAAGAAAGAAAACTGACAAAGGAATTCGAAAAGGGGGACGACGTCAACCACTTCAACAATTTCCTTGAATGCGTTCGCACCCGAGAAACCGGAAATGTCAACGCCCCGCCGATCGAAGGCCACTATTCTTCGGCCCTGTCGCATTACGCGTTGACTGCCGCCCGAGTCAACCGCGTGCTTGAAATTGATCCCTCTACTGAAATGATCAAGGGCGACGATGAAGCCAATAAACACCTCACACGCGTGTACCGCAAGGGCTTCGAGGTGCCGCAGCAAGCATAGATATGCCGTTTCTTCCAACGTCCGGAGCGTCGCAATGCCCTCCGGACGCTGGAACTAGCGGGGGCGAATTCGAACCTCCGACCGTGGACAACCTTTGGGTTCCTCGCCTGATTTGGAACCGCGGTGAATCACGGCAAAGGGTACGGCATAAATTGAAGAACGTTCCTCAGAAACAAGACAACGTGCACGCGCACCATGAATTGGGCGTGCGGGTGAACGGTTTATATGGAGTCATTTAGCCGTCACTCGAGCGAATGACAACATAGGAGACGTTATGATCCTCAGAGATATCCCAAGCCTTTTTCTGTCGGCACTCGCCGCATTAACCGTCGCCACGACCGCCGCAATGGCCGCTTCTCCCTCCTGCGAAGAACTCGCCGCCGGAGAACAGTGGGCGATGGCTCATTTGGGTTCGTGCAAGGCGGCGTTGCCGTTCTCCTTCGTTTACGACGGCAAGTCATCCTCTGAACTGCTGGCACAGTGGAAGTTCCAATCGGGCAGCCGAGAGCTCGACAAGGCGAGAACCGAGCGTACGCTGACGTGGAGTGATCCCAAGTCTCGACTCACTTTGCGTTGCGTGGCCGTCGAATATGACGATTTCCCGCGGATTGAGCCGACATGACGGATGACCTGGAACCCAAAAGGCAGGAAAGCCGCCTAAGCGTGATAAGGCGGATTATGCCATACGTTGTGAGGGATGCGTCTCGGGCGTATTCCAGTTCGGAGGCCGGCGCGAAGGAAGAAACCGGACTGACGCGATTCGGGCGCCACATTATCATGCTTCGTCCGTCCATCGTGGTCGTCTACGACGAAATGGAGGCGGACCATGACGCGGAGTGGAGTTGGCTGATTCACAGCTACGATAAGATGGGCGTCGATGAAGAGGAATACACTATAACCGCGAAAAACGCGGTAGCGGAGGGCAGAGTCTCTCTGTTCGGTTCAGTTCCCCTTGACCGTGTCCTATCCGACCAGTTCTCCGTGAAGCCGGAAAACTGGAGGCAACCGAAAGATGAGGAAGGCGATACTATCGAATACCGCAATCAGTGGCATTTCAAAGGCGTGACCAGGCGAGGTACGAGCCGGATGCGTTACCTGGCCATCATTCAGGTTCTGCCTAACGCTACGAGAATGGGATTCGCCGACATCCACAGAAAAGAAGACAACCGTTTCGACGTCGACGAATGGACCATTAACGCGGAATTGCGTTACTCGGAACCACCCATGATCAACGTCCGAAAGAGAGATGGAACCACGGCATTCGTTTCTTCAGGACCTGTTACGCTGTGCGGAAAGGAATACAATGACGCTTGCCCTGAGAGTTCAAAGCTCGTCGAGATAGCAGACGACAAAGAATTATTCCTCGAAGCCGTTGACGTAATGCCCACTTCCATGCGCGATGCCGGAAGATCGCTGCGGTAATAGCCATAATCTCACCGTAAAAGCGCTGGGGTTGGCAACCGATAGACGAAGAGGAGCACGAGGAGATATGAGATTCACACGCCGCACTTTCATTAAGACTTCGGCCGCGGTAATCCTGAGCGGCGAGACTGGATTCCGCCACGCTGACGCCGCCGAGTCCTCAAAGCGCCCGAACGTGCTGTTGATTATGACCGATCAGCAGTTTGCCGGCGCCATGAGTTGTGCCGGCAATCATGATGTGCGCACGCCCGCCATGGACAGTTTGGCGGCGAATGGCACGCTATTCACGAATGCTTACTGCACGAATCCCGTGTGCGTTCCCTCGCGGGTAAGCATGTTCAACGGCCGCATGCCTCACGAAATGGGCGTGTACAAGAACATCTATCCGCACGCGGCGATTCGGAATTTCCCAATGCTCGGGCGCGCGCTGCGGGACGCGGGGTACGATACGGGCTACGTTGGGAAATGGCACCTCCTGGCCCCCGAAAAGGAAAAGGAAATTCACGGTTTCGACTATATGTCCATTCACAAGGACCCGGAAACGCCGAAAGATTGTTCGGCGTTCATCAAGCAGAAGCGCGATAAGCCGTTCTTCCTTGTGGCTTCGTTCATCGACCCCCACGACATCTGCCAATGGGCGCGCGGGGACAGCTTTAAGAATGGACCCATCGGGGATCCGCCCTCGCCCGAACTGTGTCCCGAGTTGCCTCCGAACCACGCGATCCCCGGCAACGAGCCGGACGTAATTCGGAAGGTTCAAGCAGAGTATCGCGAAAAAGTCTATCCCACTGCGGATTGGACGCCGGGAAGGTGGCGGCAATACCGTTGGGCCTACTATCGCATGGTCGAGTTGGTGGACCGGCGCATCGGCGAAGTCTTGGATGCCTTGAGAGAGACAGGACAGGAAGAGAACACCGTGATTGTATTCGTCACCGATCACGGCGACGGAACCGGCGCGCACCAGTGGAACCAAAAGCAAGTGCTCTACGAAGAGACCACGCGCGTCCCGTTCATCATCGCACAAAAGGGACGAAGCCGCCCCGGCGTGACAGAACATACGCAACTCGTCTCCACTGGATTGGATCTCTTTCCAACGGTGTGCGACTACGCGGGCGTCACGGTTCCAGCGGGGCTCAAAGGGCATAGTCTGCGCGGCATTGTCGAAGCCGGCCATGGGAAATCCTTGCGTGAATACGTCGTTACGGAAACGGAGTTCGGTGAATTCACCAACACCCCGCCGTTCCAGCATGTCGGTCCCATGGGACGCATGGTGCGAACCGCCAAGTACAAGTACGTTGTGTACTCAGAAGGGACGATTCGGGAACAACTCTTCGATATGGAAAATGATGCGGGAGAAATGGTAAACCTCGCCGTGTCTTCCGAGCATAGTGATGTGCTGAACGCCCACAGGCGTATGCTTCTGGACTGGGCCGCTGAAACGAAAGACGATTTCCGGCGGATTGAGCCGACATGACGGATGACCTGGAACCCAAAAGGCAGGAAAGCCGCCTGGGCGTGATAAGGCGGATTATGCCATACGTTGTGGCGTTAATGGCCGTCGGCATGGCGGGCGAATTGCCCGCTGAAGATGGCGGTCTCGCTGTGGACATAAAACAGATTACTTCCGGTCCCAGAACCCATTTCTTTGGCTACATCGGGCATGTGCGCACCATCCCGTGGAATCAGAGCGAGCGGTACATCGTTGCGCTCCAAACCGGTTTTCAGGACCATATGCCCGCCGCCAATGAAGCAGCAGACATCATACTGATGGATACGCAGAGAAACTACGCTATTACCGTCGTAGACAAGACGCGCGCGTGGAACCCGCAACAGGGGACTATGCTGTACTGGAATCCGGAGTCGCCGGAGACACGATTCTTCTTCAACGACCGCGACCCGGAAACGAACCACGTGTTTTGCGTCCTATTCGACATCTCGCAAGGGAAGCGCGTCCAGGAATACCGCTTCTCGGATACGCCGGTGGGAAACAGTGGCGTGGCGCAAAACGGCGGGCTTTTTCTCGGACTCAACTACGGACGGCTGGCGCGGCTGCGGCCTGTCACGGGTTACCCCGAAGCTTATGACTGGACCAAAGACGTCAACAATCCCGATGACGACGGTATTTTCCGAATCAACATCACCACGAAGGAGAAGAAGCTGATCGTATCGTACAGGCAATTGGCGGATGCCCTCCGCAGTCTGTACCCCGATATCGACCGCAAAGCGATTTTCATCAACCACACGTTGTGGAACCGGAAAGACGACCGAATCTACTTCTTCGCCCGTAGCCGCGGAGGGGGCTCTGGGCGTGTCGACGTACCGTTTACCGTCAATCCAGACGGATCTGAACTGACCAAACAGACACTGTACGTAGGCGGACATCCAGAATGGGATGCCGGTTATGGCATCTTCGGGGGCAAGGACGGCAACCAGGTCGTCTACGACACGACAAAGCAGGCAATCATAGAGGTGCTGGGCAATCCGGCCATATTTCCTAAGCCGGATGGCGACATCGCCCTCTCCCCCGATGCGGCCTGGCTGGTAAGCGGTTACCGGGTCGGGCAACAGAACTTCTATGTGTTCTACCGGCATTCGGACCGCGCTCATATTGGGACACCGGGCTTTGATGTTGACCATTGGACTTCTGGCGACCTCCGGTTGGATCCCGCGCCCCTCTGGAATAGAAGCGGGACCGCCATTCTTGTCCCAGGCATCGCCCATGACGCCGAACGTACGCGGCAGTTGTTTATTGTGCGTCTGGCAAAAGCTGGCGTGGAGGGAAATCCCTGAGCGGGACCACCATCAAGCACGTATACCAGGAGGAACATACATGATTCAAAACGAAATCTGCCGCCGCGACTTTCTGGAACAGACATTGGCTTTCACCGTGGTGTCCTTGCCGTTCTTGTGCGCGGCCAAGAGCCATGCCGGGGAAAACGCGCCCAATTTCGTTTTCATCCTGAGTGACGACCAGGGGTGGACCGGCAGTTCGGTCTCCATGGACAACGCCCGGAGCGACGCAAAGAGCGACTATTTCCTTACCCCGAATCTTGAACGGCTCGCCGAGCAAGGCGTGCGGTTCACCCAAGGGTACGCGCCGGCGGCCTTGTGCTGTCCGACTCGACGTAGTCTCCAATTCGGGCAAACGCCGGCACGCCAGGGGTATGAACGTTTTGCGGCCAACTACCCGCCGGGCAACGACAGGTTGACGATACCGCGCATGCTGAAGTCCATAAATCCAAAATATGCCGCGGCCCATTTCGGGAAATGGGACCTTCGTTGCGATCTGCTCCCTGAGCATCTTGGCTACGACGAGAGCGACGGCAATACCGGAAACCGGAACGGAAATGAGGGATCGAGTTTCGACAAGAAGGAAAAATGGACTCGCTACGCGGAAGGCGGTGTGTGCTGCAGGCAAAGACATCGTCATCGCCGATTTTGAAGGGCCGAATTGCGGCAATTGGACCGTTACCGGCGAGGCGTTTGGGATCGGACCCGCCAAAGGCACGCTGCCGAATCAAATGGAGGTCTCGGGTCTCAAAGCGTCCCTCCGGGAGTGATTCCCGCCCGGTTGCGCGAAGCACGGGTTCTCCTCGGGTCTCTTGTGCGATTGCGCTGGCGCTGGGCGGGGAAGCTTGCCGCTCGACGTGACAGGCGGTGT
>Ga0315291_10002343_pt1 | contig 24906 bp, 37 predicted proteins | sample YL17G12_20_MG_FD_203070 | JGI IMG/M metagenome (GOLD analysis project Ga0315291, IMG submission 203070) | Sediment microbial communities from Yellowstone Lake, YNP, Wyoming, USA - YL17G12_20 | ecosystem: Environmental > Aquatic > Freshwater > Lake > Sediment | place: USA: Wyoming | collected...
TAGGTGTCTTTCTTAAAAAAAAAAATAAAAAAAGAAACACCTACACAACCACAACTACACACCATATGTGTAACTGTGCTCACGGGTTTGTGGGATGGGGCGGGGAGGATACAACGATAAAGCGATACTAATATACACAACTACGTTCAAAATTTTGAATGTAGTACTTGACATTTCAATCAATATCTGGTATAATATGGAATAATGTAAACTAAATAAAATAAGGAGGTGAAAACATGGGTGTGACAGTACAGGAACTAATTAGCGAATTGGAGCAGTATAATCCCAATGCGACTATAAAGGTACTCACCTATCGTGCTGAAAATATACCACTTGTCGATAGGGACAAAGATAATTATGTAGATCATGACATCAACCTGCTTGAAATCCATGACCTGTTTAGTGTTAGCGAAGCAGGCGATATGGTGTCTATTGAAGTACGAATGAATGGAACTGAATAAAAAAAAAAAGGAGGTGACACCAATGACAGTGGTCAGGGCGATTCACCATGAATCTATGCAGCAGTTGACATATCTAATTGTCAACACTGCACCTGTCAAAGCAAAAGGATTCAAAATGGGCAAGCGCTTGTCAACCCAGTGCATTTTGGTTGCCTACGAAAAATTCCACAATATGCTGGGATTCAAAAGCCTAAATGAATTGGCACAACTACTTGACAACTACTCCCAATTTGTGATATAATGATCGTGAAAATAAGGAATAATGATGGCAAACCTGAGGCGTCAGCAACAAAGCACACACTCATAATATCGTCTTTGCCTATGGCTGACGACAAATGGCTTCTACGCTGCGCCTCAGTTACCTGTGTTCAAAATATTAAACATAGAGGAGGTAAAAGATGGCAAGGATAGGGAATGAAGCACGCCTGATCCTGAAACTAGTCAGGGAGCGAGTGCATTCTGATTTAGGGCGCAATCTTCAGGCAGAAATAACTTGGAGAATGCAAGTAGGTAACCGTGAGACTATTACTCCACAGGCTGCCCTCGAAATTGGCTATTACAAAGCGATCAGTGACTATGACGAAGTCATTCAGAAGTTGCTCGCTGAATTGGAGGCAAAATGAAAAATGCTACAAAGGTGGAGGTAGTAAAATGAAAGATGGCTGTTATGGCTATCCATCTGCACAGAAGAAGATTCATTGGAGACACTGCCCAATCTGTCTCAGGACGTGGGGGTTATTGCCTTATAAAGGCTGCCCAATCTGTGGTACACCTTTAAAAGAGGGTGAAGTGCCTAAACCGGTCTTTAATCAGTAGGCATGAACTTGAGCTCATCAGAATATTTGCAGAGAAGATAATAAATGAAGCTGATTGTTGTAGATGCTTCTGACAAGCGCAACATCAGGATGTTTGAAGAAGCAAGCAAACTTCTGAAGAAAAGAGGGTAACTTATAACTACGTTCAAATATATAAACAAAGGGAGGCAAAGTGGACAAGAGAGTAAATGCAGTAATCAGAAGGATTAAAGCTGAACGACTGAATAGATATGCAGTTAACCACTTCCATTGTGGCTGCCATATTATAGAATCAGCGCCCGGACTTGTAGATATCACCCACTCTCATTTCTGTGAAAAGTCTGGTAACACCTGCAAATATGCAGGTGTTTATCGTTCTTATCTTTTAGAAGAAACCTTCACACTTGAAGAGCGACAGTCAGACTATGGAAGGCTCCGGCATGAAGTATAAGTATATTGACATTGTAGTTGGCCCGTCAGGTACTTGCTATGTCGATCTTGTAAGGATGAGCTTGGCAGAGTTTAAAAAGGCACTCCCTGAATACAAAAGCCTCAGGCGAAAATTCAGAGTATTTCCGCAGTGCAGCTATGTGACTCAGGATCAGCTGGACGCCTACAAAAATTTAGTAGGCAAAGGAGTAAAAGATGATCCACTCATTTTTTAAAGGATGGCTATTTGGAGCAGGCCTCACCATCGCAGTCCTAACAATTTTAGGCTGGGTTTACATGATACTACAGTGGTGCAGACCTCTCACGACTTTGCGAGGTATGCCAACATGAACTACAAAGGTATCTTAACAGAGGAAGCAGTTGTTCAATTCAGAAAAGAAGGTGCCACATTTGTCCTCCTTTCTGTTTTCAACGATAGAGATTTGATTAGAGAGCTAGAGGTTCGACTAGTAGATGAAGGAAGAATCTTCTGCATTGCAGGAAAGAATAGTCGGGCAGAAGCTGGTCTCGCGAAGGAATTTGTTGCAGACACGTTAGGCGGCAAGAAGTGGTATCCATTCCACACAGTCTACCTGATGAGCGGGCATAAGGCAGAAACTGTTGTGAAGGATATTGCAGACTTCCTTGAAATCAAGCCTATAGAGCTCGAGTGGGCTTTCATAATTGATAAGCCTACTTGACAACTCAGCATTTTTATGGTACAATGTGGTTCAACAATCAAGGGGACTATGAAGAAAATCCATATACAATGTAGAACATCACTATTGAAACTTGCAACAGTTGCTCGAGGTATGCATAAAGCAGGTTTGCATATCAGCCGGCCTTCTGATATACTCGACATTGCTCTTGATGCAGCTCAAAAGCTCTTTAGCGCAGAGTCTTTTGATAGAGAAGAAGAGGCCGAAGATTATCTTTACACTGCAGGCTTCCACTCTCCAGCAGATAAAGAAAGACAGACAATGCTACTAGATCTTCTCGGCAAGAAGAAGAATTCACGTGATAAACTAGAAGACCTCATTGAGCAGACAAGGCGAGGCCTAAGCATAACTAATGAGATAAAGGAGATGTTCAATGAAACACCTATGTCAGAAGTGCGGGAGGTGGGTTCCGAAGAAGTACCAAAAGTCTCATAAGAAACTATGTTCAAAATCATAAACATAGTGGAGTAAAGTATGCGATATGCAAGATTACAGTGGATTGCAAATGCTATTGAGTATGATCGTCTGACCACCGCTGAAGCGAAGGCCTTTTATAACTTTGTTGAGAAGTTCATGCAGGACAGAGCCACAAAAGGCGCAGAAGAAGAACTGGAACATCTGTTTGCAGAAGTCCAGTGGAGAGAAGATAAGGAGGCGGTGCTGAATCCAAGTATCCCAACTCGTGAAGAATTGGCCTTTTGGGACAGAAAACTTGAAGCATCGTCAGACCAAGCGTGTACACGCTAATCATAATAGGAGGTAGGATTTTATGGAAGTAACAGCGACCGTTCCCAAGCTGGACAATCTAGAAGTGGTAGCAGACGTGACTCTCGGTGCAGACCTTGATGAAGCTGTTGCCCTCACCAGCAAAGAGATCGTCTATAGCATTTATTTAGCTGAGGCGATTATCAAAGCACAGGCTATAATGCGAGCATTAGCCTTGAAAGGTAAGACTGCGGAAGAGATTAAGGAAGTTATGGGTGGCTGGAAACCAGGCGCGGCTCGTATTACTGGTGAAGCTGGTCTCGGCTCCCTCTTGAAGAAATTCGAGAAGCTGTCTCCTGACAAGCAGAAAGAGTTGATCGCCAAGTTGCTGGCATCCTCAAGTGATGAAAACGAGGCAGTGGAATAACCTAGCCCCTTACTAAGCTTGTAAAACATACAAACTGGGTTAGGCACGGTAGCCCCTGCAGACTAAAAAAGTCTTGCAGGGAGCTACCTTTTTAAGGGGAGGAGGTCATATGTTGATGTTCCATGAGATGAAGTATTTGACAACAGGTACCCTAGTTGCTGCAGTAATCTTACTCTCAACAGCGTTTACTATGTCAGTGATTGATCTTAAATACTCAAAGGCAAAGATTAAAGAATTGCAGACTCAGGCAGCGAAACCTCAGCCCCAGCCTAAAGATAAAAGAATGGAGATTTCGGCTGCTTGGGTTGCTCGACACTCTGAAAGGATAAGTGAGGTTGCTGCTAAACACGTTGCAGATGAAGTCTTTAAGTATCCTAACCCAATTCTCATACTTTCTCTGATTGAGGCCGAGTCCGAATTTACCCCCACTGCTATATCTAATGCTGGAGCGATAGGTCTTGGGCAGATCATGTACTATATCCACAAGAAAGACTTAGCCGACCTTGGTATTGCAAAACGGAAAGATTTGTTTGACATAGAGAAGAATATCAAGGCAACCTCTTTCATTTTGCAGATGATGCTGATCAGAAATAACAGTGATGTAACAAAGGCTCTCCATTCATACCTCGGCGGGAAAGATGGCAAGTATGTCAGCAGAATCTTTTCAAATTATGTTCAGTTGTCGATGGAGATCGAAGGTGGAAAGTCATGAGAGACTTAGGAACAGTGAATCTGTACTACGAAAAGGTGAAGGTGACGGTGTACCTAAAAGACTTCAATGGTACACCGCACTTAGCAAAGGTTAACTTTATTAGATTGTTTGACGCTGCCCGTAGTCTCTACATTGGGGGCTACACCTTTATTGATGCCTATCCATGGGACGGGGGCAGCGGCTTCTACCTATTCCGTATAGATATAAAGACAGGCGTCTTCGAACCGTTAGCTGATTTATGTGCACCGCCTGCCTATCTTGAAGGGATAGATATCATTGGCAGTAAAGTCGATATCTACGTTTAACATTTTGAACATAGGGAGGAAAAGTGGGTAAGAAAGTCGAGGCCGGCAAAAGAAAAGGTGTAAAGACGCCAGTGTATCCTCGCTGCGGAGAGCATAAGAAGTATAAGGGACTAAGGCGACCAGACATAAACTGTTTTGTGTGCTGGGATATTTATGAACTGCGGTCAGGATTGACTTCAGAAGAAAAGATTGAAAGGGGAAAATAATTGAAAAAGTTGCTTTTTTGGATAGCGGCTCTAATTGTAGGGTTAGCTTTTGTAGTACTACTCAGTGGGTTAGCATATGCAGTTGAAGGCACAAAGATATTAACCTCTAATGAAGGAGTACTCACTATCACAGTACCTGAGATGTGCCCAGATTTTTTAGGGTGGCCTGCTAGACTGCTAGGTGCCAAAAAATATCCTAACGGCAATAAGGTCGCAGTGGTAGAAGCCCACAATGGAGATAACGTATTTGTAACTCACCTATGGATGATTAAAGACGATAAGTTTTATTGTCTGCAGATTATGGTGACCTACTTTCCTATTGGTATGGAGTATGATAAGAATAAACCAAAGGAAGAGCAGATGGTCACTGAGTACTTAGAAGATGTACAGTTTATGAATACCAGCGTACTATCTGGCACAGTTCAGTGGGTCAAAGATATGACGCCGTGGAAGGCTATTGAAGGTAGAATCTCAGCTCAACTTATCTAAGAATGAAAGGAACAAAAGATGGCAACTGTATACATAGTTAACAATGGCGGTCACGACTATTCTGATGCCAATAGATTTGGCCATATTCAGTTTTTAAGTGCTGGCCCTGTTTCCAAGTTTGCGATAAGTAAGATGTACAGGGACTTTGCTATGCGATTAAGAGAAAGCACAGACGCTGATTATATCCTTTTAACAGGATTGACAACGATGGCCTGTGTAGCGTGCAGTTGCTTTGCATATCTACATGGCAAAATTAATCTCCTCATCTTCAAAAATGGAAAGTACGTCGAGCGGAAACTGGTTCTAAGCGAGCTGCTTAAGACAGGTGAGCCAAGTGAACTTCTTGAGACAGGAAAAGTAGAAAAATGAACTGCGCTCATTGCGGAAGTGAGAGAATTATAGGTAAAGGTTCAAGTATCAGATGCAAAGACTGTGGTCGATACTCAATAAAAATAAGGAGACTAGACACAGTTCCTTTAGAGAAGAGACCGCCATGTCCAGAGTGTGGTGCTCCAGAACCCTACTCACTGGGAAAGGAAGATGGTGAAAGAGCATGGAGATGCCAAAGTTGTGGTAGACGGTATAAGGATAAACCTCAAATGAAAGTTGAGACACCTACTATGGAGGTTCAAGAAGTATGAGACGAGTTATTGCTGCACTTTCTGATTTACATCTATTTTCACGATATGCACTTATGACACCTTCGTTTAAAACTGCGGAAGGTGCAGAGTTTATTGCAAGTCCTGGGCAACTGGAGATTTGGAACCACTATCTAAAATATGTTGACATCTGCGCCCGAGATCAAGTAGATACTGTTCTAGTTGTTGGAGACACAATTCATGGGCAGAACTACATCGAGCGTGGAACGCTTCTGGTCTCTGCAGATTTAGATGAGCAGGTAGATATGGGCGTTACAGTTCTTGATCTTCTAGTTAACCCGGTCGGACTTCCAAAGAGAAAGTTGATTATGTTCGGCGGCAGTGGCTACCACAAATCTACAAAGGGCCACAATCCTGAGAAGGATATTTGTGACCGACTTAGTGGAATTTGGAAGGGTTCTATTGCCAATCTGCAGTTTGCTCCTTGCAAGAAGGTTTTCAATATTCAGCACGGCGAATCTGCTGCCTATATCTATCGAGAGATGCTAATGGGTAGAGAGATGATGTTCATGAAGTATGCTGAAGCGACTAACAAAATTCCCAAGATAGACGTGATGGTGAGAGGTCACTGGCACAACTTCATCTACATTCACGAGAAAGACACACATATGATTCAGCTGCCATGCTGGATTGCTTATGAACCATCTAAGCCATATCTAAAAAGTTATGGCAAGATGCAGCCTGATATTGGTGGCTGTATCCTTTATTTAGATGACGCTGATAGATTGAGAGTTTGGCATTTTACTATGAATGAAATCCCGCACTTTGCGGATAAAGTAGAGGAGATATAAAATGACACTTGAAAAATTTAATGAGATCGTAAAGGCGCGCCTCGAGAAGTGCATGGCAGTTCTCAATGTGAAAAGTATTGAGTACTCACGACAAGAAGATAGACTGTCCAACTTTAAGACGGCAGCTAAGTTTGAGAGTGAAGGACCTGAAATGGCTCTTAGAGGAATGCTGACCAAACATATCGTCTCAGTCTATGATATAGTGGACGATATAGAATTTGATGATGTTCTTCCTTCAAAAGAACTACTTGGTGAGAAGATCATTGACTGCATCAACTACCTTATGCTTCTGGAAGCCTTAATTGAGGAGAGGAGAAAGGGATATGAGGATCCTTAGGATCTACGTCGCGGGAGCTATGACACCGACTGGAAAGGGAAACCACGCTATTGAATATCTTGAGAACGTGCGGCTTGGAGTTAAAGCCTCAATTCGTCTTATACATTGGGGCTTTGCTCCGTATTGTCCTATGATAGATTTCCAATTCTTCCTGGGCTTAGGCGAAGGTGAGCAGATTTCTGCAAAGATGATCTATGCTACAAGTGTAGCTCATATGTTAGGCTGCGATGCAATTCTTCGTCTACCTAACATTAGAAATAGTGCAGGCTGGAGAGTTGAGCGTGGGCTTGCAAATCACGAAAAGATTCCTATCTTCACAACCATCGAAGCCTTAAGGGCTGCAAGAGACTCAGGAGAGATAAAATGCCGAAAGTGAAAGTGAAAGTGAAAAAAGATAACCATATTGATAGAATGAGCGCCTGGATTCGTGTTCACTCAGGGCACACAATTCTAATAAAACACAAGGCACTTTCAGGAAATGTAGATGGAGAGTTTGAGAGATTTATGTGCCACTGTGAGAGTTGCGATAGTGATGAACTATTTTACTACATTGCGGAGACAGCAAAGCCAAGAGAAAAGAAACCTGGTTGTAAGGAGTGCAAAGTATGATCTTAGTGGAGCACCCAACTTGGAAAATAAAAGACCCAAGTAAAATCATAAGTTATGCTGGCTGTCCAAGGTCCTACATGTACCGCTACATTTTTGGCTGGGAGTTGGACAGCCCAGACGTTCATAGGCACTTTGGAAAGTGTTGGCACGCCTCGATGGAGCACCTGATGCTTCATGGTCTAGGTGACGAGGCATATGAGCAGGCAGTAGAAATTCTGACTGCAAAATATAGAGAAGTATTCCCAGAAATGACAGATCTGGAGCGTTCTCCTAAGACTCCGGGTCACGCCAAATTAGCACTAGCAATGTACTGCAAGGAGTTTAGGAAGAAGGATAACTTTGAAATCCTTTATACTGAGATTGCAGGAACTGTTCCTATTGCCCCTAACAGAGTTATCCATTTCAAAATGGATAGTATCATGAGAGACAGGAACAACAATGATCTCATCAAATCGCTTGAGCACAAAACTGGCAGCCAGAATAGTGCGCAGTGGCGTGATGGATGGAAACTCTCTATCCAGACCGGCGCTTATAACCATGTTCTGTACTGTGCATTTCCAGAGGAGGAAGTGTGGGGCGTCGAAGTCAATGGTGCCATCTTCACGAAGAGTAAGATAGCTGAATTTCCAAGAATACCAGCTCGTCGAAGTCCGAGGATGATGGATGCTTGGTTAACTACTGTCAACGCACTAGTTGATCGGATTGAAGCTGACACAGCATACATTATGGCCTACAGTGAGAATAATGCAGTTCTAAACGCCTTTCTCCCAACATATGGCCCCTGTGCATCCTATAAGGGGTGCCCCTATCAAGATTTCTGCATGACTCGACCGAATCCTTTGCAAGACGTAGGCGAGATTCCTGAAGGTTTCAAGTTAGAATACTGGGATCCTTCAGCTCGAGAGGGAACAAAGAAGGTAACTGTAGAAGGAGGAATAAATGTCTGTACAGAACCTGGGATAGGTGGAGACTTCTCATTAATAACGTAGAATATAAATCGAAGTTTAAAAACTATGAGAGTTGGAGGGAGCGCTATGCCTCTTGATATTATAGCGGAGGTTGCAAAGATCAATGCGTACTATAAAGAAAAGCGTGGGGCCGAGCGTTACCGTGCACTGGCCTACGGTGATAAAGGAACTGGAAAAACTACATTATTTTCTACAGCAAGATTTCCAGTTCACCTCGACTGCTTTGACCCAGGTGGCTCGCAAGTGCTTGCCGAAGAAATTGAGAAAGGATTGGTTGTGGCAGATACACGGTGGGAACAAGATGATCCGTCTAACCCCAGTGTCTTTGCTAAGTGGGACCTCGAATTTCACCGTCGTAAGAAGGAAGGGTACTTTGCTCAGTTTGCAACGTATGGCTTGGATTCTATTACTACTCTCTCGCAGGTAATTATGAGTCATACTTTGAAAAAGGCAGGAAGAACTGGTGGGATTCCTCAGACAGGAGCTGGTGCAGATAATGACTATGTTCATCAGATGCTCTACCTCGAGAATTCGTTAATAGGTATATTTAGTTTACCTTGTGATATTATTGTGACTGCCCATCCTGAATCAGAGAAGGATGATGCAAGTGGGAAGATGTTTGTTAGTCCAATGATCACTGGCAAGGCAAAAATACGGATTCCTTTGCTGTTCGATGAGATGTATTACCTGCGCGTCGAAGATAAAGCTGATGGCAGTACAAAGTGGATACTCCAGACAAGACCATCTGCAATTTATAAAGCTAGTAGTCGACTGGCAAGGAGGGGAAAGTTTGATAAGTTTGAGGAGCCAAATATTAAAGCTCTTCTAAAGAAGGCAGGTCTTCCCTGTGAAGATATGCCTATTCCGTGGCTAAAAGCCTAACACAACCAACTAAATCGAAGGAGATGTATAATGGCTGAAGATGATCCCCAAGACCTAGACAAAAATGCCGAAGAGTCATTTCTCGATCTCGGCGAAGATCTGGATGATATACCAGATCTATCAACTGTAGTCGATGAAGATTACGAACTCCGCCTCGTTACCTTAGAGAAGCGGCCTGGCAAGAAGAAAGGTCCGTTCCTATTTACCGAGTTCGAACTCGTCGGGATGCCTGATACAAAAATTGTTAGGCATGTAATGATGCTACCTACCGCAGCTGATTCAGAGCGGCAGCAGAAGAATCGCAAGCGAGCACTTAAGTATTTCTATAAGTGTTTCAGTATTCCAACATCAGGTCCTATAGTATTTGCTGACTACGTTGGTAATAGTGGTTGGGCAACCCTGCTTGAGGAAACTGATCCTGTTTATGGAAAGCAGAATCGCATTGCCAGATTCAGGGCAGTTGAAGAGTCTTAAACTTCGTTTAACATTTTGAACATAGGTATGGGTTGTCTCTGTTTCCAGACAGGTCGAGGGAACCAAAGCTATACTGCAAGGTCGCCCTACAGGTTAGGCAAAGGTCTCAGAGGTTTGGTCTGAGACAACCCCTTCATTAATACGAAAATGATCAATTAGTATTTCTTGTCGCGCCGCAGAAGGCGATCTTTCTTAAAAAGGAGAATAAGATGGAACATGCAGAAGTAATACAAGTTCTCGACGACCTGCAAAAGGAATTATTGGAGCACTCTTCGAATATAAGTAGTATCATTTTAGTTTCAGATCACGAAACTGGAGAGTGCAGATATTATGTTACTGGCTTTATAGAAGTACAAGCAGACTTGGTAAAGATGCTACTTGCCAAAGATAAGGTGTTGGCAGCAAACGTATACCTGACTATATATTATACACAGAAGGGATCGTAGCTATGTTCAAAATCATAAACAAAGGGAGGAGTAAATGGAACGAGATAATCCTCCTCGTTTAAACGTGGAGATTACGGAAGAACAAGATGCTGCCCTACGGAAGTTAATTCCTTGGGGTATGAAGCATCACCTTTTTAGTGCTATCATTGATGCTCTAATCGAAGTAGTGCAAGAGCATGGGGAGATGGCAATCACTGCTATAGCCTGTGGGAAGGTGAGTTTTATAGATGTTTTGAAAGGGATGGAAAAGGAGAATCCACATGGATCTGCAAGCAATTTTAGCAAGGATTGAAGTTAACTTCTTTGATCGAATGAAGAAAAAACCATGGTGGAGTATACCAGAGATAAAGAAGGAGTTTAATGAGGCTATCAAAGATGTTCTCATCCTCACTTATAGTCGAGTTATGAAGGATGCAAAGGGAGATAGCCATGATCCTTGAAGACCTTAAAATTGGTATTAGTAAAATGTCGACTGAGGATTTGATGAAAACTATCCTTGAGCTGCGAGCAAGTCGACGGACGAGGAAGGAAAAGCCAGCAGCTAAGAAATCTGCAGGCAAAGCTTTCGATTCAATGGGTAAGGATATTGCTGCCCTAAGTCCTGCACAAAAGCAAAAACTTTTAGAGTTGTTGGGAGGCTGAAATGCTTAAGATTATAGAGCATTGGCTAGATAAGCTATTTGGTTTTGATAAGGTAGCTACAAAAGATGATATTAAAAGACTACTAGATCAACTTGAACAGATAAGACAGCTTCAGATAGGTGATCTTTCCAAAGATGATAGGAGACTAAGGTGAATTTGCTAGAAGATATAAGACTTGATATGGTTCCTCTTCGGTTGATTGATGAGGGCGAGCGGGCAAGGGAAGAGTATGGCGACCTTCGAGAATTAATAGTCTCTTTTGAAACTGAGGGAATTATTCAACCTATTGCAGTTAAGACGACCTTGACTGGATACTTATTATTAGCTGGTGGTAGACGTTTCCGAGCAATGAAACAGATGAAGCTGGAGTTTGCCCCCTGTCGGATCTATTCTGCTAACCTCACAAAGTTTGAAGAGAAAAGTATCGAGCTGACCGAAAACCTCAATCGCCTTGATCTAACTTGGCTTGAGAAGATCAGGTTGGAGCAGCAGATTCACAATCTCCAAGTTGCTATTCATGGAGAAAAGACATCTACATCAGTTGATGCACCAGGGTGGAGTAAGCGAGATACTGCCAAACTACTTGAGAAGAGCCCAGCGTCTATTGTTCAGGATATAATGCTCAATGAGGCAGTGGAGAAGATTCCAGAACTCAGAGACTGTAAGTCAAAGGATGAAGCTCGCAAACTTCTGTCAATGATGCAGGAGACACTGATCAAGGCTGAGTTAGCAAAGCGAATTGAGGAGAGTAGAGGAAGTGAACCGACTGAGCGTATTAAGTTGTGTGATAGTTTTATTATTGGCGACTTCTTTCAAAAAGTTAAGGATGTTCCAGATAGCTCAATAGACTTCATCGAAATGGACTCACCATATGCGATCGACCTTCCTGCTCTTAGAAAACTTGAAGGGATTCAGGACGAAGCGATGAGAGACTATAATGAGATTCCAGTTGAGAATTTTCCAGACTTTACTTTGCGGACTCTACAACAATGCTATAGAGTATTAGCACCTAGTGGGTGGTTGGTGATCTGGTTTGGCCCAGAGCCTTGGTTTGATTTTGTCTATCAAACACTAAAGCAGGTGGGATTCAAGACGAGAAGGATTCCTGCAGTATGGACAAAGCCGCAAGGGCAGAGTATGCAACCCGACATCTACATGTCAAACAATTATGAGATGTTCTTCTACGCAAGGAAGGAATCAGGATTGCTAAAGAGAGCGAGGTCGAATGTCTTTGATTACACAGGCGTCAATCCTACCAAGCGTATTCATCCTACAGAGAGACCGATTGAGATGATGCAGGAGATTATCTCAGTATTTGCAGAACCTGGCAATCGTATTTTAGTTCCATTCCTTGGTAGTGGTAACACCCTACTGGCTGCTTCCAATATGGGCATCCAGGCCTTTGGGTATGAACTAAGTAGAGAGTATAAAGATTCCTTCATTTTGCGAGTGCATGAAGGGAAGTTCGGAGGATATAAGAGTTATGAGCGACTATGATGAGTTAAAACATTACATGAATCTTCCAGATCAACAGGTCTATCAGATGATAGGAGTACTAACTCCTAAACAGTGGGATGCATTCTGCGAGACTCTTAATAGACTCTATTTTGATCCCAAAGCTGGTTTAGATATTCGCCGAGCTCTTTTCATTGCCAGAAGCTATCCAATAGAGGATAAAAAGATATGAGCAATCCTTTCCAGAATAGTAGTATCTATGTCGGAAGGAAAGTCGGTGGCGAAGGCTCACCTGATGCTAAGGTAGCCTGGATTGGCGAGGCACCTGGAGTTATTGAGGCTAAGGAAGGTAGACCTTTTAGTCCAAATGCACCTGCTGGAAAGTTGCAGGTCGAATTATTGTATTCAGTTGGCCTCACTCGAGCTGATCTTTACATCACTAATGTTATAAAGGAGCGACCTGGAAAGAGTAAACTTGATAGTAGACTTGATGACTTAACACCCTGGTTCAGAGTTAGTTCACAAGGCAAAGTTACTATAACACCTGCCTATATTGCATACCGAGATCAACTGAAGGAAGAATTGCAGCAGGTAAAAGCCAATGTCTTCGTTCCAGTTGGTAATGTAGCACTATATGCATTGACAGGTTTAACTGGTATTACTCGAAGAAGAGGTTCAATCCTTGAAGGCGACTTCTGGCCTGGGATGAAAGTGGTACCTACAATCCATCCAGCTGCAGCACTTCCCCACAAGAATCCCATCTTTAGATATTTTATTAAAGCTGATTTGAAAAGAATACTAGAGGAGTCTAAGTCTCCACTTATCAGTCTTCCCAAGCGCCACCTGAAGATATTGCCTTCATATAATGAGATATGTTCCTATCTCGAGGGCTGCAAACAACTAGATAGACTAGCAGTTGATATTGAAGTTCTAAATGAAGAGATAAGTCACGTTGCTATAGCAAAGGCACCGGACGATGCTATCTCTATTTCCTTTACTGCACAAGGCAACAGCTATTTAACTCCTCCACAAGAAGCATATGTTTGGCTGTTGATTGCACAGCTAATGGAAGATCCAGGTATCACTAAGGAAAATCAGAGTATTACCTTTGATGCTGCCTTCATGTTTAGAAAATTAGGGATTGTAGTTAGGAACATGGAGGATACTATGATCATGATGGGCATCCTCTTTCCTGACTTCCCAAAGAATTTAGGCTTTATAACCTCCCTTTATACTCGTGAGCCTTACTATAAAGACGAGCGCAAAAAGCAGTCAAAGCTATTTGACGAAGCCAAGTTCAGTATTTACAATGCAAAAGATGGTGCTGTCGTTACTGAGATTCGCCCTAAGCTGAAGACTGAACTGATTAGACAAGGTAACTACGAGACATATCAGTGGCAGAATAGAATGGTTGGGCCCTGTATTTATATGCAGGAAAGAGGGATGCGGATTGATACTGAAGGTTTGGCAAAGGCAAATAAAGAAGCTGATGAGCGATTAGTTAAGCTCGAAGCGGAGATTCAAAAGGCTGTTGGCCACTCTATCAATCCCCGAAGTCCAGCACAAATGGCAGATTACTTTTATAAAGAGCTGGGCCTTGAGCCCTACCTGAAAAAAGGTAAGCCAACAACTGATCAGAATGCTATTAAGCGTTTGGCAAGACGCGGTGTCCACGTTGCAGTTCTACAAAGGGAATATAAGAAACTACATAAGTTCAAGACGTCATACTTAGATATGATAGTTGGCAAGGATGGCCGACTTCATTCTTCAATGAATCCTATTGGCACTACAACTGGGCGGCTATCAGCTTCACAGGATATTTTAGGTGAAGGTGGTAACGTCCAGACATTACCTCAGATGTTTTATCCCTTTGTCTTAGCTGATGAAAACTGTGTAATGTATCACCTTGATATTAGTCAGGGTGAGAATAGGATAGTTGCAAATATTGCGCCTGAGCCACTGATGAAAGCGGCGTTCGACTCTGGAAGAGACGTTCATCGGCAGACTGCTAGCCTGATTTTCAATATACCTTTCGATCAGGTTTCAGATGATGAAGGTAGTAGTCCTATGGGCAACGGTGAGCATAGTCAAAGGTTCTGGGGCAAAAAGTCAAACCACGCCTTCAACTATGGTGAAGGATATGCAAAGTTTTCACTAGACTGTGACCTGCCTGAGACACAAGGCAAGTTTATTTACTTAAGATATCATCAAATGTATCCTGGCGTTCGACAATACTGGAGTTGGACTATTGAAGCTTGCAGGAAGAACAATAGAATACTAACTAATCTGTATGGAAGAAAGCGTTTGTTCCTTGGCAACTGGGGCGAAGATTTATTTAAGGATTTGTATGCTTTTAATCCACAAAGTACAATCGCTGATAAAGTCAATAGACAAGGCGTAATTCCAATCTACGAAGACCAAGACAACTTTAAATGTATCGACCTACTCAATCAAATCCATGATGCCATCCTGTTTCAGATTCCACTGTCATACAGCTGGTTAGATCATGCTGAGGCCCTTCTGAAACTGATCAATCTAATGACAACGCCTCTAAAATGGCACGGGTCTGAGTTCATCCTCCCAGTCGATCTAAAACTGGGAATCAACTTAGCAGATCAGGTAGGAGTCAAGTATGAGCAGGAAGCTGGACGACTGGCTAAACAACTTTCTGATATTTACGGAGAATACAGAACCAAAGAAGTCATTTCGGCTCTGGACAGGGATCTCGATGATAGCAGCGATGCTACAGAGGAAGGTTAGTTTACCGTGGGGACACTTCAGCATATTTCCTAATCTATATATAGTTTTAGTGGGGCCATCTGGATCAAGGAAGGGAACAGCGATGAATCTTGGTTATCCTTTCCTAAGAGAACTGGGGATTAGAATGTCGGCTGAGGCTATTACTCGGGAAGCTCTCATTAAGGAATTGAAACTGAGTAGCAATACCCAGATTGATAGCCAAGGACGACCTTTGATTCACTGTTCCCTGACCGTGCACAGTCAAGAGTTAACCGTCTTCCTTGGCTATAACAACATGCAGATGATGGCGGACCTATGCGACTGGTACGACTGTAAAGATAGGTGGACCTATAGAACGAAGAACCAAGGAACTGATGAATTAGTCGGAGTGTGGGTTAACTTAGAAGGAGCTACAACTCCTGATCTTTTAAGAAGTGCATTACCTGCTGATGCAATAGGCGGCGGTCTTACAGCAAGGATGATCTTAATATTTGAGAAGAGAAAGGCGAAGTCAGTAACTTGTCCATTTTTGACACAGGATGAATTGAAATTAAGAGATGCATTATTGTCTGATTTGGAGCAGATTTTAATGCTGAGTGGAGAGTTCAAACTGTCTAAAGAATATTTAGACTTCTGGAACGTGTGGTATCCTGCACAAGATGCTCATCCACCTTTTACTGATTCAAGATTAAGTGGATATGTCGAGCGTAGGCCTATTCATGCTCTAAAACTAAGTATTGTCGCTAACGCTTCTCGGTCTAGTAAGATGATCTTAGAACTGCAGGATTTAAAGAGAGGAATAGCGTTCATGGAAGAAGCTGAAGTGAAAATGCCCTATGTATTCAGTGGAGTTGGAAAGGCAGCACTTACCGATGTGCTAGTAAGAGCGTGGGCGTTTATTGCTATGAATAAAAGTGTTAGAACTTCACAGTTGATGAGAGAGTTTCACACAGATGCAGACATTGACGATCTATCAACTGTAATCAGAACACTGGAAGCGATGCGGACTATTAGGATACAGTACGTCGGAACTGATCCAGTGCTAGATTATACAGGTACTAAGAAGATGGAGGAGCAGTATGGCATCGGCGGATAAAAGATGCAAAGAGGCAAAAAGGTGAGCTGGCTAATTGGCATTCTTGTCTTTTCCTTAAGTCTAAGTGACGACATCTTGGCAGTCTTCTACCTACGACGAGTTGTAAATGGGAAGAAGTATATGGCTGCCATTCTCAGTGGTCTACTTACTGGCCTTATCTCATTAGAAGTTACACTATACATTACTGATCCTATCTATATGGCCTTTAATATAGTTGGTTCAGTTATTGGAACTCCGCTTGCTATGTGGGTTGACGATAGATGGCCGCCTAAAAGACGGAGAACTAAACAAGGTAGATTTAAAGTAAATCCACCTGCAGAAATTATTGTCTTAAAAAAGGAGGGCGAATGATTGAATTTGTAGGCTTTCCAAAGATCCCAAGGTATTCTCGAGAGTGCATCATCACGGAAAAGATCGATGGGACGAATGGGTGTATTTATATTGCTGATAACTTTGATGCCATTACTTTTGGTTCGGGAAGAATCGTTCCATTTCTCTGCGGTTCCCGTTCTCGTTGGATTTTTCCAGAAAATGATAATCATGGATTTGCAAGGTGGGCGTATGAAAATGTCTTAGAACTGATGCGTCTTGGTCCCGGTCTCCACTTCGGTGAGTGGTGGGGACAGAGCATTCAACGTGGTTATGGGCTCAAGGAGAAAAGATTCTCCCTGTTCAACTTGAAGAGGTGGAGCGATCCTGCCATACGCCCAGCGTGCTGTCATGTTGTGCCAGAAATTTGCCGAGGGGAATTTGATTCTGGACTCATAACTCATGCTATCGTTTCCCTTCAAACGTATGGGAGCTTAGCGGCCCCTGGGTTTATGAAGCCAGAGGGAATCGTAATCTATCACACAGCCGGAAGGTTCTCGTTTAAGAAAACTTTAGAAAAGGATGAAAAACCGAAAGGAGTAGAAGATGTCTAAATCAGGAACGATAAAAGATATGATTCGGGCAGCGAGACCTGGGACAGTCATAATTATGACTCTCCAGGATTTTAAAGAAATAGTGCAGGAAGTAGCGGGTCTTCTACGGCCGCTTGTTTCTGTAGAAAATAAATTACCGGATAATACCTTTGTTCAAAACATTGAACAAAGTAAACCGAAAAAAGAAGACTCACAGACTTATAGCATCAGAGAGAGTTTGACTAAACTAGAAAAACTTATAGACAAAAAACTGGAGGGTACAAGTGACGGAAAATAGTAAATTAAAAGATCTCGTAATCGATCTAAAGGATGCTGTTAATAGACTCGACTATGAGATCTTAATAGAACAAAACGTGAAGTCAGTTCGTGCACAGAATCTCCTTCAGGAAATCATCTGTGCAGTTTGGTCAATCCGAGTTGAGATTAATAACCCCTAAACTCTCTCACAGGCAACTGCCTCTGCCATAATTCCATACGTCTCTGCATTTTGGCACCGAGCAGCTGCCTTGTAGCAGGATCAAGATGACTTCTTTCAATAGCACTAATAATACTGTCAGCAGAGAGAGCGTGGATAGCGACTTCCTGCACCAATTCCTCGGTGACTATATCAACATCAATCATCCTATGCCGCTTGACAATCTGCTCGACAATCTTATTAGCTTGCGCCTTTTCTCTATCCTCTAAAACTTTCGACATTCGCATTTCAAGTTCTTGCACAGACATCTTCAAAGGTTTAAAGCCGCCAACCATCTTCGCCAAATCAGTCCAGCTCTCAACTTTGAACTTATTGTTCCCGTGCTCATCAAGAATCCAGCCTTCATCATTCATCAGACCTTGCCAGAACTCACTCCACAATCTCCAAACAGGAACCACATCTTTGCTATACTTTTTGACATCTTCCCAAAGATAGGATTCGCTATTGGAGAAAGGTTTGGCTACTTCTTTTCCAAACTTTACAATATCAGAAATCAGAACACCAGCCCAGTCTTCAACCTTTTCAGGAAACTGGAATGAGGCAGGACCAGAAGCATCAATCCCAAAGAATCCAAAGACACCTCGAGATAGTTTAGGATAGTTATTGTTGAGCCAAGTATCAAGATCATCAAGCCACCCATCTCCACCAATCAGCATTAAGAAGGGGAGACTCTTCAGAGTGATCATCATTCCCCTCGGGCCACCAAGAACTGCCTGCATCGTTAAGTACTTAGCCCACTGATTTGCACCCTTCAAACCTCTGATAAATTCTATTTCCTTTACTAAGTAAGTTTTAAACTGCCCGATTGTCTTTCCAGTGGGCCCCCGAAGGACTTCAGGAATTGCCGCTACTGTATAGTTAAACTGCTGCATATCAACAGATCGCTTAGCGAACTCAACTGCAGTAGTCTCATCATACCCAAACTCACCTCTGCCAAAAAGATAGGAAGCCATAAAGCTTGTCTCTCTATTAGGAATCTCAGGTGCTTGGAATAGTTTTAATGGTGAGTACCAGTTCAACCTATTTTCAAGGTCTCCACCGAATCCTTCAACTATTGATGTACCAAGTGAGGGTGCATTCTTTTTAATAAACTCTTTGCCACCCTCAGTTGCTAACACCCTATGTGCTTCGATCATATATTTAGCACTAGTCTTAACCCAAGTATGTCCCATACCTGAAAGTAAATTGACTAGCGCAGCAACAGGCCTGAATCCCAATTTCAAGTTTGTCAAAACAACTCTTGTGGCAGCCAAACCTCGTGTATAGGAGAAAGACTGTTCAAAGCCCAATTTGCCAAGGAGATCATCAACGATAGCATCCCCAACTGAATACTGTCCACGGATCGCAGTAAGTTGATCTTCCAATACTTTTTTCACGTTTGGTCTATCACTGAACTCGTGGAGGTGATCTCTTAACTTCATAATGTAAGGATCAAGCGCATGTTTCTTTTCTAGACTATGAACGTACAGTGGAAGAATATCAAAGACATCCTTTTCGCCAGGAAGTTCTTCTTCACGTTCCTGAAGGAATTGAGACCAGATCTTCATAGGTTTAATAGCAATACCCTTGCCAGGTATCTCAGCTTTCAGTTTATCAGATAGGTCTTTGCTAATTTCTTTACTGTACTGATTTATAAGTTTAGCAATTTTGCCCTTCATTGCTCTATAATACTTTTGAGAGACCAACGTCTGGAAATCTTTATCAAGGCGATAAGTAGTATCAACCTCAATACTTTCCACAGTTGGATTCTCTTTCAAGTATTGTAGAGCATCTGCAACTGCTTTCTTCTGCGTTTGGGCAAAAGAGATAATATGGCCTTCAGGATCAGATAGTGCAATCGAACCTCTCATGGCGTGGGTAACGTAGTCTTTGATACCAAAGTTTTCAATCTCTTTCCATTCTTTGAAGAGACCCAATACTTCGGCGTAAGTTGTCGTCGCGACTTTATCCTGAACATTAGTCCTATTTTGTGCACGAGCATAACGATTCCACTTCTTAGTGGCATCAATAACACTCTCGCCACCTATAAGAACATCTGCAAATATGCGTGCCTCAGTTGAGTTGGTGCCAAGAATCAGTGACTCCCTCATAAACTTCTTATGCTTTTCTTTATAAAGATCAAGAAGTTTCCTCGTATCTACAATAGCAGTCTTGATTTTTGGATTAAGTTTATTTAAATCGATAACTTCACCACTCTCGATTTCTTTCAGAAGAGAGGTAACTTTTATACGCTCTGCCTCAGATAACTCCTTTGTGATTCTATCAATCTCCGAAAATCCAAGACTACGATTATAGCCCCAGACACCGAGTGCATCTATCGCTTCCTCAGCATAAGCCATTGCGTCGGGGTGATCTCTCAGTGCAAATAATGGAGAGTTGATGTACGTAGAAAGACGAGTAACATCTATAGGTTTCTGTATAACAGTAACATTCTGCTGGATAGGAGTTCCAGCACCTGCGTGAATACCTGATCCCTTCAGTGGAGTACTTTGTAAAGCCTGTTCAACATCAATAGACTTCATGCGTGGAACAGAGGCATTCACACTTCGCTGCTGCCCTTCATATGCTAATGCTGTATAACTACGTTGAGAATTGATTTCAATTATCTTATTTCCGATATTTAGTGCAGCATCGAGCAGCGTAGATTCACGCTCACCCATTGGCTTATTGAAGATGGATAGAGATAAAACTTCCTTGAACTTATCCCATAAAGTCTTTATCTTACCATTCGTCTTTGTAGTTTCGTAAGGAATTGCAGATAGATATTGCTGCATAACTGGAGACGAAAAGACTGTAGATAGGAACTCCCCTTCATTAAGTAAGCCATAATAGACCTCCCCATATTCCCATCCTCTTGCAAAACCCATCTCTTTAAAAGATTTAGCATGAAAGGCTAAGGCACTACCGTTTAAAGAAAACAGAATTCGCCTATCATTAGGCCCCAAATTATCTATAGCCTTAAGCCTCAAATTTCTAACACTTGCCCGAAGTGGACCTGAAGTTCGCATGAGTTCTGAAGTGAGGGCATGAGTAACCTCATGCAAAATATCCTCGCCAACTGAAGAGTCGTGAGTACTTACTTGATAAACATAATCATGCCTAAAATCTATGGCAGCCCCTCCCGATTTCTCAAACTGTGCTGTTCCAACTCCGGCATAATATACAATAGGAAGATTGTCATTTAGAGATATATTTACCTTAACTCTTTTTAGTATCTGCCTAATAGCTGGAGTATTAAAATGTTCTGCTAGAGCTGTCTCAGCCGCCGAAAAAGTATCCTTTTTACTGAGAAGAAAGTCTATTAAGGTTGCAGCATTCTTAGGTTCATAGGTCTCGCTATAGAGCATAGCAAACAGATCCTGAGCTACTCCATACCTTACATCTATATCATACTTCTCTCGCTTAGGCGCTGGCTGTCCCTCTCTATGCTGAATATTCATAGCTGCCCTAAGTGCATAATGAACTAACTCTGCTTCCGAGCGGCTGCGGCCTTTCCAGTGCAGCTTATTGGCAACGAGAATCTCTTTAAGAGCTGCATCATCTAATCCTTTGACATATGCAGCTGCAGCAGTATCACCCATATCTCCGATACGGAGGAGTTCATTCTGCAGTTCAGCTCTGGGAGCTGCTGCCTTCACAGATTCATCTGTCGCCTTAATAGCATCAGAAACATCTACCATAAACTTCCGCAGACTATCAAGAGAATTAGTTAGGCGATTATACTCGTCGTGAGTCAGATTCTTCTTAAAGTAATCAAGGTTATTCGTCAATCTACCAAATGCAGCAAATAGAACTTCACCACGAGTATGATAGGCAACATTTACCTGTGTAGTTAGTGCATGAAGGATAGCATCAATATCTGAGTTCCAATCTAGTTTAGTCTGCTTCAACAGATCAAGTTGGGTCATTGCTTCTTCTTTTGGCTGATACCATACAGTGTTATCCACTACTTTTCTAGAAAACACTTTCTTGACTTCTGGAGTAACCTGCGTGACAACAGGAACACTTTCAACAGTAGGAGGAGGTTGAACAAATTGCCTTTCGATATTATCAACAGTTGCATCTTTTTCAAGCTGCATCCATTTGTGCTGCTCAGGATCATAGTACTCATCCCGCTGCACAGGATCTTTCTGCATAACATCTTCGCTCTTCATTCTCTCAATGTCAGCGAAGTCTTTATCCAGCGTCTTCTGTTCATCCCTCATCTGTTTGTCAAAGATGTCGGTGGAAGTCATAGCTCCTATTTCGTCTTTAATATCTAAAATCAGATCGTAATACTTATTTTCAGGAACTATCCCTTCTAAGTCTGCCCTAACATCAGGGTCATTGACAAAATCATCTATTGACCAGCCTTTCTTAGACATAGCATCAATATGCTCAATTAAACCAGGTTGTAGTTTCTTCACAACCGCAACAACCTCAGCTGCACTTGCCGCCTTTTCAACAGTTGCTGGTACTTGTACAGCCTGTACAGGAGCTATACGTCCAGCCTCTTGAAGAATCCGCAATCTTCGTTCTCGAGTCGTCTCAACAACTGGTGCAGTTGTAGGAGTCCAAACTTCTAAGTCCCTACGAGCTGACTTCATATTAGTTTCATCCATAACATGAATATCTGGATTGAAAATTGCAGGTTGACCTGACTGATCTTGAACAATTACATCAGGAACCTCAGCAGTTTCAGAAGGTGCCAACTTCGTAAAGGTAACTTCCTGCTTTGGTAGTGCAGTTTCAGATACTACACGGGCAGCAGTTTCAGGCGTTGGAGTAGTTCGATAAATAGGTTTCTCACCTTTTAACTTAGCAAGTTTTTCCTCACGAGCTGTAGGCCTTTCTTCAATAGTCGGCTTTGCAACCTTCGGCTTTTCGTATTCTCCTGTTTTACTAATAAAAGCTGTTTCTACAACATTCTCATAGGGTATTCCACGAGCATCAGCTATGGCAAAATGCTGCTGACCAGGTTCTCCCTTTATTATAGTTCCATCTTTTAATTTTATTGCTGGAAGTGTTTCTCCAGCAAATTCTTCAGTAGGTTCAGGAGCTAAAATCGTCTTAATAATCTCTTTAGTCCGCTCAGCAGCAGCCACTTTCTTCTCAGCTTTCGCAACTTCACGTTCTGCCTTTGTAGCTTTCTTAACAGTTTCACGCCCTTCTAATTCGGCAATAGCACCATCAGCTGCATCAGTCTTAGTAGCTCTCTTAATAATAGTATCAGCGATTGTATCTGCAGTATCTTTATCAACACCCTTACCTACGAGAGCTGCAGATGTTTTCAACTTCAAATCCTTCTGAAAAGCTTCAGTACTACGTCCACGAGTTGACGCAACTGCACTTGCACCTGCACCCATCATCAGAGTCTGAATACCGGTGACTGCAGCAGTATCAGCAACCTGCTTCCAATAATTTTCTTGAGGCAATCCAACCTTTTCTGCAGCTACATATTCCACTCCAGTAGTAAATTCTTCACCAGCGATTTCAGCAACCTGCGCCAAACCCATCTTCTTTGCAAACTTCCCAAAGGCAGCCATAATTCCTGCTTTAATTGGAGAACGGATAGCTGGATTTCCAGTCAGGCCAAAAATTCTAGCAGAAATGAAATCAGATGCATACTCACCCGCAACTTCAGAAGCTGCAGAAATACCTTTCCAAGCAGTCGCTTCCTTCTGGATTATTTTCAGTTCCTCAGGAGTAGCCCCTCGCTTTATAGCCTCTTTCTCAATATCCTTTGTTAAATCATAGTATTGTGCACCGCCAAAAGTAGCCCCCTTAGACAAGATAGCGCCTATTGTAACAGCAACTATACCAGTTCCACCAGCTGCCATTGCAGCAGCTGCACCTGTAATACCAGCTGATATAGATTGTCCAGATGAGTGCATAGCGCTACGAACATAATTACTAATTCGTCCAGGAGCAGACTCTTTCGGCTGCCACCATTCTACACCCTCATCCAGTCTACTGATAATAGGATCAAGATATGGATCTATACCAGGAATTAAATTGATAGTTTTGAGTAAGCCACCTGGCCCCCAAGCAAGGCCCGACATTCCTGACTTTGCCCACTGTGCAGGCTCTCTCAAATAGTCAAGCATGTCAGGCGGCTCGAGGGGAGCAACATACTTTAATTCTTCAGAAGGTGGAGCTACAGTTTGCTCTCCAATAACTGGAGCAAGAATTGGTGGCGTTTCCTCCCTTTGATTAACATTTTGAACAAAGGAAGGGGCTTCTGACATTCTCTTTAAAAGTTCTTCAGCCATTGTATCTCCTAAAACGTTCCGAAGTTATATGCAGGTGCAGCTTTTGTAGGCTGAATAGGTTCAGTGGAAGTCACAGTTGTTCCATCCCACCTAATTCGCCACGAATTCGACTCAAATACTCCAGGTTTCTGCCCCTGAAGTTGTTTAGTAAAGTCAGCAATAGGCGGAGCTGCAGGAGGATTCACTACATTTCTTTGAATAATAGGTTTTTCACCTTTCACGGTAGGTGCAGGAGCAGCTGGAGCTGCAGTCCCAGGTGAGCCAAATACAGAATGAACTATCGTCCCAAATCTAGTTTCAGAAAGCCCAGGCGTCTTAGCGTAGATATCTATTAGATTATTGAACTTCTCTTGTAGTTCGGGAGATGCCTTCGCTAAGGTAACACCTGGATCAATCTCGCCAGTATATCCACGGAGTGAACTGATCAAATTCTGCAGATCAACTTTCTGCTTTCCGCCAGGTAGAGCTGACATTTCAGCTTCTAAGTACTTAACTGACAAAGGCGCAATGCGAATCATAGCAGCTTTTGTTAACTTCATCTCTGCTTCTCGAGTCTTTGCACCAGTTTCAGGAGGTGCACCTACAGTATAAGACACTACAGGGTCTCCAGTAATTGGATTAGTTAATGTCACTTGATCTCCACGCCTGACTTCATGAAGTGGCGTTCCAAGTCTGGCTTCAAGCCGCTTTTTCATAGCTACAAACTCAGGGTCTAATTCCTGAGTAAGTTTCTTTGTTTCTTTTTTCGTCTTCTCAGTTTCAGCTTCTTTCTTTGCTGTCTCAGCTGGAATTGCACCAGTCTTCGCTTTAATTTCATCAATTTCGGCTCCTGCCTTTTCCATCGCCTGAATCTTAGTCATTAGCTCAATCATATTTTTAGCTGGGGCAGCAGCAATCTCTTGATATGCTTTC
>Ga0315291_10002344_pt1 | contig 24906 bp, 30 predicted proteins | sample YL17G12_20_MG_FD_203070 | JGI IMG/M metagenome (GOLD analysis project Ga0315291, IMG submission 203070) | Sediment microbial communities from Yellowstone Lake, YNP, Wyoming, USA - YL17G12_20 | ecosystem: Environmental > Aquatic > Freshwater > Lake > Sediment | place: USA: Wyoming | collected...
GGCATGATGTTATAGCTTATTTGAAGGAAATGGCCGATGTAAACAATGAATTAAGGCAAATATACGGTAAAAAGAACGTTTAAATAGATTTCTATAAATATAGAATATGTGATTTTATGGGAAAAACGCAGGCGGTATCGTTGAATATAGATAAAGAGGTCTGGATGAAGTTTAAAATGAAATGCATCCAAAATGAGGTAACGATGTCATATGCTACACGTAAACTACTCGAATCATATATAAATATAGAAACACAGAAATAAGATTCACACCATAAATAATAAAGATATGTGTTGGTGTATATACTATATGATTTAACGTGTGAATCCATTTGGACGTTCAAAACGCCATATTTAGCCGATTTACCGTATCTTCCCTCTAAACCGTTCCACCCGTCTGGGCTGGAAATACGCTTCATATGCTGTAGAACGATGTCCGGTCCAAGACTTGATTTCCTCGGCACTAGCGTTCAAAACCCTGGCAAGGTATGATATCCTGCCATGCCGGAAGTAGTGAAAAGTTAGCCATTTAGACGTATCTTCGGGTGATCTGAGCTTGTTTGCACTCTCTATGGCATACTGATATGTCCGAGTAGATCGCCTCTGAAGGACATATCCGGCTACAGGAAGCTCAAGTACGTGGGCGATAACCTCGCTTACGAAGGGATCGGTAATGTTGAAGCTCGGATAGCCTGTCTTGCCGTGCTTCCGGCTCCGTAATATGACAGTCATCTTGCCATCATCTATTTGAAAATCGCCCTTGGTAAATGCAACGATCTCACAGATTCTAGCACCGGTTAACCAAGCTAATATAACAGCCATGTGGTGATCTGGATCAGACATAACGGCTAGGAGTTCTCGTACTTCAGCTTCGGATATGGGTTCGAACCTGTCTTTTTCTCGGTAGTATTTTACCATATTAACTGTTGTTCACATATCTATTTAAACATTTCATATAATGATACTTATGCGAAATGGCAGCCTAAAGGATAGAAAAACGGAATAGTTCGTCTATTAGTATAATATTAAATTTATATACTAAGGGTCTCCCTATAAACGTATGGGGCAACTATTCTCGTTTAAAAATAACGACGAAGCGTTAAAGCACTATTTTAATCATTACTTTCGTCACCTAGAAGTAGGTATGGTGACTGCAATAACAGGCTCCCCATTTTTAAAATGCGGGCAAGGTAAATGCGTCCATCCGGATTCAGAGATTTTGACACCAACTGGTAGTCACAAGATAAAATATCTGCGTGAAGGCGATCCGGTTTTAAGCATTGATCCATTTGGAAAACTTTCAGTTTCTCAAGTAATCAAAACATTTGAAAGACAAAATATCATTTACGAAATTATCACACCTAATACAAAACTTCGTTGTAGTCCTGAACACAAATTCTTAACGTTTCGCGGTTGGGTTACGGCAGCAGATTTAAATAGAAGTGATGTATTAGTGTATATAGATATACATGAGATGGACAGAAAATCAGGTAACGGAACTTCTGAAAATGGTGGAAGAGGAGAAATCGATAGCCGAAATATCGAATCAGTTGGGGATTCAAACAAGCAAGGTATATTCAAAGAAGTTTTATCTGAAGAAAACGGGAACACCAATAGCGAAATCTCCGGCACTTCGATGGAAGAAAACGAATATCTGGAAAATCGAACCATCGGTACTGGACATAAGTTACATGGCTGGTTTGGTAGATGGAGAAGGTTCGATCACTCTGACTACAAACACAAGCATGACCAGAAAGGCAATGCTGCGTCCAATAGTTGTGATAGCAAATACGTCAGAAGAGATAATGAAATGGTTAATGACATTTATAGACGGACAAGTGTACCATCGGTTGCCTTTACACAACAGCAGGCATCTTCAGCAGTATCAATTGACTATATGCGGTCATACGAGAGTATATTCATTTTTGGAGAAAATCATACCATACTTAAAGATAAAGAAAACAAATGCAGAAATCTTGATGAAGTTTATCGAATCTCGAAAATTAGACAATTTGGATTCGGGATACAGGAAAGAGGAAATAGCTTTATTTTGGGAACTCAAGAAGTTGAATTTGTCACCGTACCGGTTGTCGAAATCAATAGAACTTCTGAAAAGCAAAGGACTTGTGACATTGCTACCACTTTCGGAAACTACATTGCCGATGGCATAGTGGTTCATAATTCTTACACCGGATTAAAGCTCGGAGAAATGCTTGATCCGGATTTCGGAATACATAAGGTAGTCTATCATCCGAAAGAATTTTTGCAGGCGTGTGATGCAGTCGAAGAAAATAAATACGGTGATAGAGCAAAGCCAGGACAAGTGATATTAGTAGATGAAGGTGAAGTGCTTGCGCCTAGTTCATTATATTTCTCATTTACCAATCGTGCTATTAGTTATGTGCTAGGTACATTTCGTTACCTCCGAGCGATGGCAATATTCGCTGCTCCGAGTTTCAGCTGGTTCGATAAGCGCGTCCGAGTTCTAACTTCGCATTGGGGATATACTACTAAAGAGTACGACTATAAAAAACACAAATCAACCGTAAATTTCAAACTCTATAGAATGCAAACCGATCTATATGGAGATAAGATATTCTATCGTCGCATAACAATGTGGAACTCGGTATTGAAGCGTGTTGTAAGATTTAATGAGTTCAAGGTGAGCCTTCCGAGCGAAGAGCTTTGTGCAGCATATGAAGAAAAATCGTTGGAGTTCAAAAGGCAACTGCGAAAAGGCGTTATGGTAGAGATGAACAAGTTTGAAAAGCTGCAACAAGGCGATGAAGATATGCGAAAGAACCTCGAAGAGCTGGCTAAATCGGTGCTTGACATACAGGATGCGCGCGATGATCTAACAGCGCGTGGGAAGGTATCTCCAATGAACCTACGAGCTTATATGACTGGCGATGATGGCGTATGCAGAGTATCACATAACGAATCAATAGTGTTAGCGCGTCTCGTAAAAAAACTATGGAGTGGTAAAAAATGACATGGAACAAGCCGGAACCTCAAGTGGTAAACGAAGAGATGATAATGCACAATAAGCTCGACTGGAAACAGATAGAGCTTAGTGCCATTGACCGCATAGGCACATTGATAAAAGAGGACTTGGTTAAATGGGCGTTAGCTATAGATTATCTTGAAGCGTTGCTGCCGGAAATAACTGAAGATGAAGATTACCAGAAGGAATTAGAAAAGAAAATAAGAGAAACAAATCTATTAGATGATGAAGGACAGCGTATTAAACAACTGTATAAATGGAAATTTGGCACTATCATAAGACGAATACGCAAATCCGAACCACTTGATATAGTTGGTCAGTTATAAACCTTTAAATACTACCCCAATCCAAATAACATTCGTCTGTTACTAGACTATGCATTCCAAGCCGAAGGTTGGGATGTTTCGGCATGTCTTGGCTTTAAGCGATCACCTAAGTAAGTTCTCGTGTGGTGCGCGTGCAGACCTCCGCGCTTCCCACACATCTTTCTGAAAACGCCTAGCGCTAAACTTAAATAACTTTAGAACAATATATATTTCGGTAGTTTGATCACGACCACATTGATGTAAATTCACGACCCTCCGTCCAGAAGGGCAAACAATTCTTAGTTGGAAAACTATAAATGTAGCTAAAGCAATAATACACCTATGCCAGATACGCCTGCGAAAACAAATCCGTTTGCTCCAGCAACGACACCTGCAGGATATGCAGCACCTGCTGGAGCAGTCATTACCAAAGCAGGTTATGTAATTCCTACCGCAGGCACTTATGTCGGCGAAGCAAAGGTCGCAGGCGCGGCAGAGCCAGTCAAAGTAATCGGTGTGACACCGCTTGGTGGAATACGGGCAGAAGTCGGTGGAGTTCCAACGACTCTATTGCCTGGCCAGAAAGTCCAAGTCACATATGAAGGCGGAAGAACCGAAATGGTTCCTGTCGAAACTCTTGTTCCTAAAGCAATGGCTCCGGCAGCCATGCCGGCAGCGACTGGACAGATAGCCGCAATCAAAGAAGCCCAACCTCAATATAATATTCCCGCAGGTATAGCGGCGACAGTAGCTAAAGCCTATGAAGAACCGCAAATGAAAAAGATGTTTTTAGAAAAGTATTATCGTGAAAGCGGGCTAGCAAAAGAAGCATTGAAAACTGCTCCACCCGGTGCTGCATCAGTATTATCTAGTTGGGGCGTTGCGAGTGCAGCGTTTTGGCACGGTGTGAGAAGTCCCGAATATCAAGCGGCTAGAGAAAAGGTAGCTGCCGAGACTATGGCAGAACGTGCTATGCGTGGTGGTGGGGAACTGACTACACCAGAGATCATCGGCAAAGCATTAATGGAATCTCCGGCTACACAAATAGGGACGACTTTAGCAACTGGTGTGGGAGTCGGAGCAGGAGTAACTGCCGCACTTAAGGTAGGAACCGTAGCTGCGGCAGCGCGAGGTGGAGTAGCACTGACGGCAGCTAAAGCTGCACCATATATTATCGGTGGAGTGTCTGCGGTGGCAGGTGCAGCGCAGATAGCAGGAACAGAAGCACGAGCGACAGAGTTGCAGAAGATGGGACGAACTGCAGAAGCTGAAGCAACAAGACTGCAAAGCTATACAATGCTTGGAACAGCAGCAGTTGGCGCAACCATTGGATCAATAACAACTGCAAGATACTTGGGTGAACCAATCGGAAAGGTCGGAATAAAAGAAACTGTACGGCTTACGCCAGAGACGACCAAAGTAAGAATATCTCCAGAATATCCAGAGCTTGCCGGAATAGAAAGCAAAGCTCTGGTCACGAGAGAAGTAGTTTATCCACCGACGCGAGCAGAAGCATATGCTGCAAAGCTTGGCGTTGAGATAGCTCCCAAAACTGTGACACAAACATTTCCCGCAAAGTTCGTAGGCTATGCAGTATCTGTAGAAAAAGGTGTGCCTTCATCTACGATAGTCGGAACGATCTCTGCTAAAAGTATGACAACACCGTATATCGGAGGTCGGGTAGGATTATGGACAGAGCCGACTAAAGTAGCTGGAATGGAAGGTACGAAATATGGGTTTGCCGAACTTGGTATTACAAAACCTAAAGCATATGCCATAGGCAAAGGTGAGACAATCGAACTTGGGAGGATAGAAAGCACAGAACCTCTAGTGACAGAAAGGATATATGGTATATCTGAAGTAAAAGCTATGCAAGTCGAAAAGGTTCCCGTATTACAGAGAGTAGTAGGACAGTTTAAAACAATCGAGGAACCACAACGAGAGCTTACATTTGAATATGTCGGTGCGGTTAAACCGACTCCGATAACCGCTGCTCCCGAAGAGATCGCATTTGCAAAGCAGTTTCCGGAAAGCATTATAGGTCAAAAGCTGGCAGCACAAGTGGCTCCACAACCAGAAGCTGGTCTAGTAACGATGAAACCTATGACTCATGCCCCTTTGACGTTGCCTGTAGCGACTCGTGCTGCCGTCGGTGAAGCCGCGGGCGCAGCAGCACGATTAGTTCCTGCTCCAGAAGCTGCAGTCGCTAAGGTAGCACCATTGTTTATAGTCACTCCAACAACGACCCAAGCTCTTAAGCCGAGAATAGAAACTATGGTCGGTACAAAGGAAAGATTGGTCATATCTGAAAGACTGGAAGAAAAAGCCGCGACAAGATTAGCAGAAGCTACGAAAGAACCGTTTATAACAAAAGTTACTATCATTCCAGGAATAGTCGGATTAGCTCCAACGATTGGTAGAGTGATAACAACTACAGCAATAGTTCAGAAAGAAGTAGAACTTCCAAAGTTAGTTACAGTAACACCGACGCGCATGGTAACACCGACTCGTATGGTTCCACCGATGACTATGCCAACGATACCGCAGATACCGTTCTTTCAACCGGCCGCTGGCAGAGGATTACCTAGTCGTTTCATAGCTCCAAAGCGCAAAAAACGTGAAGGATTATCTTTATATCCAACCAAAGGAAAGGTAATATACGGGATATTTAGCGAGGCAATATCGAAGTTCAAGTTCGGCAAAGCTACGATGGGTAGAGGAGTGAAGGAGAAAGGTCTTTATACTCCGACCGCAGAAACAGCGCGAGCAAGAATATCACCAGGTTCGTTCCTTGAACGTGGTGGATTCGTAACGCAGCGTGGTCGCGGTGAAGTCTCGGTGCTTAAAGGGTTTGGGACGTTTGGAACAAGGATAAAACTGAGGCGATAAATCTGGCATTCGAAGATATGGTCGTTTACGTTGTCGTATTTGCAGTATTTATCATAGGATTCTTACCATTGATCGCAGGTTTCATAAGTACTGCACAACTTACAGCCGATGCTTCGACCAGCATATTCCTTGCTATGATCATACCATTTTTGATAATCATTATGATAATAGCATTCTTCATGAGAATGAGAGGGACAAAACCGCCAGGTGTTTGGTGATGCAATGGGATACATATTTAGCCGCAAACACAAATGTGGCGGTGGCTTTCATGGTTATCTCATAAAAACCAAAGGGCTTGGTTTTTGTTCTCTTTGTGGGACTGAATATAACCGAGGAAAAAAGTCATGGTTCTCGAAATCTTAGCCGCACTTGGTGATCCGCTTATAATCGGTTTGTCATTACTAGTCGGGCTAATAGGCGGCATGTTCATAATAGGAGCTTCAGTAGAAGTCGTCGCCTTGATTGCAATACCGTTTTGTTTGGTGATAGCGGGCTACTTTATTGGAGCATTGATACCTGTTGTAGCGATAGCTTGCGGTCTAATCATCGGCATGTTTTTCCTTAGATTGATAAGGAGATAATCCATGAAGTTGCAGATAATACCACTTATATTTTTAGTCAGTTTGTCCAGTATAGGTTTAGCAGCATCGAACGGATATAGCCATGTAGCGATCCTTGGAGATACCGGACTAAAGTTTTTAGAAGGTGTGAATGTCAATGCAGAAAACATCGTCAATGTCACATCAATAATATTCAGTAATGGAATAGTATTCAATGGTACAAGCAATGCGACGGGCGGAAATGCCACATCTACGATAAACTTGCCAGCAGAAAATATCACAGCAGGGACATTCGGAGCAAATTATGGCAATGGCGATTATTCCTTTCCTGATAACCTATCCGTCATAGGCAATACATCATCTTCAAACTTCTTTGGAAATCTTGATTGGTCATGGTTGCTGAGCATTCCAAGCTATGTAAAAGATTGGACTTCGGACTTAGACCTGAAACTTAACATGACGGATCAACGATATAATGAGACCGCGTTGATAGATGTCCTGAATGCTTCTAAACTAAACGTTTCAGATCAACGGTATAATGAGACTGCATATGTTGATATGTTCCACACTCTTGTTTACGATCCGACCGGATTCAGAGACAGAACGACTTCGACCTTATCGTTCAATGATTCAACAAGGAACCTTACAATAACAGGGACACCATCGTACACATATTGGGTAAACGGAATAAACTATATCAAAACTATCGATAGCATTGTTATTCCAGCAACGATTGGAATAAACTACATTTATTATGATGGCATTACGTTGAAACAACAAGTCACCGAATGGGACTTTGAAGGAATAGCAATGGTAGCAATCATATATTGGAATGGAAGCAGTGCTATTGTCAGTGATGAGAGACATGGAGTCTCGATGCCATGGTCAACGCATGAGTATCTTCATGCCACAGTTGGGACAAGATATGAAACAGGATTAACTGCTACATTCAATAATACGGGATTCAGCGTTGAAAGTGGAATAATCCACGATGAAGATATCGAATATCTATTGCCACAATCTTACAGGTGCGATGTATTATACAGAAACGGTGTAAACTGGACATGGTTATATAATCAGACACAATATTTCTACAAAAACGCAACGAATATGTACTATGATAACGGTGGTGTTCTAACATCTGTAGGAGTTTCACAGTTCATGGCAATCTGGGTATTTGCAACAAATGATATTAAAGTTCCATACATCTGTATGCTCGGACAGAGAACGGATAGTACTATAGCAAATGCGAGGACAAACAATGACATCACAACGCTGAGTGTCGGAACCTTGCCTTTAGCCGAACTGAAGATCCTGTACAGAGCCATTCTCAAGAACGTTGCAACTCCATACCAAGAAGCTACAGATTACAGACAGTCTGGAAGTTTGGCTACGGGGGGAACATTCGTTGCGACATCACATAGTACATTGACAGGATTGACTAACGATGACCACATACAATATCTTCGTACAGATGGAACAAGAGTAATGACTGGAAATCTAGATGTCGATGTATATAATGTAACGTCTGACTATGTGAACATTAGAAACACTTCGGCTTATTTGCAGGATAGCAACACCGTAATAAAGATATCTAAAGGGATAGATTCTTATTATGCGAACGTTTATGCAGGCGTAGGTGCGGGTTCTGATACGCAAAGACAAACAGCTTTAGGATATTATGCTGGTTATAACAATACTGGTACTGTTCAGTCAGTTTTAGGGTATTATGCAGGATATAATAATACTGGCAATTCACAAACAGCAGTAGGATATTATGCAGGATATAGTAACACTGGAGCAAACCAATTTGCAATGGGTTATTATGCAGGATATCAAAATAAAGGACTTCGACAATCAGGTATAGGGAGTGAGGCAGGTTATCAAAACATAGGTGATAATCAGGCAGCGTTAGGATATCAAGCAGGATATCAAAACAACAACACAGGTCAAACAGCATTTGGAGCTCAATCAGGATATATAAACACTGGAGATTATCAAACGGCTTTAGGGAATACTGCTGGTTATCAAAATAGAGGGAGTACACAAACTGCTGTAGGGCGTTCTACTGGGAATTATAATACTGGAATTCAACAAACTGCAGTAGGTGGTGGTGCAGGGAATTTAAATAGTGGAGATTATCAGACAGCAGTTGGGTATAATTCTGGGTATCAAAATAATAAAACAAGTCAATCAGCACTTGGATGGTATGCAGGCTATCAGAATATCGGCGATTATCAGACTGCCGTAGGTCGCAATGCAGGCATCAATAATCTCGAAACTACCCAGACTGCAGTTGGTGCATATGCTGGTGGTTACAATAACGGTAGTTCTCAGACAGTGATAGGATATCGTGCAGGTTATCAAAATACTGGAGCTTTTCAAACGGCTTGGGGAAGAGATGCTGGAAACGGAAATAATGGAAGTTCTCAGACAGCAGTAGGATATTATTCGGGCTATCAAAATACCGGACTTCATCAAGTTGCGATAGGACACACAGCAGGTTATTTGAATACTGCTGGTTATCAAATGGCTTTGGGTTATATAGCAGGTTATCAAAACCTTGGTGAATACCAGACTGCCATAGGCTATTGGGCAGGGACATATAACAATGGAAGCCGGGTCATAGGAATAGGAACAGAGGCCACGATGCTTAATAATGGTAGTAACGTTGTAGCTATTGGATACCAAGCTGGAAAAAGCAACACAGTTGCAAATCAATTCATTGTCAAACAAACTAACATCAATGCAGTGCCATTGATACAGGGCAATTTTAGTTCTGGATACGTCGGCATCGGGACGACAACGCCGGGAGCAAAATTGACTGTTGCCGGAGCAGGTACGACAGGAGTCCGTATTATTGATACGACAGGAAACGCAGCATATGCAGGCTGGGAAATTCGTTCGGGGCAACAAGTTGCGGGCGATTTCGCTATTAATCAAATGATTACGGCTGGCGGTTCGAATCTGAGGTTTCTCATAAATGAGGCAGGCAACGTCGGAATAGGAATGTCGACACCATCCGATACGCTATCAGTCGTTGGTTCGACCAAGTTTGGAAGCGGGTCGTGGCCGACAAATCTTATTGGGCGAGGCACTTCATCAAGATTAGCTTTGTCCGGAGTTAGCGGAGATTCGTACCTTATTTTTATGGACAATTCCACCGTAGCGGCAGGTTCAGGCGCTGGTGGCATATGGTTCGGTGGTAGGATAAGTGATGTCAATTACCAGTATTGGCAGTTGGCAAAAATACGGGGATTGAAAGAAGATAACGTAAATGGAAGCAAAAAAGGTTATCTTCAATTCGACGTCGCTGATGTCAATGGAAATTTCAAAGATGCTATGAGAATCGCAAGCACGGGTAACGTCGGCATCGGGACGACTTCACCATCATATCCACTGGTTGTAGATGCAAACGTTTCCGAGATTTCGATTTATGCACAATCCAATATTTCGGCAACAGGATACATAACGCGAACGCAGGTCTACGATAAGACGAAAGGAAAGGCATTAGATAAGATAAAGGATGCTTCAGATTATCTGTTTGCTAACGGAACGATAAATCACGATGCTTTCAATTATTCAAAAGTCAAGTACGACAAACAGATAATCACCGGATATAATTATAACAATGAAACACGGTTCTGGAACGAAACTATCGTCCACGAAGGTTATAATGAGACGACTGGGCAAATACTGGGTTGGAATGAGACGGTCACTCGATATGGTTTCAACGAAACGACCAACGAGATATTTTCATGGAATGAAATAATATATCATGTAGGATACAATGAGACTGTCAGCACTCCGTTCTATTGGAACGAAACGATTGCACATAACGAAACGATTGCACATCCTGATCCTATTTATGCTACGGTGAAAGAAACTGGAATAAGCCTAGATTCGGAAGTTGCGTTGCTTAAACAAGCTATATATGAACTGAAAACAGAGTTATGTGCAGTCAAACCCAATGCGTACGCATTTTGTGGTGCATAAAATGGAAATAATAACCCTGACAATATTGGTCGGCATAATGTTAGTCATAGCTTTGTTAGATAAGCAATTCGCATTTCTCGGAGTGGCGGGTGGAATAGGCCTAGTGATGATAGCATTGACACTACAGACTGGTGGATTGCAGTACGTCACTGGATATAATGTAACAATCAATACAGTATTGAACAGCAGCACGACGATCCAGAACTTAGTAGATTTTTCTGATATGTGGTTAAAGAACTTGGTATCTTTAGTGATAGCCGGTGTCGGCATACTCATAACATTGACATCTGCCATAAAGCATGGGGGTATTCGCTGATGCCAGGATTAACAACGTATGTGATGCTTTTGTTCGGAGTATCCATAGCTATGTATTGTATAGGATACCAACCGCTTATTGTCCATTTGATGCAATGTCCAGGAACTGATGTTTGCGCTCCAGAGGCCGGAATGGGGCAGTCAGTGTTCAATTCGCTTGTATCATTCATAACTAATCCAGCTTTCATAGGTATCACTGCAATCGCTTTATTCGTTCCTTTCCTGATCGGTGGATCATTCGGGCTTATGTACATCATACCACTTATAATGGTATTTGCATTGACGAATTTCCTATTGTTACCGATGGACTTTTTGTTGTCATATTCTATGCCATTGATAATCAAAATCATAATCATGGGATTCCTAGAACTATTGCAGATAATGGCAGTAATAAGTTTCGTTAGAGGTGGAGATTGATGAAGGCACAATATCTGATACCTATATTGTTTGTGGCTTTGATGGCTCTACCTTTGGTTACGCCAGCACATGCATGGTGGAACACAAACTATGCATATAATATTCCGATAAACATATCGACAACGACTAATCTCACATATTATCAATTAGCAATAAATGTATCGTATAATGCACATATGCGTCCCGACTTCGGAGACATACGTTTCATCAATGCAAGTGATAACGCGGAATATAACTATTGGACACAATCCGACGTTTGCATAACCAGCAATTATTGCCTGTTTTGGGTAAACGGTACGTTCAACACGAACAATGGTACACAATTATATATGTATTACGGAAATGCCAGTGCAACAAATGCATCAAATGTCAGTGCAACATTCATAACAATATCTGGGGTCACCGGAAGTTGGCTTATGGACGAACCGACAGGTTCATTATTAGCATATGATACAAGCGGCAATGGACAGAATGGTAACAATGCTACACGGGGCGGATCAGCAAAATCAGGATTTCAAACTAACGGCGGAGTTTATAGCAACTCCATGAACATGACAAACGATGGTTCAAACGATGCCGGTATATTGATAAACAACAGTGCTACGATGAACAATACTTTTTCTGGTGCAAGCTATACCGTGATGGGATGGTTTTATGCAGCAAATACAAACGGTTATGATGAGATAATCACCAAAGGCGGTTGTGGTGGAGCAGCATCCGATATATGTCTAGCATGGATCGGTTCAACGCAACGGCTTTCTTTCAACAGAGGATCGACTGCTAGACTATGTAATGCTGGAAGTATAGGTACAAACGGTTGGAGCCATCTGGCTGTAGCTGAAAACTCTACGGGAACATATTTTTATCTCAACGGGACGTTGGTGTGTTCTAACACTACTATTGCACCGATCACAACCACAGGAAATATGCGAATAGGCTTTGATGGAAACGGTAATGGACAGACCGCAAAGTATGATGTCGTTCAGATATATAATACTGATCTCAGTGCATCACAGATAAACTATCTAGCAAATATTAGTTACATAACTTATACAAACGGCGGTAACATACCATCAATAGCTAATATCACTCTTATTAGAAAAAACGCTGCCACAGTACCGACATATCTGTTCGGATCAGAGACACCACTGATACCGCCATCACCAGCTCCAGTAATAAATATAACTTCTCCGATAAATGTCACATATTCTGACCAGAATGTAACGCTGGCATCGTTTAAAGTGACTAGCTTAGATACTATATTAAATGTGTCGGCATATATCGACGGAGCCTTGATATACAATAATGATGCTTATTCAAACAATACCGTTGTAAACATATACTTGAATACTTATCTTAGTACATCGTATAATTTCACAGTCAATGCTACTGATACCGCAGGTATTTCTAACACATCGGTATTTTTCAGCATAGCCAATCCGGTTTATATTATTATAACATTACCGACGAACACGACATATTTTGGGAACACGACGATTTCCGCAATATTCAATGCAACGACATATTCAATACCGATATTCAATCTATCGGCATATCTGAATGGTGCACAAGTCTATAGTAACGCGACCTACACTAACAGTAGTGTCATCGTTCTTCCATTGACTGTCGTTGGTGGAACTTATAATTTTACTGTAAACGCAAATACAGTCGATGTAAGCAATACAAGTTCGGTATATTTCACCATATGGCACGGTATCAATCTATCGACATTATTACCGAATGGAACGGCTATAGCAAGCTGGAGTTATAATGCAACGAATGGGACAAATACCACGACAGGGTCGGGATTATCCAATCCACAACAACTAGAGTATTCGACATTGCCCCAAAGTAATGTGACAATAACTGTTACAAAAAATGGTCACGATTCTGATTCATGGAATACAATTATCAATTCAACAATGGGTGTGCAGCAGCACAACTTCACACTTTATCCATATTCATTCATATACTTCTCAAATCTGACAAATTGGGGGCTGAATTTCACCGCACCAAACGGCACGTTATATATTGCGACGACTGTGCCTGGGACATATTACAATGTATCAAACCGCTATTTGATAGCGGGTAATAACGTACTCGAAGCATCGAAGATAGGTTATGCTTTAGCATCTGTGACACAAAATATTGTAGCATCATCTAGTTTCAATATATCACTTAACACGACCCAAGTCGGTATTATATTCAGAGCATATGACGAATATACACGCATATCTTTGCCGTTCAATGCGATCTTCAACTTGCTTGCTACTAACGTGACTGAATATTATTTGACGAGTTATAGAGATCCATCAAACGCGTGCCTGTTTGACAATGATCTATCGACTTCATGTCTTTCAAATGGGGTGGCTGCTGTGGGAACTAGCTCAGTCGGCTATAATACAACACAGGGATTTGATTATAACGATGCTACATTCCTATTAAATTGGAGTGGAACCAGGACAGGCGATGGTACCGGACTATGCCGTGTGTTAGTTTATTTGAATTATACGACAACGATATATGACAAAAGTGTTGCCTGTGAAGGTGGGACAGGAGATAACACATATCTCCAAGTAAATAATTCTAATGGCAATTATTCCAGAACTGTACCATTTACCATCAATGTAAGTGTACAATATGTCGCAGGAACACCCGGATCATCTAGTGTCACAACAAAAGTCAACGAATTTGCTATGGTCAATAATACTGCAGGATATACATATTATTCGACCAATGCCTCTGACTACAGGATAATCATACCGACATTAAACATATTTGGTTATTCCGAATATAATGCATGGTTCAGAGGCGAAGAAACATATGCTCCACTTTATACATATCAACGCATGTATAGGATCGCATTATCTCCATATGCAAACTATAATATGAATGCATACCTTTTGAAAGATTCTCTCGGATATGTGCAGAATTTCCTCGTGCTTGACAGCAATAATAATCCGATAAACAATGCGCTTATATCGATATCCAAATGGTATGATACTATAAAAACTCCCGTAGTCCAGTGTGGTTCCAACCCGGCGGGAGCTTGTTCTGTATTCATCGCTCCTTTTGTAACTTATGGTTTTACTGCAGCAGCCACAGGATATGCTACAAAGACGAACAATACTGCATTTACTGGTACACCAAATCCGGCAAATATATATTTAGTATCTTCGGCTGCATCTAATTTCACAAGCGTATTTCAGGGGCTCCAGTTATCGCTTACACCGACAAACATATATGTGAGCAATGCTACTGCACAAAATACTGTGTGCCAAATCATAGCGACAAGCGGAAACTTGAATTACATGAACTTTTCGCTTTATTGGACAAATTCTAGTGGATCGGAAAACATAGCAAATTTCACATATACAGCGACAGTCCCAAGCGGTGGTACGATATCATTCCCGCTCGCAAATAGCGGACATTATCGCGCACGATGTTCATATGAATTTGTCAGTAATGCGACTGGAATGGCCACGGTTTATGATAACTTTAATGAAATAACTATATGGTACACTGCTGCTACATCGCCTATTCCGTTTGACCAAGCGACTGCAACCGTCCTTGCGCTTGGACTGATAGCAGTCATTTGTGGCATAGTCGGTATGTATGGCGGCGGTACATTCGCTGCGGGTTTAGGCATAATGTTGATGCTTTTGTTTGCCGGATTCGGCTTCATAGACTGGGGCGTAACCGCATTGTCAGTGCTTACAGTCGTAGCTTTGTTAATGTTGCGTTATGGATTTTAGATTACTTTAAATCAAAGAAATCATAGGTAATATCATGCCAGTAAAAGCAGCAGTAATGTTCGGGCTTACAGCAGTCGTAGTAGTCGTACTGCTAGGTTCGGTACTATTGCCAACGGCATATACACCCACACAAAGGGCTTCAGCGACATCGATAAACAGCACAGCATTTGCACCAGTGACAAATACAACGGCTAATAGAACGTTTGCAGTCGTTACACCATACAGTGGCAGTCCAGAGACAATGACAGTGACCTTTGCTACAAATAGTACGTTCGCAGGACTACAGCTTATGACAAAGGCGGGTGTGTTAATAGGCACATTTGTCAATACAACAACGACTTCTGCGGCAGTAAGCATACCAGTTGTCAGCATAGATGCGGGGACAGCACAGACATATGGCTTCAAAAACAACTTGAACAACACTGAAGCGATCAATGTATCAAGCATGTCTTTAGCGTACATACAGCAATCCAATACAGACACTTGGAGCGTAGAAGCAGTAGCATTGTGGATAATAGTGCCGATAGTGATAGTAGCGGCAGGTATCTATACGGTATCTTAGAGTATTAACTAGTCCCATAACGTGACATGACATGACTAAATAAATGGTGAGCTTATAGGATATCCAGGATCAGATAGAAGTAGAGAGTTTCTACCTAGACAAAAGCTTACTAAACGCGAATTTGTCAATGAGCTATGGCGCATACGCTTCGGTAGCAACGGTCATGGCAAGCCGGCGACTAGATTGTTCTTGCTAGCATTGCACAAATCTGGATACATCGATATGCATTGCGGCAAGATAGCTATAAAGAAACGTTTTTCTTTCATGGATTAAACTTATATACTACCAAAATGAACCATTGTTACGGGTCAGTACACACCTTGTAAAAATAAGTTGGTTCCAATGGCATTTGGCGGGATTATAACAATGTTCGTTGGTTTGACAGTCGCTGTCGTACTCGTAGGCTCTGTCGTACTTTCGACCATTTATGCTACCAACACATCGGGCTGGGGCTCAGCAGTGATAACGTTCTTCACTATATTGCTCCCAATCTGTGTCGTTGCGGCATTGATCCTAATGATTATCAGGTAAAACTGATAGCATTAGAATCATGACATGACATGACACAACCATTTGGCATCCTTGATTAAACTTATATACTGCCAAAATAAACTATTTATCACAGGTCAGTGTACGACCTTGTAAAACATATAGATGGTTCCAATGGCATTTGGCGGGATTATAACAATGTTCGTTGGCCTTACTGTTGCCGTAGTTTTAGTCGGCTCAGTCGTGCTTACGACCATTTATAACACCAGTACGGTCGGTTGGGGATCAGCAGTAATTACGTTCTTCACAATACTGCTCCCGATCTGTGTCGTAGCTGCGTTGATCCTAATGATTATCCGCTAGTCTTAGCGGATAATCGGGTCAATGGTGACATGACATGACTGACATTGATAATGATGATAAGATACCTGCCGAACATACGGCATATGACCGAGTTAAGCGGGCAGATATAGACCTTGAGCCCGCAGTCGATAACGAGTTTGGGCTTAAAGTCCACCTTCTACATTCTAGTTTCCGGGAACGTTCGGTCATGAAAATCCATGACTTGATGCTCAAAGAATTGTGCTTATCCAACATTCCCGATACCGAGCTTGCTTCCATTTATGCCGGCAAGATGGATTGCATCGAATCTGAGCTTTCAATGGGTATGACAGACCTCGCACAATCTAGGCTATTTAGGATGGGTGTACGTCTCAATCTTCTCCGTTCAGTCGGTTACCAGGAATCTCTTGGACAGCATGGCCACATGCAGACTAGCATCAGCATGGAACATGAACAGATAGAACGTGCAACGAAGCAGGATGAAGAAGAACCTCAGAATAAGGGATCAAACCCAATAATGAAGCTTATACGAAGGCGATGACATGAGAATAGTATTGAATACACGATTGACTGAAGCGGAATGCAAAACTGTCATCGATAAGCATAATGCACAAATACAGTCACAATCGTTCAAGTTATATAACGCATTGCTTCATCCAGAATCAGCTTCGGTCATGCAGAAAGCTGGTATTGCTGGACTTAGAAAGATACTGGCAGGATTCAATCGCATGGGAAGCTTCGTATCATTTGATATGCTGCTCCCGCACATGAAAGAGTTTGCTGAAGTAAATACGGCGACATTCAAGGGATATGCAAGTGGGCGCGTTGAGCTAGACATCAATGACAACTGGTATATGTTCAATACCATAGCTCCGGGATCGCGCCTGCTCAAGGATATCGAACATGATCTCAAAGGCAAGATAATAGTCTTGGAAGATAAAAACGAAAAGGAAATGCTCGAATCGTTCAAAGAAAGGGTGTAAATATGGACATGGTAACGATATTACTTATATTGATCGGTGCAACAGTAGCCATATTGCTTCTATTTGTTATAGTCATCTTCATGCGTATGGATGCAGTCATGCGCGCAAAATTCAAGCGGATGCTTACGCATAAGCCATATGGAGTCGCATATTTCCATTTAGGGCAGCAGATATTCCCGCGAGTGATAAACTTCGAGAATGACATCATACGGACTAAGAAAGCCCTGTGGACTATCCAACAATCCGCCGTATATGTGCAAAAAGCGATAGATGAAGGCAAGTTCTCCGAAGATAAGACCAAGCTTGAAACTGATGAGCTGATTGAACACATTCAGGGTGTTCCCGTCATACATTTCGATTATAACGTACTTGCACCGTTGCGTTATGGCAAGTATGATGCTTCGAAGATACCCAATCCGCAGCAGATCCAAGCGACCATAAAGAAAGAACTAGAATATCTTGAAGCCGAACTGATGTATCATCACCGGGACAAACTAAAAAAGCTCTTAATAATCTGTCTCATAATGTCTTTTATAGCGGTAGGTATCGGGATATTCGATACTCTGAAGATCATGGATATTGCTCAGGCAGTAATACCTGCAGCGTGATACTTATTTGTCTCGTGATGGGAGATTTGATATTGGTATCGATAGCATTCACAGGATTTGTCGGAGAAGTGTGCCTATGGTGCCAGGCCAAACACATTGAACAATATCATGAAAAGAGACGATAATATGAATAACAAAGACATGGAATTTGCTAGGAAAATACGCGATCTTAAGCTTTTGATGATGTTTGTACTTTTCATCTTAGGATGTTTCGTTCCAATATTTGGAATGTTGGGCTTCTTAGGCATCATAGCAATGCATTGCGTCCAGGACGAATATGTGATGCATAAACGCGGATTCCTAAAGTTCAGGCGATGATATGGAAAAGCTCATCGGAAAGTATGTCGTCGTAGCAGTCAAGATGCCATATCCGATGAAGCGACCCAACTTCTATCATGGCAAAGTGCTCAATGTTACAAACACTGAGATAACTATAGACGATATAAAACTAGGTGCAATACCTCTGAAACGGTCAGATATAGTCGGTGATACTCCGCGTGAGCTTAATTGGATGGATTATGCGCGGCTAGAATGCAAGTTTGACAAAGCGACATTCCAAGTCAGGGCACAGCAGATAGATGAAAAAATAATAGCACGTTTTGAAAACTTAAAAAATAATGTAAGAAAGATGGTAGGCGGGTAACATGTATGATGTCCGATACGAATATGTCCCGGCTGCAGAGCAAGTCAAGAAGTATGTAGTCGGCAAGCTCGAAGAAATGTCTGCACTGCTTGCAGAAATACAGCGAAAGTTATTTTTACAACAAAATCCGAAGTTTGAGACCGCTCAGTTTGTATCAGAAGTCATAAGCTTCTATACTTATCTTGCTCCAAAGATGCATGATTATCTGCGCATGATGAAAGATAAAGCGAATAAAGAAGATACCGATAACCGTGACGCTATAGTGCTTGTAATGCAGAGCGGCGAATATTCATTGATGAATTTTGATATAGTCGAGCTTACCGAGATCGTCACACTATTTACATGGCTTAACTATTTCTGTGAGCTATATGGATTGACATCGACAAAGACACCGAGCAAGGCGTTATTATGAGAAAAAAGAAGATCAAATTAAAAGATTTGGAAGATATAACATACGATGACATCTTTGGTGGCAGAATATGAATCTGAGATATATAATAAGCAAGGATTTCCTTTATCCGATCATCGCCATCTTTCTAGTGATAACGTTAGTCGGAGTCGGTGAGATGGTCGGTATGACCATGGTGCAGGAGATCCATAAGACTTGTGATAGCTCAATAGTCATCGATTCCGCCGGAATGTTCGGATTCCAAGTTCATCATGATTACTCAAACGTGACAAATATCACGAATCTGAACTGGACATAAACATTTGTTAAACTTAAATCTTTGAGAAGTATATTCTTACAAGTAGAGTAGTCTCTGCGAATCGTTGCCAACAATTCGTTGTAAACCGTGTCCCCCTGCAAGAAGGACAACCGTTTATTAGTTAGAAAGCTTTATATTCTATAAGCGATAAATAGTGTTAGTGATAAATATGGTTCATGTAAAGTTTACGGATAAACATGGAAAAACTTGGACTGCAAAATTCCCGAAAAAGGCAACATTAGCCGATGTAAAGGAAGTTGCACATAGAATGAATCCGCGTATAAAAAAGGTCGAATATCATAGACCACATAAAACAAAGCCACGATCTTTGGCACATATGAGTTTTTTCAAGTGATATTCATGTTCAAGGAAAAGCTTCGAGGAAAGATTCTTTCTGTTAAACAAAGATACATAGATGAGCCTGCTACAGAACGAGTTGTAAAGGAACATGCATACCATGAAGCATACAAACACGAAGCTCATAAGCTTGCTCGATATCATGGTCGTAAAGAAGCCCTTGCAGCGGCACGTGCAAAGTATTCCGGCAAGAAATCTGGAGGCTTGCTTGGTGGCATGTTTACAGGCGGCGCATTTTCAGATCATGCAAAGAAACGAAAAAGCATTTGGGATTAATATGATGAAACATCACCTATCGAAGAAGGCACGACATTTCATCGCGCATAGGATCAAGATAGAATACGGCGAACATGGTAGAAGTTTAAAGCAGTCCATTGCTATCGGTTATGCGAAAGCCCGTAAGCATGGGTTTAAGGTTCCTAAGGCTAAAAGATGAAACTCACGATCCATGTCAGCAAACGATATGGAATGTATTTGGCCAAACATCTTTCTAAAGAACATCCTAAAACGAAAGGCAAAATCAGAATACTAAAGTAGCTTCTGCTTCGTCTATATCTCCCCAGTTATCGCCTTCCGGTTCGTCAGAGATACTATTCCGATTCATCATTCTCTAAGACCTTCCCGCAATTAATACATTCAACAACGCCATTCTCATCTGTTACCCAGAAATGATCGCATTGCCTCTTTGCCTTGAACATTCTGGCTCCGAAATCACGGACACTGCATGATGTGCTCATAAATCCTATTGTATCCGTGCCGTATTTATACTTTTTTGTAATCGCGCTAAGCGGTTTGCCACAGAATAATAACTGGTTCGATGTTGTTTTATTGTAGCATCCAATGAACAACCACATTCCGTACATCGGTCTACTTTATTGTCCCACCAAAATCCGCATTTACAGTATGTCATTGTTTCCGTCCCCGTTCAACTTCCGTTATACGCTTCATTAGTTTATAATTGAATATACTTTGTATCGACGATGTGATTACAGCCGAGATCACAATCGGCAACAATGCCGCCCACCATTCGATGGTGATGATCGGTGTAACAATGTCTGCCATCATCGATCACATCTGTAAAAATCTACGTTAGAAACGCGAACTTTATCGCCGTGATACTTGCATTGTACAGCATCACGAAGCGGCAATATGCAGACATACTTGTATTCCACTGATTGCTTGAATTGCAAGCGGCCTTTGGCATAACAACGGATCACCATATCATAATTCACTTCGTATAGTCTCTATTATTTCTTTGCATAATGCTTTTGGAACGATTGCACGACGCACCGCATCGTTGCATCGCAAATCCTCACCACCTTTACCACAACCCGCCCCAATATGATTAATACCGCAGGTTGTGGTTCTCTGAACGCCAGTCCTCGCTCCACGAGGCGCAACCTCATGGCAATATTTTGCATTTGGAGGTTGTCTGTTAGTTCGATGACTGACTTCTTTGTTATAGATTCCGCGTATAGGCTTGCATGATTTCGGTTGCCAAGAATCTAGGTTTGACCAAATATCGGTCGGCTTCATGTAAGGCATACCATATTGACAGTAAGTGACGAATTTCCTAACGGGTGGTTGTGGCATGAACGGTTGCTTTCGCAACATTCCACGAGGGTTCTCGATAAACCAAAATAAAGGATCGATGGCCTTTATAAGTTCAGTCGTGTGTTTCGCTATAGCTATAGCGTGAAGCGTCTTTTCATTCTTCGGCTTGCCATCTTGCCAATAGTGTCGTATGCTTGCGACACTGAAGCATTGGCATGGTGGGCTTGCCCAGATGACATCTGGTCGGCCGAACTTCTCGATTATGATTTCCGGTGTGACATCCAAGATATCCATGCAAAGTGATGGTTCAAACTGTGGATCGAAGTCTACTGTAAATGTTTCCCAACCATAAAGTTGTCTGGCCGTTTCAGAGAACGACTTTGTCCCACAAAATAATTCTAGGACTTTCATTCACACCACAAACTGTTCGTTCACACGCTTCAAGCGTCTTGCGTATTCTATGATCGTGCGCGTGTATTGAGTGTAATCTTTGTTAAGCTTTTCGCATTCTGGACATAGTTGACGAGCGTTTAGCGTTCCTTTATACACGTGCTCCGAAACGCTTGTGTTTCCGTCGTGGTAGCCGATACAAATGTCGGTCATGATTTCACGACTCCTCAACGCGCTTTTTGATTCTACCATATAATCTTGCTAACTCGATGTCTCTCAATACTGTCTTGTTTCGGATAAGTTCTCCGATCTCCAGCACTTTGGCTTTCTGTTCTGCGAGGGCTTCACTTACAATTTCATCGATTCTCGGTTGCCAGCCACACTTCATACAAATTTGTTGATGTAGGCTATTTGCCCACTCATGCTTGCATTTCTTTTTTCCCATTTTCAAATCGCCTTCTTCACGCATGTATGTTCTAATTTGTCTGCTTTGTACCATGCTTTGTATGCTTTCTCCCATGCTTTGTACCATGCTTTGTCTGCTTTGTCTGCTTTGTCCCATGCTTTGCCTGCTTCGCATCGTTTACATCTCTTTTCATGTCTGGTCATTTCAAATCGTCCTCCGTGAGATTGAAGAATTGTTTCAAAAATAAAATTGCACCGCATCGCATCCCATGTGTATAGTTGTAATATGGAGCTGTTTCTACAACACAATCCGTCTCTGTGGAATGTTTCATGAACTCCTTCACCCACTCGATGGCTTCGGCACGGAGTGAATTGACGCTATGAAAGACTCGTGTTCCAACGGGGTCGGTTATGACTATACCCGCCAAATCCTTCAGCGTTTTTAATTCGGTCATACCTTCGACAGCTCCTTCAACAACTTCGCGTCCTCTTGCATTACGAGCTTTCCGAATACCTTTATCCTTTCCGCGCAGGACATTCTTGTAGCGTTTGCGACAGCACAACATAGGGCGTAAGTTTCCGTCCAATTGTCGCAGTTCTCCTCTATCACTATCTTTACGTTCAATCCGTCTGGTTGTGCCTCGGTTACTTCAACTTTCATATTTATTCACCGAAATGTTTTCTGCATCCATAGACTTTGAAGTGCGAAAGCCAATCCTTCAGTTCTCTCCAACAGCAAAACTCGAACACATCTTGTATCTCTTTGGTTTCCTCTCCGCATTTCTGTCTAACTATTATCTTGATGGTCATTTTATCACAAATCTGGGTTTATCCTACTCAGGCCGCCCTCTTCTATTATCAACCTGTTCCGCTTGAGCGTGGACATATACGTGGAGAACGACCCGCTCATAGTCAATCCAACCCCTAACCCTATTTGCGGTCTTGTAAACCTGTTTGCGGGGTGTTCTGCAAGGAATTTCAATATCCTTGAAGTCCCGCCATTACCAAGCTTTTCAAGCCATAGAGATAGATTTGAACTATTCATTTGCATCGGCATAGCGGACGTAGTATCGCCACCCAACATCTTTCGTATGCTCTCCAACACGCTTTGGACTTTCCGTATCTCCATGTCCTTTTGTAAGAGCTTTGATTCGTATTCGTTCCTGAGCGCGATGACTTCTTGAGAGTCCCGTTTTACCTCGGGTACTTCAACGAACTTGCTACCTTTCTCTTTCTTGGCCGCTCCCTTCGTCTGTGTTTTGAACTTCTCAATGAAGCCTTGCACGTCCATCGAATCAAACGAAGGCATCTCAAATTTCTTGTCTAGTTGTTCTCTGTCGGGATGGAACGTCTCACGCTTGCGTATCTTGATTCGATTGAATATCCCAAGAAACTCGGGAGACCAAATCCAGCCCTCACCGGTTGGAAGGCTCGGTAGACTGTCCATGAACTTCTCAAAGTCTCCCTCGGCGGAGTGGTATTCTACCCAATCTCTCAGGGCTTTCCTATCTTGCGGGCTTACGTTCCTGAACGCAAGCAAGGTATCCAATTGGGTCAAAACGTCCTTGTTTATCGTAGCCGCTCTTTGGTTGATAAGAGTCACTCCAATCCCTCGGTTACGTCCCATAACGACTAGGTTTGATACGGCGTTGAACGTTTTCCCTAGCCCTCCGAAGACTCTTTGGGGTACAAACTCGTGGGCTTCCTCTATGAATATGTGCCTCGGAGTGTTGTTTATGTTCAGGATTTCCTCGGAGAACTCTGCTATCAAGTGCCTTTGAGCGACTTTAGGCATACCGAACGTAGAAATGACACAACTCACGTTGTCTTTCACTATTGCACGTGCTATCTCCCTACCCATATCCCTATTGAGTTCAATATCCGCATGTTCAAGCCCGAACACTACTACTGGCAGACCTTTATCCTTTCCATTCTTGTCCAACCTCAGTCCCCACCAAACGTCTATTGGATCAAACACTATAAACGGGATTCCGTTCTTTGCGAATTCTTCCGCCAACACCGCGCCCGTGTAAGTCTTCCCCGCGCCTCGCTTAGCTAAAATCGCAAACGTTTTGGTAGCTGAACTCAACGGCAATTTCATCGAACCTATGTTTATTTCAGTCATAACGCATCCTCTCAAGCATTACCCACGGCACAACTATCTCTACAACAGATTGCCATTCAAATTGCATTTCGCGTATAGCTTCTGTCATGCGTCATTCACCAATAGATATTCTGGATTAACAACTTTGAACGATAGTCTACCGCTTCCGCCTATGCCGATTCCGACACCCATGCCCATATCGAGCGTTTCTTTGAGCGGACGTATCACTATTCCTTCTCTCCAGAGTTTCGGATTGATTTTGCTCTTAGCCACTGATAGTTTCACAAGTTCGTCTATGTTGTCTACCAGAGAGAAATTTGTATCCAGTATAGGAACACTTTCTAGTCCCAACAGCCCCATAGCGTGAACAAAGTTACCGAAGTCCAGATAACAATATTTGTCGATGTCGAAGACTTGGAAGAACATGACCTTTCGGGTATTCTGCTTGAGTGGGTTTCCCTGTATACCGTTGCCAAACAGTTCTCCCTGTATCGCTACGTTTTTTAGTTGGTGGTTCATGCT
>Ga0315291_10002345_pt1 | contig 24903 bp, 21 predicted proteins | sample YL17G12_20_MG_FD_203070 | JGI IMG/M metagenome (GOLD analysis project Ga0315291, IMG submission 203070) | Sediment microbial communities from Yellowstone Lake, YNP, Wyoming, USA - YL17G12_20 | ecosystem: Environmental > Aquatic > Freshwater > Lake > Sediment | place: USA: Wyoming | collected...
TCCTCGTTACGGGCTCGGCCTCAAGCTTCAAGGACCTCGGCTCCCGCTTGCTGGGAAAGCCGATAGTTAACGCCGAAGAGATATCTATTGTAAAAGGCCCTTCGGGAAGGTAAAATTCGAAAAATGCCTTATGAATTGATGGTTGAAACGACTTTTGACGCGGCCCACCAGCTTGTGGGCTACGAGGGCCCCTGCGAAAAGCTGCACGGCCACACGTGGAAGGTCCAGGTCTTCATAAAGGGTAATAAGCTTAACAAGCTCGGCATGATGATGGACTTCAAGGAGGTCAAGCTTATGGTCCAGTTCGCTGTTTTCAAGCTTGATCACACGAACCTGAACATCCTGCCGTATTTCAGGAAGGTGAATCCGACTTCGGAAAATGTTGCGAAATATATATTCGACCAGGTATCGAAAAAGGCGGATGTGTCTAAGGTAACCGTCTTCGAATCGCCGACTACATCGGCGAGCTATGTAAGGTGAAAAAATGAAATTCGTAAAAATGCACGGATTGGGAAATGATTTTATACTGATAGATTCAAGAACTGAGCCGCTTGAGGGGCTCGATCTCTCAGAGCTTGCGTTAAAGCTGTGCGACAGGCATTTCGGCATCGGCGCTGACGGCATCCTGATAGCAGGGCCGTCGTCCTCCGCGGACGTGAAAATGAGGATATTTAATTCCGACGGCAGCGAAGCGGAGATGTGCGGCAACGGCATAAGGTGCTTTGCCAAATATATATACGAATCGCTCGAGAAGAAAAAAGAACTTATATCGGTGGAGACGCTTGCGGGAATAATCCTTCCGTCGATCCTTAAATATAACGGCAAGACAGCGGTTGTCGAGGTCGACATGGGAATACCAAAGAACATAAAGAACGCGGAATTAAAGATCGATAATGTTAAATATAATGTGACGCTGGTCTCTTTCGGGAATCCTCACTGCGTTATTTTTGTCGATGACGTAAGTAAGGTGCAGATCGATGAAATAGGCCCGAAGATAGAAACGAGCAAAATGTTCCCGGACAGGACGAACGTTGAATTTGTCCAGTTCATAAGCAAAAAAGAGGCGGTTGTGAAGGTCTGGGAAAGAGGCGTTGGGGAAACGCTTGCCTGCGGGACTGGCGCATGCGCCTGTGCGGTAGCGGGAATAACGGCCGGAAAGCTTGATAAGGACGTTTTGATAAGGCTTCCGGGCGGAAATCTTGACATAGAATGGCAGGACGACAAGCACGTGATACTGAGGGGCCCTGCTGAAACAGTATATGAAGGGAATATAAAATGAAAAAAGCGAACAGGATAGTTAATGTTCCGCCTTATTTATTCGCCGAAGTGGAGAAAAAGAGAGCGGAAATGATCTCTCGCGGGATTAAAGTCATCGATCTGAGCATCGGCGACCCGGACATGCCGACACCTAAAAGGATATTGAGGAAATTCCATAAAGCGGTCAATGATCCGAAGACCCATAACTACCCGCCTTACGAGGGAACAAAAGAGTTCAGGGAAGCCGTCGCGAAATGGTACAAAAAAAGGTTCAATGTCGACCTTGACCCTAACAGCGAAGTGCTGTCGCTTATCGGGTCCAAAGAAGGGATAGCGCACATTTTCCTTGCTTTCATCGACCCCGGCGATTATGCGCTTATCCCCGATCCCGGATATCCTGTCTATAATGTGGCGACGATACTTGCGGGAGGCACTCCCTACCCTGTCCCGCTTTCTAAGTCGAATGGTTTCATCCCGAACCTGAAAGCGATCGACAAGGAAATAGTAAAGAGATCAAAATTATTGTTCGTCAACTATCCGGGCAATCCAACGGCCGCGGTCGCTGGAAAAGAATTTTACGCGGAAGCTGTGGATTTCTGCAGGAAGAACAACATCCTTCTTTGCTCGGATCTTGCATACTCCGAGATTGCATTCGACGGCTACAGGCCGATGAGCGTTCTGGAAATACCGGGCGCGAAGGACGTTGCGATAGAATTCCATTCGCTTTCAAAAACTTACAACATGACCGGCTGGAGAATAGGCATGGCGGTCGGCTCGAGCTACGCGATATCGGCTTTGTCGATAATCAAGACCAATGTTGATTCCGGTGTTTTCAAGGCGATACAGATAGCGGGTATCGAGGCATTGGGCGGCCCGCAAAAAGAGATAGATAAAATGAACAAAATATACGCGGAGAGAAGGAACATCCTTATCGACGGGCTTAATACGCTGGGCTGGAAGCTTGATCGTCCCAAAGCGTCCTTTTATGTTTGGGCTCCGGTCCTGAACGGATATACTTCCGCGAGCTTCGTGAAGCATCTCCTTGAAAAAGCGGGAGTGCTCGTCGTTCCCGGCTCCGGATACGGAAAGAACGGCGAAGGCTATTTCAGGATATCAATAACCACGGATAAGTCCAACATAAAGGAAGCCATATCAAGGATGAGAAAAGAAGGCGTCTCCTTCTGATGAAGCTTTTGATAGCCAAATACCTCGGTTTCTGCACCGGAGTGAACCGCGCTTACAACCTTGCAATAAAGACAGCCGCAAAGGGAGAGCCCGTTTACATGCTGGGATATCTCGTGCATAACCAGAAAGTGATCGATGAGCTCAAGGCAAAGGGCGTCCAGACGGTGAAAGACCTCAAGGAAATTCCAAAGGATGCCACGGGCTATCTTATAATAAGCGCACACGGGCTTTCGCCGGATATCCATGAAAAAGCCGAAAAGACTGGACTTAAGATCATCGACACAACATGTCCGTGGGTGAGGAAGCCGCAAACCCTTGCAAAACAGCTGGTCGATGAAGGATATCACTTGATCATAGTCGGCGACAAGAACCATACCGAAGTCACGGGAATAATGGGCTGGGCAAATGACAAGGCCCAGGTCATAGAAGGCGTTAAGGACGTCAAAAAGGTCCAGTTCCACGATAAGATGGCCGTCATAGCGCAGACAACCCAGTCGATGAAGAACTTTGAGGATGTTGTCAACGCGCTGGCGGAAAAGACCGGAGAGATAAAGATGTTCAATACCATCTGCGACGCCACGAGCAAAATGCAGAGGTCGGCGGTGGACGTGGCAAAACGATCCGAGATAATGCTTGTCATCGGCGACAGCAAGAGCGCGAACACAAGAAGATTAAAGGATCTTTGCGAGGAAACAGGGGCAAAGACGTATCAAATAGAGTCCGCGGAAAACCTGGACCTTAAACTTCTTAAAGGTTTTGACGCGATAGGACTTACGGCCGGAGCATCTACGCCCGCACATGTAATAGAAGAAGTTATACGAAAGCTTAAAGGCGCATGATAATTAAGATGGAGCGATATAAGCGCTCTGTGATATCATTCATATTGTTTTTCTGCCTCTGTTCAACTGCAAGCGCGGCATCCCTTAATAAATTGATCGCTAAGGAGAAGAACGGGATATTAAGGATCGTCCTTGAAATAAGCGAGCCTGTCAAATACACGGTTAACAAGGGGAATTCATACATAACTATTATAATACCGGATTTAAAATGGAAGCCTTTCACCGCAAAAAGCATAAAAAGCAGGGTCCTGGAAAGCCTGAAGGTCGAGGAGAAGAACAATGCCTGCATTATCCGTGCGAATTTCAAATATCTTACTTCAAGCAGTATAACTAACGTAAAAGCTCCAAGCAGGTTAGTGGTCGAATTCAGGCAATTGTCCAAGATGACCATCCCAAAGATGACCGCGCCTGAAGTTCAAATAACCGAGATGAAGCCGCCACCGGAAGAGCCGAACATCGGCGCAAAAGATATTTTCACGGGATTAAGGTATTTAAAACTCAATAAAAACACTGAAAAAGGGCCGGTCACCGTCAATGTGCTGATCGCGGATCAGCACATTCTTAAGGTGTTTCCTTATGTCGCGCAGAAAAAAGAGGAGATGCCGAACATCCTCGGCATTATAGGGTCGTTTTTCACTTTCTGGAACAAGGAAGAGCAGACCAAGTTTTATAGGGACAAAGTAAGCAACATGGTCCTTAACACAGATGCCGTTGCCGGAATTAACGGCACTTTTTTCGGCAAAATAGGAGAGCCATTGGGTGTTCTCATGATGAACGGCGAGCTGATTTCATATTCCATAAATGACAGAACTGCCCTTATCATTGAAAAGAACAACCATTGTTTTATAGACAATGTTTCCCTTTCAGGCGAGTCGTCGATAGAAGGCGCTATCGTGCAGCTGACCGGAATAAACAACAAGCGCCAGGTCGGGGAAGCTGTCGTTTATACGCCAAGATACGGGAGCGAGACCGATGAAGACGGCCCCGGCATCGTTCTTTCCGTCATAGGGGACGAAGTAAAAAACATCAGCAGGGCTCGAGCATGGATACCTAAGGACGGATACGCGCTCTCGCTGGATCCCAATTATTATATTACCCTGAAAAGCAGGATAAAAATCGGCAGCAGGATACATACGACCTTAAAATTAATACCGCTCTCCGGTATAGCGAACCTTGAGATAAAGGATGTGATCGGCGGAGGTCCGAGGCTGCTTAAGTCCGGACAAGTATATATTTCAAGGAACAGCGAGCGGTTCAAGAGGGACATCGCGAAAAGCCGCGCAGCCAGGACAGCGGTGGGGATAAATAAGGACGGCAAACTGGTATTTGCAACAGTGGATCAATGCGATCGGAGCGCTAGGTCACAAAAAAGCGTCGGCGCAACACTTGAAGAACTGGCTCAGATAATGAAGGACCTTGGATGTGTGGATGCAATGAATTTGGATGGCGGCAGCTCGTCAACAATGGTCTTGATCTCTGAGGTGATGAACGTTCCGTCCGGCGGCGCAGAAAAGCCCGTAAGCAACGGCATTCTTATCAAAAAATGAACTAGGCCGCGAGCATTTCCTCGAAGTGTGGCTTAAATTCCTCTGATACCGGCACTTTCCCGTCCCACCTTGCAAGCACCTGCCCGTCCCTCTCGATTATCGAGGTCGGGATCTTTGAAACGCTCAAAAACGCCCCTTCCGCAAGGCCGTCAACCGTTTCCATATCGAAGAAAGACAGCTCTACCTTGTCCTTTATCTTCCATAGTGTGAAGAAAGTCTCGAATTTCTTCATTGTGGTCTTGCAGAACTCGCATCCCGGCTTCCCGAATACTTTTACTATCATTTTCATGCCCCGCTTTCCTTAATGAAATACTCCTGGTTCTTATACCTGTCCGCCAGCTCCCCCAGTTTGCCTTTGTTCCATCCGGATATCTTCGAGAAATATCCCGTGATCCTTGTCATGCACTCTATCTCGGAACTTCCGCAGTAGGCGCATTTATCCTTTATTCCTCTCACGGTCTTGCCGCAGGAATTGCACGTGGTGAATTCCGGCGAAAAAGCTATCTGGCTGTTGGATGAATTCCTGAATGTCTTCACAACAAAGTTCGAGATGGATGCCGCGGATGGCCTAGCCTCGCCGAGCCACACGTGGGTAAGCGCGCCCGCATCTATCAACGGATGGAAAAGCCCTTCTTTCACGACCCTGTCGATGGGGTTCATCGAGTTCGACACGTTAAAGTATGTCGAGTTCGTATAGTAGATCTCTCCTGTCGCATGGTTCCCTTTTACGATGGCTTTCGCGTCGCCTCCGTGGTGCTTCATGTCCAGCTTAGCGAACCTGTAAGCGGTGGATTCGGCAGGCGTCTGTTCAAGGACAAAATGCATATTATGAGTCTTAGAGAATTCCTCGCATTTAAGCTTCATGAACGCGATGACCTTCATCCCGAATTTGACGCTGTCCTCGCTCTCGTGGAGCTGCTTACCAGTATGGAACTGCACCAGCTCGTTCAGTCCCAGCATCCCAACAAGCTGCGTCACCCTCTTCAGCCTTAAATAGGGCTCGCCGTCCTTTTTCATAGCAAGAAGAGAAAGCGGTCCGTCGTTGCCGAGCCCAAGCAGCTCCTCGACAAATTTCCTTTTCTGCTTATGCGCCGCCACCGCAAGTTCCATTTGCCTTGTCAGCTCCTCGAATAATTTCTCGTCGGAGCTGCCCGCCTTGTACGCGGCCCTCGGGAGGTTCAGCGTCACGTTCTGGATGGCGGAATACCTCATTTTCCACGGCTCCTTCGCGTCTTCCAGATCCGACTCCTCAAGCTTGAAGGACAATCTGCAGCATTCCGATACTTTAGCCGTATCTCCCCTGTCAAAGACGTAATAAGTATTCCCCTTTTCCGCGGCGACATCGGATATCAGGTCCAGGAATTTCTCGTGGCCTTCCGTTTTGAAGAACTTTTCGGTTATATGTACCAGCGGTTTCGGGAAGAAATAAGGCCTTCCGGCCCCGTCGCCCTCCAGGTACACCTCAAAAAGCGATTCCGCGAAAAGCTGGGCTTCTTTCTGGTAGTCGCCGTAAAGCTTTCCTGTGTATTTCCCGCCCCTGCCGATGGCCGGCACTTCCTCGAAATGCTTTGGGATCTCATAATATATGTTAAGGTCCGAGAACACACCCTGGCCTCCCCGTGCCACCGCTATATGTGCGAATTCCTCAATAAGCATCTTGGCAAGCTTTTTGACGTGGCCCTTGCCAAAACCTTCAATATACGGGGCCAGGAAAACATTGACGGCATCCCAGCCGATGGCTCCGGCAAAATTCCCGTGAAGCGCGAGGGAGAACTTGACGATCTGCGCGATGAGAGTATCTGCTTCTTCCGCCGGCGGAGAAATGAAGCTTGCTTCCGGAAGGGACAATCCGAACTTTTTTATGAATTCAATGGATTGCCCGCTGCAGTACGGCCTGTCTATGAATCCGAGGTCGTGAATATGTATATCCCCCACCATGTGCGCGTCCGCAACCGCCCCCGAAAAGACATTGAGGAGCGCGAATTCTTTTTTAATGTTCTCCGAAAGCGTAAGGTTCGTCGCCTCAGGGTTGTGTGGTGTGTTCGCATTCTCCTTATTCTTGTGGAATATTATCTGCTTAACATCATATATCGGAACGCCGAGGCGGGTGTGCTTCTTCCTGGTTTCTTCAAGGCTGTATTCGAGAAGCTTAACGTCCACAAGCTCCCTAACTAAAGGAGCTGTGATGTAGTCGATGGAGAGCTTCTTTACCTGCTTCTCCACTTCCAGGCCGATTATCTCCGCGAGCTCCCGCTTTACTCCCGTCTCCTTTATGAGCGCGTCAACTATCCTGTCCCTGTTCCATGCGACGATCTCGTCCGCGGACGTGCGGACGAACATGGAAAGGTCGGTCGATTCTTTCTCGGTGGCAGGCATATCGGATTCCGCCGCCATCAGTGGCGGAGCGTTCCTCATGTCAACGAGTTCATTCCTAAGCAATTATGCGGTCTCCAATCTTACCCTGTATCTGTCCTTCAGCTCCCCGAGCTTGCCCTTGTTCCATCCGGATATCTTTGAGAAATATCCTGTTATTCGCGTTATGCCCTCCACGTTCGCGGAATTGCAGTAGGAGCATGTATCCCTCAGCCCCCTGATTATCTTCCCGCAGTCGTTGCAGGAAGTGAATTCCGGGGAGAACGCTATCTGGCTGTTCTGTGAATTCTTGAATGTCTTGACCACAAAGTTCGCTATGGATGCCGGCGACGGCTGTGACTCGCCGAGCCACACGTGCGTCAGCGCTCCCGCGTCGATAAGGGGATGGAAGAGCCCTTCCTCCACGACCTTGTCTATCGGGTTCATCGGGTGCGACACGTTGAAATATGTCGAGTTAGTGTAATAGACCTCTCCCGTCGCCTGGTTGCCTTTCACTACCCTTGATGCCGCATCGCCGAAGTGCTTCAGGTCCAGTTTTGCGAACCTGTAAGCCGTTGATTCGGCGGGCGTCTGCTCAAGCACGAAGTGCATCCCGTATTTCTTAGAGAGCTCCTCGCATTTAAGCTTCATGTGGGAGATGATCTTAAGGCCCAGTTTCAGCATATCCCTGTTCTCGTGGAGTTCCTTTCCTTTCAGTATCTGGACAACCTCGTTAAGGCCGATTATTCCGACAAGGTAACTTACCCTCCACATCCTTAAATATGGATTGCCGTCCCTTTTCATGGCCAGAAGCGAAAGCGGGCCCCTGCCCTCCAGCGCCAGAAGTTCCTCAATGAATTTCTTCTTCTCCTGGTGAGCCCTGGCAACGATTTCCAGCAGCGAGTCGAGTTTTGTGAAGAACGCGGATTCGTCGTTTTTCGCGCGCAACGCCACCCTCGGGAGGTTCACTGTCACGTTCTGGAGCGCCGAATACCTCATCTTCCATGGCTCATTGGCGTCATCAAGGTCCGACTGCTCAAGCTTGAATGACAGCCTGCAGCATTCTGATATCTTAGCCGTCTCTCCCCGGTCAAAAACATAGTATGTGTTCCCCATCAGCGTGGAGACCTCCGCTATATGCTCCAGGAATTTCTCGTGGCCTTCGGTCTTGAAGAACTTCTCCGTCATGTGGACGAGCGGCTTCGGGAAAAAGAACGGCCTGCCGCATCCGTCGCCTTCCTTGTAAACATCGAAGAGCGCCCACGCGAATTTTTGGGATTCCTTTATGTAATCGGAATATTTTTTCCCTGTGTACTGGGCTCCGGGGCCGAGAGCCGGAACGTTCTCAAAATGCTTCGGCATCTCCCAGTAAATATTTATGTCGGAGAATATCGCCTGGCCTCCGCGAGCCACGGCCTGCTGCGAATATTCGTAGATCATCATCTGCGCTAACTGCTTTATGTCCTTGTCCGACATCCCCACCAGGAAAGGAGCGAAGAAAATATTAATCGCATCCCATCCTATAGCTCCCGCGAACTGTCCCTGCAGCGCCGCGGAGAATTTCACCATTTGTGCCAAAAGAACATCCGCGTGCTTCGCCGGCCTTGCATTAGATAATGAGTTCGGAAGATCAAGGCCGAATTTCTTAACGTATTCGACGGATTGTCCGCTGCAATACGGCCTGTCAACGAACCCGAGGTCGTGCAGGTGTATGTCGCCTATCATGTGCGCGTCGGCTATGTCCTGCGAAAAAACATGGAGAAGGGCAAATTCCTTTTTTATGTTCTCTGCGAGCGTCAGGTTAGTCGCTTCCGGCCCGTGGGGAACATTTGCATTCTCTCTGTTGCGGTTGAATATTATGTTCTTAACATCGTAGAGCGGCGCGCCAAGCCTTGTGTGCTTTCTTCTTTCTTTCTCAAGCCCGTATTCGAGCAGCTTAACATCGACAAGTTCCCTTATGAGCGGCGATGTTATAACATCGATGCTCAGTGACTTTATCTGCTTCTCCACCTCCACCCCTATTATGTTCGCCATCTCAGGCGCTATTTCTGTCTCCTTTATCAAAGCTTCCACGATCTTCGACCTGTCCCACCTAACCATGTCATCCGCGGAAGTGCGGACGAACAATGCCAGGTCAGTTGAATCGATTTTTTCTGCAGTCGCCTGTGGATTCATTTTATTCCCCTTTCTCCAAACTCATTGCTTTTGGCATGGACTTCACTTCATCGACAAAATCCCTGACGTCCTCGAACTGCCTGTAAACGGAAGCGAACCTCACATAAGCCACCTTGTCCACCTCGTGCAGTTTTTCTATGACAAGTTCGCCTATCTCCATTGTCGGGACCTCTCCCTGGTATTTTGAATGTATCTGTTTTTCTATTCCGTCAACGACCTCATTGACGATCTTCATAGGCACAGGCCTTTTTTCAAGCGCCTTCACGATACCGGAAATTATTTTTTCCCTGTTGTATGGCTCCCGCCTGCCGTCGCGTTTCACCACCCTCAACTCAACGCTTTCGATCTTTTCATAAGACGTGTATCTTTTCTCGCACTTGAGGCATTCTCTTCTTCTTCTTATGGCTGTATCGTCCTGAGTGGCGCGTGACTCTACAACTTTATCTTCAGTAAATCCGCAGAACGGGCACTTCACTCTGACTCCCCCTTTACCCTATATCTAGAGGTAAGGGGGAGTGTATCACGCTACATATAGCTGTCAAGCTGATTTTTATTCTTTTTTGGTTATCGCGGAAACGGGGCAAACATCCACGCATTTTGCGCAGTCTGTGCACTTTGATGGATCGATAACATACTTCGGATCTCCCTGGCTGATAGCAGAGGTGGGACATTCGGGCTCGCAGGCACCGCAGGAAATGCAGTCATCAGAAATCACATGCGTCAATTCTCACACCCCCCTTAAAATAAATTCAAAATCCAAATGACAAAATCCAAAAATATATCAATTGGGCAGAACGTCCCCGATATTCAATTCATGCCCCGAGATGAATTCCCATGCGCTCATTTTTCTTCCTGACTCCGGCTGTACTTCGGTTATCAATAATGCTCCTTCGCATCCGCCCACAACAAAGCCCCGATTTTTTACTATCTCAATAATTTTACCTTCCGGGCAGCCTTCTCTTGCCTTCTGCTCCGCCTTCAAGATCCTGAGTATCTTGCCTTTATAATATGTATAGGCGCCGGGCCAGGGATCAAAAGCCCTTATCTGGTCCGATATTTCCGCCGCTTTCTTATTCCAGTCGATGACGCCGTTTTCTTTTTTTAGCGGCGGCGCGAACGAGACATTTTTTTCATCCTGCTTTATGTATTTCGCTTTTCCGCTTTTTATCTGCGCCACTGCCTTGACCAGGAGCTGGGCCCCGATCTTGAAAAGTTTTTCCGTCAATGTTGCCGTGTTATCCGTTTCATAGATCGGGATGGATTCCTGGAGGATGATGTCGCCGGCATCAAGTTCTTCAATTACTTTCATGACCGTGATGCCGGTGAATTTTTCTCCGTTTAATATCGCCCGCTGGACAGGAGCAGCGCCGCGATATTTCGGAAGCATGGATGCGTGAACATTGATAGTGCCGAATTTAGGGATATCGATAATTTCTTTCGGGAGTATTTTCCCGTAAGCGACGATGACGATTATGTCCGGCTTAAAGCCTCTGATAAGATCGATAGTATCCTTATCTTTTATTTTTTCCGGCTGAAAAACGGGTATATTATAATGTATAGCTGTTTCTTTGACGGATGTTGGGGCAAGCTTCAGCCCCCTGCCCTTCGGCCTGTCTGGCTGTGTGATGACCGCCACGATATCTTCCCTGGCGTTGATCAATGCTTCAAGGCATGTTTTGGCGGGTCCCGGGGTTCCCATGAATATTATCTTCAAATCGCTTCTTCCTTCGGCGTTTTTGGTTTGTAAGTTATCAGGTTCGGATCGGCTACCCTGTCGACAAAAAGTTTTCCGTCAAGATGGTCTATCTCGTGCTGGAAGACGGTCGCCAGGAGACCTTCGGCTTCCACCACTATTTGTTTGCCTTTTAGGTCAATTGACTTGACCGTTACACTGCTCGCTCTCTCAACAGGCCCTTCTATCCCCGGAAGGCTTAAACATCCTTCGACGAATGTCTGGATACCGCTTTTTTTGACTATCTTCGGATTTATCAGTACGTTTAGCCCGTCGCCGATATCGGCAATGATGATCCTTAAAAGTTCCCCTACCTGCGGGGCCGCAAGGCCTATCCCGGGAGCTGCTCTTAAGGTCTCCTCCATGTTCGCAATAAGTTCCCTTATCTCTTTCGTTACCCGCGCCACGGGCTTTGATGTCTTGCGAAGGATAGGATTCTGATTGGTCAATATTTCCAAGATCGCCATGTTCACTCCTATAACATATTATATGGGTCTATGTCGACGCTTATCCTTACGCCGCCCAATTTTACAATAGACCCAACGCTTTCAACAACCGCTTTCCTAATGTTTTCAATATCCTTGCCTTTTAACAATATCTGATATCTGTAGTTATTCTTAAGCTTGACGATGGGCGCTTTTGCAGGACCGAACACTTCATCTGCGGGCAACCTTTTCTTAAGGAACTTTACCAGTTCCTTCGAAACCTGTTCGACATTTTTTTCGCTCTCCCCGTAGACTATGACATTAATAAGGCTTCCAAAAGGAGGATATCCAAGTGTTTTTCTTGTTTTAATTTCTTCTTCATAAAAGCCTTCATAATCATATTTTGATGCATATTCAATGGCATAGTGGTCCGGATTATATGTCTGGACAACGACCTTTCCCGCCAGCTTGTGCCTTCCCGCCCTTCCAGCTACCTGCGTTAAAAGCTGGAAAGTGTGCTCAGCAGCTCTGAAATCGGGAAGGTTAAGCCCTATATCCGCCGCGACGACGCCGACAAGCGTGACGCTCCCGATATCAAGTCCTTTTGTCACCATCTGCGTGCCGATAAGAATGTCGGCGCTTCCGGAAATAAAAGACCTGATAATGTTCTCATACGAGCCTTTCCTCGTAACGGTATCCCTGTCGAGCCGGAGTATCCGAGCCGTCGGGACGATCTTCGCTACTTCCTGTTCTATCCTCTGTGTCCCTCCGCCGAAGAACTTGATCTGGGTGCTTTGGCACGCGGGACATATGACAGGAGCTTCGGAAGTGAAACCGCAATGGTTGCATCTCAGCTTCCTGTCGTTCATATAATATATGAGGGAAGTGGAGCATTTCGGGCACTGGATCGCCTGCCCGCACGTCCTGCACATGACAAATGAAAAATATCCGCGCCTGTTTATAAAAAGTATCGCTTGTTCTTTTTTCAGGATCGTTCCCTTGATCTCTTCTTTTAGTTTCCTGCTCAATACATTATAATTTCCCGCTTTCAATTCATCCCTCATGTCAACGACCTCGACCGGTGGAAGCGGCCTGTCATCTATTCTTTTCGGAAGGACCAGGAGCTTATAATCGCTTTCTTTGGCATGATAATATGTTTCTATCGATGGCGAAGCGCTTCCAAGGATAACTGATGCATTTAATTTCCTGGCGATTTTGAAAGCGACTTCTCTTGCATGATATCTTGGATTTTGTTCCTGCTTGTAGGTATTCTCATATTCCTCATCAAGAACTATCAATCTCAGGTTTTTCACCGGCATGAATACTGCGGACCTTGTTCCAAGGACGATCTTCTTCTCGCCCATCGCTACGGCCGACCACTCCATTTGCCTGTCTTTTTCATGCATGTCGCTGTAATAGACAGCCAAACGGTCCCCGAAGTGCTCGCGGAATCTTTCGATTATCTGCGGCGTAAGTCCGACCTCCGGAACAAGAATGATAGCTCCGCCACCCATTTCAGAAACGTGATCTGCAGCCCTCAGGTATACCTCTGTTTTTCCCGATCCCGTGATCCCGTAAAGCAGCGACACGCTGAATTTCTTTATATCGATATCAGTCGCTATCGATCTCATAGCCGCTTTTTGATCTGATGTAAGCGAGAATTTGCTTTGGATTTTGCCTGCCCTGAGCGAAGTCGAAGAGGATTTTGAGGTTTGGATTTCTCGATAGAGAGGTTTTTTTATCTTCGCTTTCATCGCCCTTCTCTCAATGAGTGTCGTTCCCGGAGGCATAACAGATCTTAATGCGGTTATGAAGAATGAGTTATAGTAACTTGATATCCATTTGGCCAGTTCGACCGAATCCCTTGTGAACAAAGGATATGGGCTTAATATCTGGGCGATATCCTTGATGCCCTTGATATCGGATGTTTCCACGAAGCCGACCACATATCCGACGCTTTTGCTTTTTCCAAAAGGGACAAGGACCTGGTAGCCGATATCAAGTGTTTTTGCCAGCTCTTCGGGGAGGGAATAATGGTAGACCTTGTCAAGTCCCGGGTTGACCCTGCCGAGGATTATTTCTGCATACATGAGGCTGCGCTCAATAGCTTTATGTGGGATCCTTCTTTTTTTAGGGTTTTGAATTTACTTGCCACAAAATCGATTATCTTTCCCGCAATGTCGTTCTTTGAAACTAATTTTGTCCTTTCTATCTTTCCATTATCATAGATAAAATAAGCCCTGCTTGAATCGGCATCGAAAGCTTCTTCCGTGTTCGCCACCACCATATCAAGGTTCTTGGCCATCAATTTTTTCTTTGAATTCCCGATAAGGTTGTCCGTCTCAAGAGAAAAACCTATTAAGACTTTTTTGCCTTTATTTTTTCCTAATGTTTCCAAGATATCATCCGTTTTATGTAGCTCGATCTTGACTCTGGAACTCAGCTTTTTCATTTTCCCTTTTAATTTCTGGACCGGCCTGTAATCGGCAACAGCAGCCGCCATTACCACCGCATCGGATCTTTTCGCTTCGATGATCACGGCCTGCTTCATTTGAGCCGCGGTCTCAACCTCGATTATCTTGCAATTGGATGGTTTTTCTATCTGCGTGGGGGTGGTTATCAATGTCACGTGAGCTCCCCGCTCAACTGCCGCCCTCGCGACAGCGTATCCCATCTTCCCGGACGACCTGTTACCGATGAATCTTACCGGATCTATGGCTTCCCTTGTCCCTCCGGCTGTTATCAATATGCTGATCCCTCTAAGGTCCTTTGAATCTTCGATGATCTCTGCGGCCCGTGAGATTATCACCTGCACCTCGACCATCCTGCCGATACCCTCGTCCCCGCAGGCAAGCCAGCCTGTTTCGGGCCCGATCATCTGGTAGCCGAGAGTCTTTAATTTTGAGACGTTCTCCTGGACTACAGGGTTGTCCCACATGTTCCTGTTCATTGCGGGAGCGATCAGCTTTGGCGCTTTTGAGCCCAATACCATGGTCGATAACGCATCGTCTGCTATTCCCTGCGCCATTTTTCCAATGATGTTCGCCGTGGCAGGAGCGATTATTATCAGATCGGCTTTTTCGGTCACCGAAATATGCGGCACGGCTATGCCGGCCAGTTCTTCGGAAAATAGGTCGGTAATGATCGGGTTCTTTGAGAGCGTCCGGAAAGTTAGCGGCGTTACAAGTTTCGCAGCCTCAGGCGTCATCGCTACCCAGACATCAGCCCCCTGCTGGACAAGCTTGCTGACCAGGTCCGCGGATTTATAAGCGGCTATGCCGCCCGTGACTCCAACAATGATTGTTTTATTCTTTAACATCGATTTATGGGGATTTTCCCGGCAAAAACGCCGTAATTATTTCTTTTTCTTCGCTTTAGGAGCCTTAGTCTTCTTTTTTTCCTCTTTGGCCAGCGAAGGTCTTTTCTTTACTTCCGCCTCCATGAGCTCCTGGGGCCTGATTATCTCTTTGCCGAGCTTTATCTTGATTTTATCCGCAGAGATCTCTTTTAACGCGGTGGTTATGGAATCGGTCGGATCAAAGTCGTCCACGTAGGGCAGCGAGCCCGCCAGTATTTGTTTTGCCCTTGTGATGGTCGCGTTAACCAGCAGGAATTTGTTCTTTATCTTGGACATTACTTCGTCAATTCTTAGTGCTTTCAATTTAACATCATCCTTTCCTTTTCAACATTAATTATGGCCTTGATCTTTTCAGCGGCAGATTCCACGGTATCATTGACCACTATATAATCATACTTTTCCATGACTTGCAATTCCGCTATGGCGCTCCTCAGCCTGTAATTCTGCTCTTCTATCTTTTCTGTTTTTCTTTTCTTTAACCTGAAGGCCAGTATGTCGACGGACGGCGGTATCAGGAACACAAAAACTTCAGACGCAGCTTTTATCTTGTTCTTTGATGAAAGCTCCTTGATGCTGGCAGCGCCCTGCACATCCACTTCCAGAACAACGGTATTGCCGCCTTCAAGCTCTTTTTCAATATATCCGCGCGGCGTGCCATAATAATACGCATGAACCTTTGCCCACTCCAAGAACTCGCCTTTCTTTTCAAGCTTGAAGAACTCTTCCTCCGAAAGAAAATAATAATCTTCTTTGTCTTTTTCGAAAGGCCTCTTTGGCCTGGTGGTCGCTGAAGTGGAAAGCTTCAATTCTGGACATATCTTGAACAATCTGGACACAATGGTGCTTTTCCCCACACCGGACGGACCTGAAATAATGACAAGGAGACCCTTTTGCTTTTTCTTCACAACCCGAAAAGTATATCAGATTTTTCTTTACATGACAACCTCTGCATGATAGTATTTATGCTTGAAAAGTCAAATTAAGGGGGTAAAAATCATGAAAAGAACGATGTTTTTGGTCCTTGTTTTAGTCCTTACGTCCGCGGTTAGCTGTTTTGCCGTAGGTTCCGGAGTAGGTATAAGGGCAATGGGAATGGGAGGCACAGGCATCGCGACGGCAAATGACATTACAGCGGCATATTTCAATCCGGCAGGACTGATGTATGGGCCGGAGAACTTCGAGTTGCAAACATATGTGGGAGGGGCCACGCAGGGATTAACCGATATCATGGAAATGGCTGGATCAACAACAAACTTTCTTGAAAACACTTATGCCAATGATTTAAGCGTCGGCGGCTCTTTGGCATTTGGACTCGGCGGATCTGTTCGAAAAATAGGACTGAGCTGTTTTGGAACAGGTGTCGTTAATCTCTCCCACGCTGCGAATACCCTTTCATATAATACATACATTACAAGTATTGGATCCGTGCCGCTTACCCTTGGCTCAACTTTTTCAACCCCTGGGCTTCCTATCGCATCGATGTCAGTCGGAGTAAATCTAAAAGCCATTTCAATACTTAATGCGACAGCAAATATTAATCAAACCTCCGCAATAACTGGCGAAGGAAGCATGAACCTGTCTTCAGGTTCGGGATTTGGGTTCGATATAGGCGCGCAAGCAAAGATCACTCCCTTGATCACGGTTGGAGCCGTTATCAGAAATTTATCCGCATCAACTAACATTTTAACCAAAACAACAAATATATCCGTAGGTCCGGATCCTTTGGATCCAACAAAAGCAGTGGTAACTGAAGGAGCGGAAACCGAACAGAAATCAACCTACGCTCCGCCAACAGAAGTGGGTGTTGGAGCTGGCGTGGTTGTTCCAATAACTGGCACTTTAGTTGCCATGGATCTTGAAAACTATAGCTTGCCGGAAAAAAACAATGAAAATAAATCTGCCAGCTATACCGACACTCACATCGGAATAGAACAGGGTTTCTTTCTCAATCTTTTGATGCTCAGGTTAGGTTATTATACGGACGGCCCGGCAGAAGATACCTATTATACTTACGGGCTTGGGTTAAACATGGGGCCGGCAAGCGTTGGCATTGCGGCAGCCAACAGCTCAAAAGACTCCAATAACAGCATCGGTATGGCTGAACTTGGAGTTGAATTCTAGGATCTAAACCAATAACCTCGGCGGTTTGAATTGGCATAGCTTCTACGCTATAATCTCTATGTAATGACCTTTTATCAGGAAATATTCGCACTTGTTCTTCTTGCCGCTTTTGGCGGGGAAATTATTATCTTTTATCTCAAAAAACTGCTTATCGGTCCCAATGCAAGCTTTGTTATTGACATATCCGGCATCATTGAACGGACCGCATTGATCCTTGTTATTATAATAGGCGGCTTTTATGTGTTCCTAATACCGGTAATTGTGATGTTCCGGGCGTTCTTCCTGATGGGAGAAGGCAGTTTCAGGAAATTCTCCGACATCATTAAAAGGGAGGAGCCTGCGGTCCAGTTCCAAAAAATAAGGCTTAAAAGCGAACTCGCAATAACGCTGCTTGCCAGTCCAACCCTTGGAATATTATTCGGGATAATCGCAAAGTTCTTATAAGAATACTATATGAAAAAGATCATACTTTTATTTTTGCTTGTGATTTTTGCGTCCGGCTGGTCCCCGATAAATATGATACCAGCCTTCAAAAATCTGAAATCGGATATAACAACACAGCTTAATGGTATATTCGACAGGGAAATTTCCGTTGAAAGCGTATCCGGCACCCTCATAAATCAAATCGAGCTGAACAACGTTAACATCGCGAAAGAAAAAAAACTATCAGAAGGCTCGATAATTAAGGCGAAAAAAATAATCATCAATTACAATCCCTTTAAGCTGGCAGCAAGCAACGGCAATATCATTCCCGCGATATCAAAGATAGTCATAATTGAACCGGAGATCCTTGTAGAACGCAGTATTCGCGACGAATGGAACATGGCCGGTCTCATACCAAAATCCAAGCCGATAAAAGGAAAACAAAATCCGATGCCTTTGCTGTTATCGGCAAATGTATCCATAAGAGGTGGGTATGGGACATATATGGATCACATGGGCTGGGGCGAGGACCTTAAAGGCAAGGCTTTCATCTCAAAGATCAAGGACCTTAACGCTGACATCAAGCTTGCGGGCAACAGGATAGATGTTTCATCTACAGCGACTTCGGTCATCGATAAATCAATTGCCAGCACAAGGACCACCGGCAATTTGAACGTGAAGACCGGAAAATACCGTTTTGTTGTCATCGCAAAGAACGTCGATCTCGAGAAATGGGGATATTACACGCTGAACATCCCTCATTTCAAGCCGATATCGGGGAGTGCCGACATGAAGCTGACGATGACGAACCCCCCTCCAAGAAAAGGCGGCCTGCCGATATTCTTTGATGGACAGTTCTACATCAAGGGCGGAAAAGCAATTATATTTGACCGCCTATTCGAAGGAATGAACGGATTTGTGGGTGTTCATGACGAAGATGCGAATTTCAGGAACATGACCGGATACAGGAACGGCGTCCCGGTCACCGCCAACGGAAGACTATTTGATTTCACCGTTGCCAATTACGACGTTATCCTTGATATCCCTAAAACCGATTTCAAGAAAATAAGCGGCGCTTTCCCTGAACTTAAGGTAATTGATCTTTCCGGCACGGCTTCTGCGAACATACATGTCGGGGGGAATTACGGCCATCCGCTATTCAATGGTAAAGCGGTGGCGGACGGAAAATTATTAAAACAAAAACTTACAGGAAATTTCGACTTTTATTCCGAAGGCCCCGTTCTGCAAATAAATTCTGACGATATTTCGGCCTACGGAGGGAGATTATTCGTGAAAAGCATTTTCGACTTTACGACATCCGTGCCGTTCCTTAACATTCACATATCCGGAGAAGGCCTCAGCTTAAGAGACCTCATACCGGCAGTTTCAGCAGGGAAAGGAGCAAGCCTGGAAGCGGACATAAAAGGATCGGCGCAAACTTTCGTTATTAACGGCAAGCTTTCTGACTCCTTGGGGGGCGAGGTGTCGGGCTTTGGGACAGTTGAAGCGAATGATCTGGGATTATTGCTGTCAGGCAGGGGGCTGAAGATATCTCATAGATATTTTCACGGCAAATTGAACAATTTCGACGTAAAAATATCCGGCGACCTTGCCAAAGACCCTGAAAAAGATCTGTTGTTTGAAGGAGAAGCGTCTTTCAGCGATTCAATGATCGGCGTTCAGCCTATAACCGAAGCTAACATGGTTTTCAAATATAAAAACAATCAAATGGACATATCCTCTCTCACCTTATGGTCTGGCGCATCTCAGTTCATCGTGAAAGGGAAAACAGGGCTGAACTGCGGAACCGATCTTTTATTAGAAGCTGGCAGCGCGGAGGCGTCCGAACTGAGGATACTTGACGTTCTTTTGCCAAAAGAATTATCCCCGATCTCCGGAAAGCTTGACGTCTCTTTGTCCATAAAGGGCAAAATAACGAACGAAGCGGCCATTGATCCGAAAGATTTTTCATTTTCGGGAAGCTGTTATCTTAGGGACGGTTCGGTCTCCTACGAAAAACTGGAGAATGCGAGAATTAACTTGAACTGGTCAAATTCCCGCTTGGTCTTGAAAGATTCCAGCATAATGACCGATGCATCGAACGTTCTCTTAAACGGCACATTTGAAGCCGGCGGAAATATCAATATGAACATATCAGGGACTCTTGAGCTTGCAAACCTCAAGCCCGTAACCCTTAAATACGGGAGGCTCTTTGGGTCCTCAAAGATCGTTTGTCATCTTGAAGGCAACATAAAAAACCCGAATGTCGATGTTGACTTTGACGTAAATGGCTTAAGATACAACGAGATAATAATTGGCGGGGTTTCCGGGAGGATCACGTATGACGGGAAAAATATTTTCTTTGTAAAGCCTCTTGATATAATCCAGGAAAATGACGAATACACGATAGCCGGCAAGATCTCTCTCTTAAAAAAGCCGGCTTTATCCCTGAGGCTTGATGTTTTAAAGGGCGATCTCAGCACTGCCGTTGCTTTGATCGAAGGAATAAACACTGAGATCGGCGCAAAACAGATCTTCGGCGTATCCCAGACGCAGAAGACCATAGTTCTTTATCCGGGTAAGTTCCAATTTCCGGGAAAAGGATCAAGGTTGATCTACAAAAGCGACGGGAATAAAACGACTATCGAAGAGATAAAAAAAGCTGAAAGCGATTCTTACTCCTTTGGCAAAATAATGAAAGAAAAAGGCAGCAGGAAAGTTGAAGGGAAATTTTCCGGGTTCCTGGAGGTCAGCGGCAACATAGATAATCTTTCAGGAAAGGTGGCCTTCAATGTCGCCGGCGGAACATGGGAATCCTACGCTTTTGACGAGATCGGCATTAAAGGAAGTCTTGAGAACGGAACATTTGAAGTTTCTTCAGTTTACATAAAAAAAGGGGAAGGAGCTCTTGCCGCACATGGCTCATTTAATCCTTTGGCATCAGCTTCGCTGGAGATCTACGCGAAAAACATGCCGATCGACTTCTTATCGCTTTTTATAGGAAAAGGGAAATCATTTGCCGGGAATTTTAACATGGATGCTTATTTGCATGGGCCTGTTTCATCGCTCATGGGGGAAGCAGGCATCGAAGCATATAAAGTCAACATAGGAGGCGTCAATCTTGACAGCATAATCTCAGATATTTATTATAAAAATAATACGATCTATTTCAAGAAAACAGAGCTTATTGCCGGCAAAAATAAAGCTTCCCTCAGCGGGCAGCTGCCGCTCGATCAACCGGGCATCTCTCTTGGCCTTACAATGGAAGGCGAAAGCTTGGGACTTCTTACGCTGGCATCTTCCGATATTTCGTGGATCAGCGGCACAGGGGCGGGTTTCGTGAAAATAACAGGAAATATGAATTATCCGAAGTTCAACGGCAACCTCAGCATTAAAGACGCTGCCGTATACCTGAATCCCATTGAATCAAACCTTCTATCAATAAATTCGGAAGTAAAAATAAGCAATAATGTGATCTCAACAGAAGGGCTTTCGGCAAAGTGGGCGGGCAAATGGACCCAAAACAACATCAATAAGATAAAACTTTATGGGAGCATAGATACGAACAACATATTCTCTAAGGATCAATCCCTGGATCTAGACCTGAGATTAAAGGACGGGGAGTTCATCGTTGCTCTCCCGAACCTTTATAAAGGGGATGTTGCAATCAATGATTTTTCTTTGAAAGGGCCCTTATGGCTTTCGTCCGAAAACCCTAAAGCCCCCAAACTTTCAGGCATTTTCAATTTAAGCAACGGCGTTTTGACATTGCCGGACATGACGAAAAAGAGCAGCCTGCCCCCATTAAGCCTTGATATGACCTTGAACATACAGAAAAATTCATTTGTAGAGGCCGGGGATATCAGGAATTTGATAAGCACGGACCTGAGCAACCTGATATTGAACCTTGAGCTGGAAGGGCAGAACATATCTGTTTCTGGCACTTTGGACAGCCCAAAAATTATCGGGAAGACCACTTTTAAACGCGGCATCGTAAACATGCTTAACAGGGAATTCTCCCTTATGTCAGAAGACCGGCAAAAGGAAGTTTTTACCGCCAACCCGGATATAGTCAAAGAAAACTCCGCCGTTTTCCAGGGCGGCAGCCTTCCCTATTTGGTCCTTTCTGCGGAAATAAATGTGAAATCCGTTGAAAAAACAGCAACGATCACGGGCAAAACCCCGACTTACGCTTCAATGAATATTCTTGTGGTATCCAGGATAACAGGCATCCCTTTCTCAAAAGAGAAAGAAGAAGGCCTTAACCTCGCATTTTATTCTTTTAAGGAGGATTCAACAAAACAACCTCCGGAACTTACCCCGACCGGCTATGAAGAACAAGATATCAAGGTCCTTCTTTTGCCGGACTTCATAAAAGGCCCTCTCGGGATTTCCGAGAGGGGCGTAACGGACGTGGATACTAACGCTGTGCTTACAGATTATTTGAACAGCAGATTGAACGCATATTTCCTCAGAAATGTCGAAAGGGACCTTGCAAAATCGCTTGACCTTGAAAGCCTGACCCTTGAATATAATTTCGGAAAGGACCTGAGGAACATGCTCCCGGCAAAAACCCCGACCGAGATCACGCCCCAGGAAATGCCGGAGACAATGTACGGAATTGGAGCGGTTAAAGGGTTTTTCGGCAGGTTCTACATCGACGTTAAATATTCGCAGGCCGTCCAGGAACAGGCCGTTATCAACAAGGCCTTCCTGAATTACCAGCTTACATATAAGCTTTCCCCTGTTCTTTCGGTGGTATATTACAGAGAACCGTTCAGCTTCATAGAGGAGGAAAGCGATTATTACAAGGTGACGCTAAAAGCGGGTTATCAGCTGTGAGAAACAAGTTGAACTGCGCATGTTTAATAAGTAAACTATGAACAGGTTTAAAGGAGGCTCCTCTATCAAAAGATCTTGCATTATATTTTTATTTTTGGCGTCTTTTTTGACCCTGAATTTAGCCGCGCCCGCAAGCGCCGTCATTATCGGCTCTCCGGAAGCATTGCCAAAAGCAAAGTTTCCGCCTCAAAAAATAGAAGTCGGGCCTATTGTCACAGCAATAGAAATAAGAGGGAACAAGTCCCTGACGGAGAGCAAGATCATGGAAACCGTGTTCAGCCGCATCGGAGATCTGCTCATAGAGGAAAAAGTCACGAGCGACGTCAAAGCGATCTATGCAATGGGATATTTTCAGGATGTTTCTGCCTCATTTGAGTCTTATGCCAAAGGTACGAAAATAATATTGAACGTGATCGAAAATCCGGTGCTGAACGCGATATCTTTTGAAGGCAACTCGGTATATATGCCTGACCAGCTCACCTCATTCATGAAAACAAAAACCAGGGAGATTCTTAACTTCAAGACCCTTCAAGATGACATACAGGCGATCAATGATTACTATCACAAGAACGGCTATTCAATTGCAAGGGTGGCCGATGTGTCCACCGATCCGAAAACCAGCACGCTGAAAGTAAAGATAATCGAAGGAATAATTGAATCGATAGCGCTTGACGGCAACCAGGCAACTAGGGATTACGTCATTTTAAGGGAAATAGACACGAAGCCAGGGGATGTCCTGAACGAAAAATCGCTTTCAAAGGATTTAAGAAGGGTCTTCAATTTGGGCTTCTTCACCGAACTCACGCCTGACTTCGAACCGGGAAGTTCGCCGGAAAAAATAGTCCTTGTCCTTAAAATGAAAGAAGCGAAAACGAACACCGTGAACTTTGGCGGCGGGTACGGGGAAAGGGAGGGATGGTTCGGTTTTATAGACACGAGCTTGAATAACCTGTTAGGGACGGGCCATGGAATGATGATCAGGTCTCAATGGGGCACGAATCTGACAACATATCAGTTCAAATATTTCTATCCCTGGTTCATGACGGATTATCTTGGACCGAGGACCTCCATGACCTACAGAGTATGGAACACGGCCGGTCCCGATATTTACGGAAATGAGATACAGGATGCTATAAGAATAGGATGGGATATGGCGCTTTCAAGGCCCTTCAAAGAATATTTTTCGCATTCGCTGTCGTTCGGCAGTGAAACCGCGGTCCCCAGGGAAGATTCAACGGTAACAAATGCCGTCACGTTCGAGCAGTACACTTCGGATTTTGTTGGATATTCGATCTCCTATGACACAAGGGACTTCTGGATGAATCCGACCGAGGGGAAATTCTATACTGTTTCGGTAAGGAAAGGCTGGAAAAAGACAGGCGCAACGACCAATTACACAAAACTCGGCCTTGATCTGAATGAATTCCTTAAGCTTGGAACAAGCCAGGTCCTGGCCCTTCATATGGCTGCAGGAGCCGGATACGGCGACGTGCCTCTCGGCGAACTTTACTGGTGCGGCGGCGCAAATACCGTAAGGGGATATTTCCCTTCCGAAGCTGTGCTCGGCGTCAGGAAGCTCGTATTTAATATGGAGTACAGATATACTTTCAATGAAATGTTCCAAGGCGTCGTTTTCTATGATTTTGGGAACGCCTGGGGAGAGGTCATTGATGAATCAGCTACCGGCTCAGCGCCCGATGCCTCCCAATTCATGAGCGGAAGAGGAATGGGGCTCAGGCTGAACACTCCTCTCGGGCCGATAAGGCTTGATTACGGAATAGGCGATTCAAGGTCATTCGGCGAAGGTATAATTCATTTCTCAATTGGACAAGCGTTCTAACATATATATCGACGAGATCGTCGCATGGAACCAAAAATTCAACCTCACAGGCTTGAAGACCGGCGATGAAATAAAACTCAAGCTCTATGACGACTCGCTTAATATTTCTAAGGCCGTTGACCTAAGCAAAAATATCAATGTTGTCGATATTGGCTGCGGAGCAGGGTTCCCGGGCATCCCGCTGAAGATCGAACACCCGAACATCAAGCTTACCCTCATTGATTCAATGGCAAAGAAGATCGAGTTCGTTAAACATGTGATAAAAACTCTGGACATTAAAGATACCGGAGCGATCTGCGGGCGCGCAGAGGACATAGCGAAAGATCATCGCGAAGAGTTCGATTTTGCTGTTTCAAGAGCTGTTGCCAAATTGAACACTCTTTGCGAGTACTGCCTGCCGTTTGTGAAGATCGGAGGATCATTCATTGCGCAGAAAGGGCCCGATATTGAGGAAGAGATCGGATCTGCAATGTCCGCGATCGACGTTCTCGGCGGCAGCCTGATCGATAAAGTAAAAGTCCCGTCTGGCTACCTGGTTGTCATAAAAAAGATCAAGCAAACACCGAAAGAATACCCGCGAAGGACCGGCATTCCCGCTAAAAGGCCGCTTTAGCATAATCTTTCAATAAAATATGGTATAATATTCCCAGAATGTCCACGATATTTGCCACGGTTAATCAGAAAGGCGGGGTTGGGAAAACCACTACTGCCGTCAATTTGGCGTCATATCTCGCTACATTCGGCAAAAAGATACTTCTCATTGATTCTGATCCGCAGGGAAATGCCACTTCGGGCCTAGGCATAGAC
>Ga0315291_10002350_pt1 | contig 24885 bp, 22 predicted proteins | sample YL17G12_20_MG_FD_203070 | JGI IMG/M metagenome (GOLD analysis project Ga0315291, IMG submission 203070) | Sediment microbial communities from Yellowstone Lake, YNP, Wyoming, USA - YL17G12_20 | ecosystem: Environmental > Aquatic > Freshwater > Lake > Sediment | place: USA: Wyoming | collected...
CTCTGCTTCTGCCTTTGCCTTCGCGTACGCGACGTCTTTGGGTAAGTAGCCACTGGTTCCGAGCGTAACGTAGGCGTCAGACAGTCCAGCGATCGCAAGGGCAAAATGAGGATCCTTTTCGATTGCCGACTGGAAATAGCGAACTGCCATGTTCAGCCCTTCCTCCGTGAACTTTTCGCTGAACCAACGCCCCTTCAAATAGAGGTTGTATGCCTCCGGGTTGTCGGTATGGTGTTTCTTGAGTCTCGCTCTGTCGCTTCCTGGAACCTGAACCCTCAACCTGTCCACTATTGCCTGGGAGATTTCGTCCTGGATGGCAAAGACATCCTCCATGTCACGGTCGTATTTCTCAGACCAGAGATGATAGCCGTCCGCCACGTTGACTAGCTGCACCGTGATGCGCAACCGATTGCCGGCCTTTTGCACGCTGCCCTCAAGAAGAGACTCCACGTTGAGTCTACGGCCGATCTCTCGAACGTCGATTTCCTTTTCTCTGAACGAAAACGCCGACGTTCTCGCGACTACACGCAAATCCCTGACTTGCGTCAGTGCATTCATTATGTTCTCCGCCATGCCATCACAAAAATACTCTTGCTCCGGATCCGCACTCAAATTGGCAAAGGGTAGTACGGCCAGGGAGGCCCGAGGCTTTGCCATGGGACACGCTACTGCGGAAGAAGCTGCTGAAGATCTAGAGGAAGATCCAGTGGAAGGAGCTGCTGAAGGTGCCAAGGAAGATGCATCTTCGGACAAGATAAATCCCGGTTTCTTTTCGAGTCTTGCCAGGTCGCTGACAAGGTCACCCGCTTTCTCGTAGCGTTCATCCGGGTTCTTCGCCATGGCCTTGCCAACAATCTGCTGGAGTTCGTTTGGGACACCGGGGCGCAGAGTCGATATCGACTGCGGCTCTTCGTTGAGAATCGAATACATGACGGATACGTCATACTCTCCCGCGAAGGGTAGCCGACCCGTAAGCATTTCGTAAATGCTAACCCCCAGAGACCAGATATCCGTTTGGTAATCCGCAGCCTGACCACGCACTTGCTCGGGCGACATGTAGGCCGCCGAGCCCGGGGTCTGACCGGCTCTCGTCAGCCCCGTCTGCCCAGCTAGCTTTGCGAGGCCAAAGTCCAGTATTTTCACCTGTCCGTCTTCCGTCAAGAATATGTTGGCGGGCTTCATATCCCTGTGCACGACACCTTGCAGGTGAGCCTTTGCCAGGCCTTGCCCAACCTGTATGGCAATTCGGCAAGTCTCGTCTAAGTCCAGTTGTCCGTTCTCGATCTTCCTTTTTAGAGTCTCTCCTTGATAGCATGCCATTGATATAAACATCTCACCGTTTTCATCCTCGTCGATCTCGTAAACGGTGCAAATGTTTGGATGGTCGAGTACGGAGGCAGCCCGTGCCTCCTGAATGAAGCGCGCCTTAGCTTCCGGATCGCGAGTCAGGTCGCGCGGGAGAAACTTTAGAGCAACCGTACGGTCGAGCCTGGTGTCTTGAGCCTTGTACACTACTCCCATGCCGCCTTCGCCGAGTTTCTCAAGAATTCGGTAGTGGGAGAATGTCTTACCTATCATATTGAGATCGTTCTTCATTCGTGCGTGTGAGGGCGGCTCAGAGAATAGCCGTGAGTCTCATCGTCAGCGCAAAGCATTTCTCGTTTGTGCGTGAGGTCGACTCAGAAAATAGCCGTGACTCCAATGATCGGACCCAGATCATTCTTCGGTTGCGCGTGCCAGGCGCCCCTGTGCCCAGGGTTGGAGGCAACCGGATCCTGATCCAGGATTCTACCGCGCGACAAACGCTAACGCAAGAAGCCCGTTTTCCGCCGCTACGCAAGCGCCGATTTTCCGCTTGACTTGTCATTTAATTCTACATTATTTTTGTGTATTGTATTCGAAACCTAGTGTATCGTTTCAGTATGAGAACCGCGATATACCTGATCCTTGGCGTTGTCTTCATAGGGATCGGGATCGCCGTCTGGTTAGGGGTCTTATTCCCAGCACTACCCAATGTCGGTTATCTGCGCCTTATGATCGGGTTGGTCCTTGTGCTAATGGGTGGCTACAGATGCGGTTTAGCTTTCTATCCTGGACCGCGAAATCGTCCATCGCACCGGTAAGGGTCAGATCTTTTGCAGCACTGACCTTCGCTCTAGCGCTTCTCCTCGCGTTTGTGCAGATTGCTTCTGTCGGTTGCGCAAAAAAACAGACAGAATCAACGCCCACCAGTGGTTCGTTGGCAATTTTTGCCAGCCCCGCAATTGAACCGGTTGTTCAGGCAGGAGCCGACCAGTTTAACCGGCTCTATCAGAATGCAAACGTGAACGTGTATCCTCTGGATTCGCGCGCGATTGTTGACTCTTTGATCAACGGACGAGCAGACGCAGGTTACTTTGATAGATATCTTTCGAGCGCCGAATCTCTGGCCGTTGTCAAGACGCGAAAGCAGATTCACGCCTTTGCATTAGGCAGTACTGTTGCAACCTGGGTAATTCATCCCAAGAATTCTATCAGCACGATTGATTCCGTGCAGGCGTTCAAGATCCTGGCCGGCCAGGTGACATCATGGAAAGATCTGGGCGGCCGCGACAGTAAGATCAATATTTATTTACCGCCACTGGGTGACGGTGCGTGGAAGGCCCTGGAGGATTTCTTCGACCCTTCCCTGACCAAGGTTGATGCGCACTATTGGCCGTCCGATAGCCTGGTTCTGGAGCAAGTGGCACAGGACCCTAATGCCCTGGGTTTTGTCGGCAAACCAGTCTACGACCCGAAGGTCAAGAAACTCCGTTGGCGCGACCCACTCTTGGCGGATCCGGTACCTGCAAACATCGGTTCGTTGCAGGAAGGCAAGTATCCTTTTAGTGTAAGCCTTTACTACTATACAATCGGAGATCGGACCGATCTAGCATCCGGATTTCTCTCCTTTATGGCTTCAAATGTCGGTCAGCGTCTTATCGCCGACCAAGGATTCCTGCCTGGGATGGTTCCCGTGCGTGTTCTTACGCTTTCGCCCTCAGGGGATCACAAATAGATGTCATAGGTCACATAGGGGAGTGTGTTAACGGCAAGATATGTTGCCAAGAGCCATGCAAAACCTATTGCGGACAAAATGTGTAACCTGTAAAATGGTATTGTGAAGATGAAAACCATTCCGATCTACATAATCGCTTTGACGCTATTGCTGGCGGCTGCCACTCCGCTCTGGGCACTGGGGACCCTGGGGGGTCCTGAACCTGCAGCGGGCTGGCGAGCCCTTAAGGAGAAGCGATACGCCGATGCTTTGAAAGAAGCGGAGGGCGTCTTGAGCAAGAAGCCGAAGGACGTAGGCGCGCATTGGCTGGCGGCAGAGGTCACCTTAGCTCAGAAGGACACCACGACTTCCATAAAGCAGTGGTACGCGGTTTTGGAATCCGATCCGGTTCATCCTCAAGCCATGATGAACCTCGTCGACATACTCTTCGCAAGAGCAGATACGGCAGGGGTGGAGAAGATTCTGAATGCCGCCCAGCAGAGAAGACCTGATCTGTCCCTGCAGAAAAAGCGCGATTTGGCTGCTTCATCCTACTCAAGGCTGGCCTCGTCGGCCCGGTCGACCGATCAGAAGACAAAACCCGACGTGGCAGCATTCGCCTATTGTAACGGGCTTCTGTTAGACGCACACGGGCAGCAGGCAGAGGCCATGGTGGAATTGTCGCGGGCGATAGAGAATGATCCCGAGGTCCCTCGTTTTTATGTTGCCCTTGCCCGATTGTATGAAGAAAAAAAGGTCCTCCCTCTGGCCAAGGAGAATTATCTGAGTGCCCTGGCTCTTGATTCTACGGTTGCAGGAACGCACTACGGATTGGCCAGCGTCCAGATGGACATGAGAGAATATAGCGAAGCTCTGGCGCAGTTCAAGAAGGCACGCGATCTAGATCCAGAGTTTCCTAATGTGAACTACCAGATCGGCAAACTCTATTTTTATGCTGAGAAATACGACCAGGCCATGCAGGAACTGCAGATTGCATTGCAGAAAACCAAAGACAACAACTTTTTCCTTCTCAGTATGTACGGTCAAACCCTGCGCGCCATGAGGAAATTCGAGGACGCTCAAGAATACCTGGAAAAAGCTTACAGCTTGAAACCGACCGAGCTCTCGACTGCGCGAGCGTTGGCCGCAAACAGTTTTGATCTAAAAAGATTCGATCGCTCCGTAGATGTGCTGAAACTCATTACGGCACCTCCCCAGGCGGAACCGATGGATTATTCGATGCTGGGAGAATCCTATTACAACATGGCCGTAACGGGCGCCGGCGATAAGGCTCTTTATGATTCGGCCGCAGTTTATCTGAAAAAGGGATACGAGCTGAACCTAACAAACAGCCGCCTGGCTTACCTTTTAGGAATGACTTACTTTAGCTCGGATCAATACGATTCAGCCCTGGTTTACTTCGATAAAAAAGTCAAAGCGGACCCGAAGTCCTCCGCAGCATACTTCTACCTCGGATACTGCAATTTGAAAAAAGAGATGTACCAGGACGCCATAGCCAATCTGCGCCACGCGAACGAAATAGACCCCACGAGAGCAGTCGTGCACACGATGTTGGCGCAGACTCTCATTTTTGTGGATTCGACCAAGGCTGCAAAGGAAGAATTCCGTACGGCCGTTGAGCTGGATTCTACTCAGAGTGACGCCTACGGTGGGCTAGGGTTCATATTTCTCAGAGAGGAGAATTGGCCCAGCGCTGCCGCCAACTTGAAGCGTGCCACGGAGTTGCAGCCCGCGAACGCCAATTATTGGTTGGCCTATGGGCAAGCCTCATACTACAAGGAAGACTACGCCACAGCGGAACAGGCTTTTCGTCGCGCCTTACAGTATGACCCTAACAACAAAGATGCCCGCACGGGACTGGACACAATCGGAAAGGTCAGAGCGAGGAAGAAGCAGTTGCAGTGAAGAAGTAAAGGAGGGGATCGCAAAAACTGGGTCAGCAAAAAACAATAACAGCATTTTCGGAGTATCTGCTAGAATAAGAAAGGATAGGAGGAAAACATGAAACTTAAGGAGTCGCTGTTCACTATTCTCTTGCTTGTGGTCACCCTCGTAGTGGCGGTGATCGTATTCAAGTTCTTTATGCCGGAGTTCATTACAAAAGGTGGTCCCCTCGTAGTTCTATTGATTACCATCACTCTCATGTTGATCACCTACATCGTGGAACGTACTTTGACCCTGAGAAAAGCGCGCGGTAGTGCTCCCATACCCGACTTCTACCGCAGCTTCATCATGGCCGTCAACGAAGGCAAGTTTGAGGACGCCGGGAAGATCTGCGACAAGCAACGCGGTTCAGCCGCAGCCGTGCTGAAAGCGGGCGTGGAGGCTTATCTGCGCGGTGCCAAAATGAAGCTCTCTGGCGATAAGAAATTGGCCGAGACTCAACGCTCCATTGAGGAAGCGCGCATGCTCGAAGTCCCATTCCTGGAGAGGAACCTCTTTGCTCTCTCCACAATTGCTTCGATTGCGACCATGATAGGGTTGCTGGGTACGGTGATCGGTATGATCCGCTGCTTTGCTGCCATGGCTCATCAGGGGTCGCCGGACGCCATTCAGCTCGCTGTCGGTATTTCTGAAGCCCTGATAAATACGGCGGGTGGTCTCTTTGCGGCCATTCTGGGTATCGTCGCTTACAATATCTTTGTCAACCTGGTAGATAGCTTCAACTACTCCGTTGACGAAGGCGCATTCATGTTTATGGAAATACTGAAGGAGAAGGAGGCACAGTAAACCGTGGCACGCCCCACAAAAAAACGTATGGGCATCAAAATTGACATGACGCCCATGGTGGACGTGGCCTTCCTCCTACTGATTTTCTTTATGTCCACCACACAATTCAAGCCACCCGAGAACGTACAGATAAATCTGCCCGACTCGCATTCGAGCTTGAAGCTTCCCGAGTCCGATGTCCTGATCATTTCGGTATCGAAGGATAACAGGATCAACTTGAGCCTGGGGGCTCCGAGACTGGATGCGCAGATAGGATTCATGAAACCAAACGAGGAGGGCCTGTTGCGATCTGTAGACTTCGTGCCGGAAGACCTGGGCGAGAAGATTATGCAGGCGCGTCTCTCGAATCTGAAGATCCGTCTGATAGTAAAGGCTGATAAAGACGCTGAGTATGGCTATGTTGAAGACGTCATGGGTGTTCTGCAGAAGATCAACATGAATCGTTTCAACATGGTCACCGAACTAGAGAAGGACTAAAATGGGCGCTGTAGATACCCCTTCAGGATCGTCGCGAGGTGCTGGCGGTAAGAAGAAAAAAGGACGAGTTGCCATTCGCATAGACATGACGCCTATGGTAGATGTGGCATTCTTGTTGCTCATTTTCTTCATGGTGACAACGGTTTTTCGTTTGCCTCAGGCAATGGAGATCAACTTGCCGCCGGAGGCTGCCGGTGAGGCTGAAGTGAATGAGAGAAATCTACTCTACCTGCGCGTCGCTCCACCAGATTCACTGTGGTTTAACGTGGGCTTTGACAAACCCGCGCCTCTTACTTGGGATGGCCTTCGCGGCGTGTTGGATGAGCGGAAAGCCGTGAGCGGAGATAGATTGACCATCGTCGCGAAGATTAGCAGGAAAGCCAGGTACGCCACCATGGTCGATCTGCTGGACGAATTCAATGTAGCTAAGACAACTCGATTCTCAATACTTAGGTTTGATGCATCAGATGATTCCTTACTGGGACTTAAAGGTCAGGGCCTCTAGACTGCAAGGACAACGTTCTGGTACGTAAAAAGGTATGACAATGAGCACAGCAGCTTCTTTCACGATGCCTAACGAGGGCCACATAGGTAGCTTCGAGATACGACGTTTCATCCAGAAATTCATGATGATAGGCCTGGCAATATCCATAGGTGTTCATGTCGTCGCGATCAGCACCTACTACTTCACTATCTATATGGCCAGCCGAGCACAGGCCCCTCCCGGCCGTGTGATATATCTTGACCCATCCAACTTGGGTCCGCCTCCGACTCTAAGCGATCAAGAAATCGCGCCGTCATTGAAAATTGCGCAACCCAAATTAGCAGCGGCGGCAATACCGAAACCTGTGGCAGCAGAAATCGCGCCGGAAGAGCCGCAAATTCAAACGCAGGAAGAGCTCGCGAAAATGTTGAACGCCCGTGTGGATTCGCTGTCCCGGCTCGGAGCAGGGGAGAACATTCAGATTAGGGGTGAAATTCCCAAAGATGACCAGATCCCTGATGCAGGGGTTTTTATTGCTTTTGAGCAACCGCCACAGCTTGTGAAGCGAGTCCAGCCTGTCTATCCCGAGATGGCCCGTCAGGCGGCCGTTGGCGGGAAGGTCATTGTTCAATTCTATGTTGATAAGAAAGGCGACGTAAAGCAGGCCAAAATAATCAAAGCAGACCCCAAAGGACTGGGTTTTGAAGAGGCTGCGGTAGAGGCCGTGATGAAGTGGAAATTCACGCCGGCGCTGCAGCGAGAGAACCCAGTGGGAGTCTGGGTGGCTCAGACGATCTCCTTTACGGTCGAGGACTAGCGCAGACAAGCGCAAGCCTTTTTCTTTCACCAAGATGGTCGGTCCTGACTAATCGGGACCCCATGACGGTTCCGGCCTTGGGCATCATTCGTGTTCGCTACGCGCGAACACCAGGTGCAGGCAAGCTGCCCGGGCTTGAAGGGACTGGTGTTCGGTGACAAATCCCACAGCAACCATTAGTGCGTTTCGACTACCCAAGTGTGAATCCAATCATAAATCTTATTTTCTCATCACACGAACTCGTACGCTCGCGCAACGAACCACGAGTGAAATCATGCGAGAGGGCGCTCTACGAGTGCGTCAAGTAGTGCGCCAAGAGGAAGCGTCCAACTGGTATGCAGGGTGGGCGCGTGGCTTTTTCGAGTAAGGAGGTAGACGATGCGGAGTAATAAGTTTACTGCCACCACAGTCTTTCTTCTTCTCATTGTCTTGCCCACGATATGTTTGGCAGGAGACGTGGGAAAAATCACGGGAAAGGTCGCGGACAAAGGAACTGGGCAGCCACTACCTTTCGCCAACGTTGTGGTCCTCGGAACGCGGTTTGGTGCCGCGGTGATGGAGGACGGGAGTTTTCTCGTTCTAAACGTTGCTCCTGGAAAATATGATCTCCAGGCGTCATTCGTCGGTTATACGACTGTCATAATCAAAGACGTGATAGTTGAACCTGACCTCACTCGGACAGTCGTGTTCGCGCTGGAACAAGCTACCGGGGGCGTAATGGAACCGATCTTTGTCGTGGCACAAAGACCTCTTGTTCAGTTGGATGTTACTGCCACAAGAAACACATTCTTGGCGGACGAAATCACCACCCTTCCGGTGGATAACCCGCTCAACGTCATCAACTATGTCTCAGGTACTTCCCTTGACGCCGGGGGTACTCACATAAGGGGCGGCCGCGCTACGGAGGTCGGCTACTACATAGACGACTCTCCAATCCAGGACCCCATCTCAAACACCGCCATGCTCGCCCTGTCCAACCAGACGGTAAACGAGATGGTGATTTTCACCGGTGGTTTCAACGCCGAGTATGGGAATGCGAGCTCGGGAATCGTCAACATCATTACGAGCGAAGGAACTGACCAATTTCACGGTTCATTGGAACACAGAATGTACTTTCCTCTCGAGATGTTTTGGGTAAGAAACGATGTGGGTGACCCGCTCAAGACCGGAGAATCACGGCAGCAGCTCACCCTTACGGGTCCACTCGTCAAGAGGGAGAATGCAGATCTGAAGTTCGCTCTGGCCGCAGAGGCAACGAAATGGGATGACTGGGACCCTCGCGTAGAAGCGTTGAATCGTCCCGGAAAGCTGAGACTGTTCGACGGGACTCTAACGTTTCGCAGTAGCAAGACCATGCTAAAGGCGGTCGCAAATATTGAGAACGATGAACACGTCTCGAGCTACGACGCCAACCGCCTGTATGAGAGAATCCTGATCCCGGAAGCATGGAGGCATACAAAGAACGACAACACCAGATTCGGGCTGTCCGCCAGCCACACGATTAGCAAGGACTCCTATTTGCGCGGGAGCTTCAGCGTGTTGGACGGCACGCTCGACGTTGCACAGCCGGGAAGGAAGTGGGATCCGAATCTCACGTATGAAGAGAACCAGAGCCGCTACAAGTGGGATTTGGACATACGGCGTGACGAGAACAACTTCATAATCAGCGGGGACAATCCCTACTACGACCACCAGAAGAACCGGATCTATTCCCTGCGCACGAGCTATACGCATCAACAGGGGAGAAGCGAGATCAAGGGCGGATTTGATTTCAACATGTACGATGTTCAGAACGACGATATTTTTGCATCGACGCAGAACTACTACATCTACACCTACGACGTAAAGCCCAGGTCTGGAGCCGCATACTTGCAGGACAAGATAGAGTTCGAGGGGCTCATTATGAATCTGGGCTTGCGATTCGATTTCTTCGATCCAAACCATAAGGTCTTCAAGGATTTCGATCGCCCTTATGACCGGAGTGCCCCGGATTCGCTCTGGCACGGTCCAGATCACGACAATGCGCCAATAGAGCTCGAGCGCTATGATGCCGAGGGTAACTATCTCGGTGGGGGATTGGTCGATGCCAAAGTGAAATCGAAGCTCAGCCCCAGGCTTGGTGCTTCCTACCCAATGACCGAGAACAGCTACCTGCACATGCAGTACGGCCACTTTTTCCAGATGCCCTCGTTCAACTATCTCTATCAAAACGAGAAATTCCACACGAGGGGTCGCTGGCTTATGACCGGTAACGCCGATCTCGAAGCTGAAAAGACAGTCGCGTACGAAATCGGCGTCAACCATTTGTTGAGCACAAACACTGCGGTAGACTTCACGTTTTTCTACAAAGACATCACCGACATGACCGAAACGGTGACGAGAGGCCCCACTGCCGAATCCAACCCACAGGGGACCGACAACTACGTGACCTACATGAACAGCGGTTACGGAAACGTACGCGGCTTTGAAGTCAATTTGAAGAGACGGCATTTCAATAACTGGCATTACCACGGCGCGTATACGTTCATGGTCGCGAAAGGATTTAGCTCAAACGTCAATGAGGGTAACTTGCGGAGGTTCGACAACGAGGACTTTCCAACGCAGCAGTTCTATTTCGATTGGGACCGCAGGCACTCATTCTTGGTCACGAGCGGTTACAGCAGGCCTGATGATTGGAGTCTGGATGTTGTGGTCAACTACGCAACGGGTGCCCCGTACACAGACCCCAAGAGCTTGTCAAGGAAACCCGCCCGTAACAGCGCTCGCTTTGAATCGATTAGCAATGTGGACGCAGAACTACACAAGCTTTTCAAGGTCTTTGAGCTCAAGACAGATGTGTTCATGCGCGTCACCAACCTCTTTGATCAGCGCAATGTCATAAACTGGGACGACACGGATCAAGACTTTAGAAACTGGTTGATCGCTCATCCGGGCGACTTTCTTGGGCCCTTCCGTGACTACACGGTGTACGGGTCTCCAAGAAATGTACTTGCCGGAGTAAAAGTGAGTTTCTAAGAAAAGGGGGTCTTCGGCCATGAAAAGACTCGCATGGCTTTTTGTTGCAGCCTTTGTCCTCGCGATATTCTGGGGTGTCTCAGAGGCAAGGATGAACCCGTCGAACAAAGACCATCTGACATCGTCAAGGGGTCAGCATACGAACCTCACGTACGCCCCGGCCTTCGCGGATTCATTCTACAACGATCTTCACACCGGAGCTCTCTGGTTTCCGTCTCTTTCTAACAAGGGTTATATAGGGTATGCGGACTTGTCGGCCTACTACCCGGGCGGGGGAAACCAGTCAAGCCTCTGGAGTGCAGGGATGTGGGGGGGAGGGTACGTCGAAGATCGAAATCTTGCGTGGCGTTATCTCGGCTCTGACGGGGACGCTTCGGATCCAGCCACGTATGATGACCTGGATGAGCAGGCCGTCGTAGAAAGTGAAGCCGATTTCGGATATCCATTTCCTTATCGGCGTCTCACCACGCATGTAAACACTGCACTAAAACCAATTCTATTGAGCGGTACGGATGAGGTGGACGGAGACATGGGAATGGATGTCAAGTACGAATGGCATCAATGGGGTGTGCAGGGCTTCGACCACTGGGTCTTTGTCGACGTCACGATTGCCTTCAGCAAACCGATCAAGGATTTTTACTGGGGATGGATGAGCGACTGTGACGTCGGCGACGTGAACCTCCCCGACATTTACTTTGATGATTACGCCGGATGGGACGACACGTACAAGTTCACCTACATGAGAGACTGGGACTACGATCCGCTGCCAGGGCAGCCCGCCAAGGCATCCCCTGCTGACAGCCTCTGGCTTTCTCCCGGTGTGATCGGTCAAGTTCTGCTGGCCGCTCCCCCGGTCGACGGTCCCGTAACCGCTACCCTCGATCCCTCACGAAAGTGGGTATCAAAAAACTACTGGGATTGGAACAACGACGTATCATCGGTACAGAACACTTACGACCGGCTTGCAGGAACGTGGGAAAATCCATTTCCGCCCGAAGATGCGTTCGATTACAGAATCTTGGACGGGGTCGGCCCATACCAGGTGGCAGCAGGCGACACCGCTCATTTCTGGATGGCGTATGTGATGGGCGAAGGGTATGACGATAACAATCACTCAACGTTTAATCTGGGTACGCTCGTTGAGCACGTAATAGCAGCGCAAGAGTTCTTTGACGGCGGAATGGTCATACCGGTCTCATCGGTTCCTCCGCAGGCGCCTGACTTGAACCCGGATCTATCTGTTGATGTCGCCGCAGATGAACTCAGTATTCATTGGGCGCCATACAGCAACATTCCGGGCGGCGCCGTGGCTGACAGTTTCATCGTCTATACGAGTAACGTCAGCAAGTTGGGTCCTTGGAGCAGATACGCCGGCTTTGATAATTCAATCACCGACACTACGGTGCGACTGATTCCTGGGTTCTACACTTACGTGTGGGTAGAGGCCTATAACGACGTCAACGGACTTGGTAGCAATCCGTTTGCATTGTCGAGCCGTCTCTACGAGCGTGACGAAAGCGGGACACTGAGGGCGAATGAAAACACCATCACAAGTGTAATCGGGAATACGGCAGTCGAGAGCAGTCTGGACAAGATAACGGTTGCACCAAATCCTTACGTGGGCTCAAATGAAGCAGAGTTGGAAGAATTTGCCACGCTGCTTGGGTTTCACCATTTGCCGGCAAAGTGCACGATCTACATCTACACTTTGCTGGGCAATCTGGTGGACATCATTCACCATGACTCTCCCACCGGATCCGAATTCTGGGACATGACCACTAGATCACAAGAATCGATTTCGTCAGGACTTTACATCTATCGGGTCACCACAGAGGATGGGCAGGAAAAGGTGGGCAAGTTTGCCGTGATAAAGGGACAAAGATAATTCTAAGGCCAGGGGGAGGGAAGGCCATGAAAAAGACATTCGTTTGTATGACGCTTCTGCTCGTTGCCCTGACCGGTCCTGTGCAGGCTCAGACAAGTGACAGAGCAGGAAGTGTGGGAGGTTTGTTTCTTAAGCTGGGCATGAGCCCGAGAGCCTCAGCCATGGGCAACACGTATGTGGGCATATCGGATGACATCACCGGGATATTTCTGAATCCCGCATCGATTGCCAATGCCGAGGGATACCAGTTTTTTGTCTCCGAGTTGGAGTACCTGGTTGACATGAAGGCGGTCGCCGGAGCTTTTTCCTTTCCGATGCCGCAAGCGATCGGAGGAATGGGTGCGGTTCATTACACAGGTTTTCTCTCCGGCGACATGAAAATGACGACAGCACGGGACATTGACGGAGTGCTCACCAACAAGGAGTTCAACTGGAATGAACTGGCCCTGGGTGCAGCATACGCCCGCTATTTCACCGACAAGTTTGCTATTGGTGTCGGCGTCAAATACGTGCGGACCGACGTGTCGAAGTATTTGAGCCAAACAGTCGCTTTCGACGTCGGCACCTTTTACAGAACCGGATTCCGTAACCTGAGACTTGGCATATCGGCCACCAATTTCGGTCCGGACATGAAGTTCCAGAGTAAGTACAACAACACTTACATAAGCGGAATCTGGCAGGTTTCGGTCCCGGAGGAGTACGGCTACTATGCTCTGCCCATATCCCTCCAGGTCGGAATTGCAGACGACCTCTACAAAACCAACGAACTTCGGGTAACCGGTGCACTGGATTTCAGCCATCCCAATGATCTCGCTGAAAGGATCCATGCCGGGGCGGAATTTGCATACAATGAGATGTTTTTCTTGAGGGGCGGACTCTTCTTTGACATGGACAAGAGTGAGATCAAAGACCCGATTACTCCGAACGATGACGCGCTGGACAGATACAAGGAATTTCGTTTTGGGGCCGGCATAAAAGTCAGGAACCTTGCGGTGGATTATGCGTGGCAGGACATAGAATCACTGGGGGCAGTGCACCGATTCGCTGTAAGCGTTAGAATGTGAGCACGAGGCTACGAGGGTCTGGGCGAGCGGTACCGTTTGGTGGCGACTCTCGCGCGCTCCGGTGCACGACTGGCTGCCCTGCCGGCCGCCCAGCGCGAGTCGCGCCCTTTCTGGCGAACCCCGGCGTGTCCGCGCTACTGCTGCCGAATTTTTCATTCAAGGCATCCGCCCCTGCGAAAGTGCCGGACGTGCCTAGGGCCGGCGCGGCGCTCGCCGCGGCAGATGCGCGGATGCGTCGCGTCGAGAGAATGCTCACACTAATAGTCAAGCCCGGCAAAGCCAGCGCGGCTTAGAAGCTACTCATGATCAAAAAGCTACATTCATTGGTGCTTTCTGTGACGGTTATTGTGGGCCTTCTGAGCCTTAGCGCCAACGCTCAACAGGTTGCAGATACCTCATTCAAGCCCCCTATCCCAAGGCCTGCATATCCATCGGGACGCGGCCCTGTCGTAATGCTGGACGAGGCTCATTTCAATTTCCACACAGCGGACGGTCGATACTTGCCTTTCGCAGAATTGCTTCGTCGAGACGGCTACGTCGTGAAAGCATCACAATCGCAGTTTAGTAAGGCTTCCTTGCGGAGCGGCAAGATACTCGTCATTGCCAACGCACTGGCTGAGCGTAACCAGACGGATTGGTCTCTCCCGACGCCTTCTGCATTCTCGGATAAAGAGGTCGAGGCCGTGTGCGATTGGGTGAAAGGCGGCGGCTCGTTATTGTTGATTGCTGACCACATGCCATTCGCGGGTGCTGCCGAAAGACTGGCAAAGTCGTTCGGGGTTCAGTTCAGCAACGGCTACGCCATAGACGAGAAGACGCAAGGACCGATGTTGTTCAGACTTTCGGATGGATCACTCAAAGATCACCAGATCACTAGAGGGCGAACCGATGCTGAAAGAGTGGATTCGGTCGCGACATTCACCGGTTCGGCGTTTGAAACAGAGGGAGACGTTCATTCCTTGCTCATTCTGGGACCATCAGTAGTGTCAGTCATGACCTCAGTGGTCGGGCAGATTACGGATGAGACTCCCCGTATTCCTGTGAAAGGTTGGTATCAGGGTGCGGTCATGCGTTTCGGCAGGGGGCGTGTGGCCGTATTTGGCGAGGCGGCGATGTTCTCCGCGCAGCTTGCCGGACCGAACGGGTACCCGATGGGAATGAATGCGCCAATTGCCGCGCGGAATGCTCAGTTCCTCTTAAACGTCATGCACTGGCTTTCGGGCAAGTTAGGAGATACTAAAAGCGCAAGATAAACTCCCTGAAGTGAACTGCTGACTTCTGATTGGATTGGGAACTCCGAAATTCTATTCAAGGACATAGTCATTCGCGGCGACACGGCAATCGTAAACTCGATCACGAAACGGAGTGACTGGGGTCCCACGTAGGCGCGTGGGAAACAAGGGAGGCACGCTAGCGAATAGGCTGAGGGCCGTGATGGGAGGGGAAAAGTAACCGCCAGATGCAAGAGTGAGGAACATCCACGACAGACTGGCGTTGCTCTTTCTTGTTCGCCGCAATTCAGACACTATATTACCTAGTCGAAGTGATAGGTAATTGATGACCACTTTGATGACTACTAATGTATGGGAAGCCTATTGGAACGATCAAAACAACTGGGACTGGTGGAAAAAGCCTGCGTCTGAAGTGCTTGATTTGATCCGCTCCCTGACACCCATCGAACGGCCAAAGGTGCTAGACTTGGGCTGCGGTCTGGGCCGCCATGCGATCGCCTTTGCTTTGGCTCAGTTTTCGGTAACGGCTACGGATGTCTCCCCTTCGGGGATCCAGCATTTGCATGAATGGGCCCACAGTTTACACCTTTCGATTGAGACACAAGTCTGTGAAGTGCTCGCCGAGACCTTGCCCAGTGAAACCTTTGACGTGGTGTTGAGCTATAATGTGATTTATCATGGTTCGCGTGAGCAGTTTGCCCAGGCAATTCAACAGGTCCGAAAACTGCTAAAGCGGAAAGGGATATTCTTCTTCACTTGTCCCAGTCGGCAAGATGGGAAATATGGTTTTGGGGAGAGGGTGGCGCCGCACACCTATCGGTGTGCAAAATCAGTCACGCCGGGAGATATTCACTATTTTGCAGATGAGGAAGATTTGGCAGAATTATTGGTTGGTTTTCGGACCCTTGCCTGCTGGAAAAGTGAAGGGTATTGGGATAATCAGGGGGAAGAGCAATTTTATTCAAACTGGCATGTTCGCGCCGAAAAGGCATAGAGGGCGTGACCCACAGATGGATTACATAGCAAGATTTGATAATTGACGGGCAGGTCATTCAAGGCTATGTCCAGTCTCACCGATTAAGCATGGCGTGCTATTATGCGGAAGAGAAGGCGTTCTAAAGGTACCTATCCGGAAAGGGCATAAGCCGCATTGGGCAGCCGCAAACTGAGCCACGAATAGTAATTGCCTAAAGAAGGAGGTTGTCATGCTCAAAGCACTTTCGACACCGCATAACAGGAGCCGCTCACTAATGCTCCTCGCGGTTTGCGGCGTACTCGCCTTAGCTGCTTCCGTTCTAGGTATCAGCGACAACCCGCCGGGCTTAGTACTGGCGTTCTTATCAGTTATTGCATTCGTCCTCGCCTTCGTCCACCCTTGGAGAACCTCAAAGCAGTTTCTGTTTCTGGTCTACGCATCGGGCTTGGGCCTTGTCATATTTGTCATCCTTCACACCGTGTTCGAGGTCATCGCCTCGAAGATGGGGGAATCAGGCCTAGCTTATAGCTTGCTCAATGGTGTTGGTGTTGCCTTCTTCTTCATCGCCATCCTGGTCTGCCCGTGCGGTCTCTTGGTCGGTGCAGTTGGGGCTGTGATTATGTCCAGGCGAAAGGATCATTCGCGGCAAGGGTCATCGGCTGCCTAACCCGTATGAGGTCTCCCGTCGTCAAGAGATAAAATGAGCCCTCGACCGGTGCGGGCGCAACCGGTTTTGAGTTCTTAGATCTACAATTCGCTTTCTGACTTGGTTTCACATCTCCGGTGCAAAGCGCTTTCGTACGTCTACACCGACAAGCACGTGGGCCCGCGAGAGCGCGTCGGCAACAAGGGAGGTACGCTCGGGAACAGGCTTAGAGTTGTGATGGTGGGGAAGAAGTAGTAAGCTGAGTGAGGACCGTCTAGATAGGCGGCCTTGCTCTTTCCTGTTTTGTGCGCATTGAGGGTTGACAGGCAAGCGAGTCGCACCTATGCTCGCTGTGGCTGATTGAGCAGAGAACGTTGTTGTGCGGAAACCGCGTAGGACGCAGTTCACCGGAGAGGAAAAGATGTATTTCATCAGCTACGACCCTCTGAAGGAATCGCTTCGGGAGAGAACACTTACTGACCGAGAAGCTCTCCCGTATTTTGTCCTTTTCTGTGCACTTATCGCTTTGACCCCATTTACACCGTCTATACAGGTAGACAACCTCTTGCACACCGTAGGCGGTCTGGCCCGCATTGCTATCGCTATTCTTGGCCTCTTGTACTGTTATAAGCAGAATGGAGGATCTTCTGGTCACGATTTTATCCTGAAATCTATCGTCTTGGGTTGGGTGGTTGCCGTCAGGTGTTTTCTCGTCTTTACCCTGGCGTTTATCGCCATCTCCTTTTGTGCGACGTTGTTCGGGAAGGGCGCCTTCATGCCAACTTGGTTGGATTTCTTGGTGGTAAAAGCGTTTCAGATCATATACTTCCAACGCCTCGGGAGACATCTGAGAGACACGAGGAAATACCATGGCAAACCAAGGCTTCCAGCCCGATGTTGAAGCCGGCGCGACTGAAGGTTGACCGCTCGGCGTATGCCTACACCGACAAGCACGTGGGGCCGCGAGAGCGCGTGGGCAACAAGGGAGGGACACTCGGGAACAGACTGAGGACCGTGATGGCGGGGAAGAAGTAGCAGATCTGCAAGAGTGAGGACCATCCGCAACGGGTGGTCCTCACTGTTCTCAGACGGAACGCAAGGCCCGGCGATGTGCTCGGTGTTGACATAGCGTATACCGGCGCATATGCTGATTGTGGCTGGCGGGGTGTAGTGCTGAGCACGATGAAAGGGTATTCCTGAGCTTGAGAAACACAAGGGAAAGGAATGCCAATTCGTTCCTCAATTTCTTTCCAAGGGGAAACCAAAATGCCACACAGAATGCAAGCATTGCTGCTCGTCCTGTTTTGTCTCTTGCTGGCGGCGTGCGATACCTCACTTGCTACAACCAACTGCCAACAGTCATTTACCTTCTTGGGCAAAAGCCCAGGCACAGGTAAGAGCAATTGTGGGAGCACGGTCTTCTGGATCGCTGAGGACGTAACTGGAGAATGCCAGACAACGCATCTGATCCAGGTTGTGATCTCGGAGAACGAAGCCTTTGTGGCGATGAGCGATGTGAAAAAATACGAGGACTGGGCGTGGATGCAAGAGGGAATCGAGCATTTGAGTACGGAGGTTCCGATAGAGCTAGAACGTCATGGCAGGTTGTGGTACTTCCCAGGTGCGTCCTGGACTATCAGGGCTCCAGTTACTTCGTATGATTACAAGACTGAATGGAAGAAGGAGTTCAAGCAGTATTCGAGCTGCGAAAACCAGTGGAATGAGGAGTATGGTTCTGAAGAAGTGCTGTCGCCTGAATTTGCGGGCATAAAGGGTGAACTCGTGTACTTTTATCCCGAAGGCCTTTACATCGAATACGAGATAGCTAAGGCCTATTACTTTGCCCGTTCAGGATACATTCTCGTTTTTACCCAGCAACCCGCGCTGGCAAGCGGAGACGATACCATGCATGGATTCTTGCTGTTCAGGGAAGATGTAGCGTTTTCCAAGCTATCTGATTCTGAGTGGGCAAGCGGAGCACTTAGAGTGTTCTTTTCGCTACTGCATGCCGGGCGGTACGGCGAAGCCTCGCGTTACTGCGGAAAAGGCTGCTACACCTGGCTGCGCGAATCGAATCCCGCGGTTGCTGCAAACGATTTCCCTGCACTGTTGATGTATGGCTGCAAGTCTAACGGGCTGCAGTGTCTCGAAATAAATCGAATCGTGCGCGTACAGGAAATATCGCCGACAACGTTCAAGATCACCGTCGAGTTCAAAGACGATGAAGGAAAGATATTTGCCATAAAGGCAGAGGCACAGCCACCTTCGTCGCACTCTTTCACCATTTCAGAATTTTCTTATACTGTGAAGAAGGTGGATGACAGATTTCTTGTCGAAGGGTTGCCGCCCTACCTCCAATAGATAGAGAGTGACGGAAATGCGTAGTTGAGGCGCAAGCGGTTGTATCTGAGCGCGCTGCGCTTGTAGGTGCCCGCGTTTCCGACACCCCAGCAGCAAAGCAAGGGTATTCCATGAACTTTAGAGAGATTACAGAGTCAGACATACCCGCATTGTTTGCCGTAAGAACGGCGACAGAAGAAAACCGTCTGACGCGAGAAGAGCTTCAGGCGATGGGTATCACCGAGGAAAGCGTGAAACAGAAACTGGCCGGGAGCTTCAAAGGCTGGTTATGCGAAGTGCAACAACAGGTCGTAGGGTTCGCGATGGGGAACAAAACCACGGGAGAATTGTGGGTCATTGCGATTCTGCCGGAATACGTAGGGCAAGGCATTGGTGCGAGATTACTGGACGAGGTGGAGAAGTGGTTACAGGAAAGTGGCTGCGGGCGTTTATGGCTGACTACGGAGATAGATGAGGGGCTTAAAGCATACGGGTTTTATCGGCGGCATGGTTGGCAGGATGATCGGATCGAAAACGGAATGAGATACATGGTCAAGTATGTGTAAGCGCGACACCTTCGCTTTGCCACAATCAAGGGCCTGATAGGCATGAGCGAAAAATTAATCCTTCGATGCGGACCGACTCGACGATCGCACTGGATTTCCACGACGACAACGGATTCGAACAACGGTTGTCGGAAGTTATGGGACGCCTCGATTCATACTATAGGGCGAAGCTGAAGCAACTTGCTGACTATTGAGGTCTAAGACGTACGGTGCCTCCCGCCGTCAAGACGTGAAACTCACGCCTAGCCGGTGAGTGGTAACAGGCTGAGGGCTGTGATGGCGGGGAAGAAGTAGTAAGCTGAGTAAGGACCGTCTGTGATAGACGGCCTTGCTCTTCCTATTTTGTGCGCACCCACAGATTGACAGGCAGGTCACTCAGCACTATGCTCGCTGTGGCTAAAGAAGACGTTATAGGCATTGATGTGCGAAACGCATGAGCCGTTGTTACCCGAAGCGGGAGGAGAAAACGAATGGGCATCACTGACATCCTAGGTATTCCAAGACTTGGGATGGCAAGACTGAAGACGGCAGAAGAGCTGGTTCTGGGGTGTATTTTTATGAATTAAAATACACAGACGCGCGAACCGGCAAGACACAGGAACAGAAGAAACGGTTAGTGATCTTGCGGTAATGGGACTCCTTAGAATCATTCATTTATGTAGCGAAGAGAAAATGCGGACGATGAGTTTCGGGGATTAGACAAAAAGGAGGGTATTTGCCATGCGGTGCTGCGTCGGATTGGCTATTGTGTCGCTGGGTTTCTTGACACTTTCACCTCTGCCGTTGTTCGCTCAAGGGGGAAGCCTTCATCTGGGAGCTCAGATGGGAGTAACTCTGGCAGAAGCTTCATACGAGTCTGAGTTCTTGAGTGGCGGTGATAATCGCGTACGCCCCGGCATCGTGGGCGGGGCGATTGTGGACATTTACTTGCCGGGGCAACAGATATTCTCGGTTGAAACGGGGCTCTTGTTTGAGATGAAAGGAGGGAAGAGGGAATTTGGGGTAATCGGTACTGACGCAGAAGGACACTCGCTTGGCATTGTCGGTTATGATCGTTTCACATGGAAGCTAAATTACCTGACCGTGCCGTTGTGCGCGAAGGTGTCTCTTCGTACTGGTGCTTTAAAACCCTACCTAAAGGCGGGGCCTGAACTTGGGATTCTTCTTTCCTCGAAGATCGAGGAGCGCTTTGAAGGCAGCCGTCCCGGAGTGCCTTCGCTCCCAGCGACCGAGGCAGATGTCAAAGACCGGAGTGCGTCGACGGACTTTGGACTTCTCTTTGGCGCTGGTGTGGAATTCAAGATCGGCAGGCAAGCTGTCTTCGCTGAGTTGAGTTACTCGCACGGTTTAACAAACGTGTTTAAGTCAGAGGAGACATTCATTAAGAAGCTGGAGAATCGGGTAGTCAGTCTCAGCGGAGGAGTCAAATTCTAGTCTTGGTCGCGAATTTGATAGGTCGAACTGTTCCAGTGCAAGGCAACGCAGGCATGACAACATGTAACCCGCACCCCTGGTCAAAGATCAGGCGGCGTAAATCCGGCGGTCGTGCGGTGAAGGGTGCATGTCTTATCTGGGGAGATCTTGCCTTACGTCTGAAAGGGCGACCCCGCTGAAAAGGCGGGGGAGCAAGAAGTCAGCATAGGCCATAATATCTGCCTCAGGCAGAGAAGGGCCGAACAGAAAGGAGAGCAGAGGGAACGATGGGCCTCAAAGATACACGGCCTCAGATGTCCGGGCAACTGGAGCTCCCACTGGAGGGGAGGGGTGAAACCCCGAGCTACGAGCGGAGCGAGGAAGTATTGATGGCGGCACACGAGACCGGAAGCTCAGGGAGGAGACCAGGTTGGAGTACCTCGGCTGGCCACCTCACGATTCACTTTCTGAACCGCCCGGTGCGGACCCGCATGCCGGGTGGTGTGGCCTTTCTATTACCCACAAGTATCATACTGAGTCGCCAAGTTCCAGCCCTCCGTCAAGTCTGCCAGTCGCTTCCAGCCTCTCCATAGAGTGATCGTCCCGGGCGGTCCGTCACCTTTTCGCGCCAAGAAGCCGCCGAGCCCGGCGACCCAGTTGACGACTTCGCCAATGGTAGGTGTTTTCTTCGGCAACTTCTTGTTCTTGTTTACTTTCAGAAACAGGACTCGCCACTCATGGTCTGCAAGTAGTTTTGTGCAAGATGTGGCTGGATCGGTTCTGGCGATTAAAGTAATCATGAATAATCGCCAGGCCACTATGCTCATGACGGTGAGATATCTTGTCAGCCGCGCGGCATGTCCCAATCTGCACGCTTCAACTCTGAAGCCGGACTTCAGCACTTTGTAGTACATTTCGATCCTCCACCGCAGGCAGTACCACAAGACCTTTTCATAGGCTTCATCAAAAGATCTGACTGGAAGATTGGTCAGGAGCATCCACTCTACGGGTTCCTCTCCGTCCGGAGGGTTGGGCTCAAGCACATAGACAGCGTACATATCAATGCCAGACAGTTCTTCGCGATCGTGCTTCGTGTTATTCCGCGGAGGGTTGAACCGGAAGGATCCGAACCTCACGGTCACGGTAGCGGTACGCGCATCCCGCGCCTTAGAGTGCTTTGTCTTTTCCCTCCTTGGGATGTCTATCGTGAAGGAGCCTGTCTCGCGTTGTTTGCGCACATGATCCCACAGCTTAACAACGCCCTTCTCGGCATATCTGGATTTCCTGTTGACCGTTCTATTCGCGTTAGCTCGTACCAGAACCGGAGCGCCTATCTGATCACTCAACTTGAAGAAGTCATAGAGGTCGGCTTCCCTATCGCATACCGTGATGACCTCGGTATCACCTAACGCCTCTTTGGTATTCATCAATGCTTCAAGCCACCTATAACTTTCCTTCTCTTCGACAGGAAGGAGATCATGAGGCTTACGGCCTTTGCCTGTGTGGGCCTTCTCTTGGCGAAGCTTCCGTGCAAATATTTTCTGATCCAACAGTCCTAGCGGCAAACCTTCCGTGGTGACCGCTAGGCAGGTATGCACAACCAACCCATTCGAATAGATCTTCTCAATGTTCTTGCCCCTCTTTAGCGACATCCTGCCTAATCCCTCGGTCTTGCTATGGCTGGTGTAGACGAAGTAACTGGTATCTTGGATCGCGAGGACCGTTTTGTGTTTCCTGGCTCGCTCGGCAGTCTTCCGACGGTGCGCCGCCAAAATCTCACGTACGTCAACGTTCTCGTTCTGGAAGAAACGGTAGGCGGCTTTGGTCTCTGCCCAATCTGCGCATGCCTGATTGATGGGGCTTTCGGGAGACTCAGAAAAACTGTCACATATTTTCATAAGCCTCGTATTGAGTCTCTTATCACCGAGAACAACATCTCTAAGCTCTTCGGCCGCCCACCCCGTCTTGTGTTCGATCCTCATCGCACTTCTCCATATTGATATTGACGCCCACTGTGGTAGATGTATATAATACATCTACCACAGTGGGAAGGAGCCGTCAATGAAAGACTCGGTACACAGGCGGGATGCACTCTTGAGGAAGTTCGAACAGTGCTCGGATTTCGTGAGAGGATCCGTTAACAGCGTCTGCGCCAGATGCAACAGAGCAATCTGCATCTGTGAAAAGAAGACCACCCGAAGGGCGTATCGCCTGACCTACAAAGACAGCCGACAGAAGACTCGCATCGTTTACGTGCCACAAAGCCGTCTGCCGCAGATCAGGAGGATGATCACAAACTACGCCAGAGTACGGAAGATCATGGAGCAACTCATCGAAACCAATCTTGAGATTTTCAAGAAGGAGACGGTGTGCTAGAACCCCCTTATACTTGTGGGTAATAGAAAGGTGGTGTGGCAGGGGATGTCGGGGATTACCCGACACCCCTATGCCGATTCCTGTTTTGTGTCCATTCAGGCGCAAGGTTTGGCAATTGACAGGCGGGGCATTCACGGCTATTCTCACTGTGGCGGATCAAGCAGAGACTGTTGTTTGGAAACCGCATGTGCCGTAGTTAGACCGCGGTGACGGTTTGCGGAGCACTCAATCCGCTAAACCTTGTGTCGTAGACGGCTATACCGAGGGAGGGTGATTCGATGAATCGCAGGTTTTTCAGGGCAGCAGCGTTTCCACTCGTTATTTTGTGTGCGTTGGCATTCAACCAATGTGCCCACAATACTCTCGCGCCATTCCAGCCCGAGGTGACGAGTGCGACAGACAATTTCCAGATGCAGGCGACCGGTGTGAAGAACCGGACCACGACTTTGACCTATCAATGGGAGAACACCGGTACTCGGGCCACGGTTAACCACTCGACCACCACGACACAGGGAACAGCACGTGTGAGCATCAGGGATGCTGGAGGCGCTACGGTTTACGACGAGATACTTGTACCAAGTTTGACTGACACAACGACAGCCGGATCCTCCGGGATATGGACGATTCGCCTTGAGTTGAACCATTACAGCGGGACGCTAAACTTCAGGGTTCAGAAATTATGAGCCCTTCCTGTTGGAGTCGTACATGAGGCGACGGTCTAACACGTATGAGGCCTCCAGGCGTCAATAGATAGGATGCGGCGGCTGCCTTTGCCAGCAGCGAGTCCCGCGTAAGCGCATGGGCAACAAGGGGGGCCCGCTGGGAAACAGACTGAGAGCTGTAATGGCAGGGAAGAAGTAGCAAGCTGAGCAGGGACCGTCTGTGATAGGCGGCCTTGCTCTTTCCGCACCGAATCAGCGAACGGCATGATAATCGACAGGCAAGCACCTCAGCACTGTGCGCACCGTGGCTGACTGAGCATGACCGGGCGCTTTGAGGGCAAAACTGCAATATACTGCAGGGTTCTGTCGGTGTAGTATATTACCCGGTCCGTATAATACGTGTTAGCTGGCCTATGACGGCAGGTCCTCATCAAAAGACAGGAGGAGAACAATGGAAAAAGCGGAAGTGAAGCACTTTGGAACGCCGGACGAGGTTCGGGAGTTTCCGAAGGGACGATTGGAGCTCATCAAGATCGGAGCAGCGACCATCGGTCGGGCGGTTTTTGAGCCAGGGTGGAGGTGGTCAACGTCGCTTAAACCCATCGTGAAGACCAAGAGCTGCGAAGCGCCGCACTTTCAGTATCACGTGTCGGGCGTGCTGAGGGTTCGGATGGACGATGGAAGCGAGTTCGATTGTCGGCCGGGTGATGTATCCCTTATTCCATCCGGCCACGACGCTTGGGTGGTGGGAGACGAGGCGGTGGTCGTCGTAGACTTCCAGGGAATGGTCGACTACGCGAAGCCTCGGTAGCAGGGCATTGAACGTGTGTCGGCGTAGAAGGCGAGCATGAACAAAGTAGCCTGTGCTTACATGGAGAAGCACGTCGGCCCGCGAGGGCGCGTGGGCAACAAGGGAGCAACGCTTGGAAACAGGCTGAGAGCTGTGATGGCGGGGAAGAAGTAGTACGAATTATCACAATGCGAGGGTCACCAGATAGGTGATCTTCGCTTTTCCTGTTTTGTGTGATTGACAGGCAAGCTAACCGCGACTATGCTCGCTGTGGCGGATTAAGCAGAGAGCGCAATCTGGAAGAGAACGCGTTCTAGAACTACTTGTCTGGAAACGGCACAAGCCGTAGTTAGGCAGTGACCGAATCTATTCACA
>Ga0315291_10002352_pt1 | contig 24852 bp, 25 predicted proteins | sample YL17G12_20_MG_FD_203070 | JGI IMG/M metagenome (GOLD analysis project Ga0315291, IMG submission 203070) | Sediment microbial communities from Yellowstone Lake, YNP, Wyoming, USA - YL17G12_20 | ecosystem: Environmental > Aquatic > Freshwater > Lake > Sediment | place: USA: Wyoming | collected...
GGGCTGGGGCGTCGTTGATGCCATCGCCGACCATCGCCACCCGCCGGCCCTGCTCCTGAAGCTTGCGCACCTCGGCCGCCTTGTCCTCGGGTAACACCTCAGCCAGCACCCGGTCGATGCCCACCTGGCGGGCGATCGCCTGGGCGGTGCGCCGGTTGTCGCCGGTGATCATCGCTACCTCCAGCCCGAGGCGGTGCAACTCCTGGACCGCCCGCGCGGAGCTGTCCTTGAGAGTATCGGCCACGGCCACCACGCCTCTCGCCTGGTCGCCGGCGGCCACGAACATGGCTGTCTTGCCGTCCTGCTCCAGGCGCTCGGCCTCGGTCAGGAGTGGACCCAGTGCCACCTGCCGCTGGGCCATGAGGCGACGGTTGCCCAGGAGGATGAGGCTGCCGTTGTGGCGGGCCTCAACCCCGTGGCCGGGGATGGCGGCGAACTCCTCGGCGTCTGGCACTGCCAGGCCGCGCTCCTGGGCCGCGCGCACGATGGCCTCGCCCAGGGGATGTTCGGAGTTCTTCTCGGCGATGGCCGCCAGGCGCAGCACCTCGTCCTGGCGCCCATCCAGAGACACCACCTCGGTCACCGAGGGCTCGCCCCTGGTGAGAGTGCCGGTCTTGTCGAAGATAACCGTCTGGAGCTTGGCCGTGGCCTCCATGGCGTCGGCGCCCTTGAACAGGATGCCGTTCTGGGCGCCCAAGCCGGAGCCAGCCATGATGGCGCTGGGCGTGGCGAGACCCACGGCGCAGGGGCAGGAGATGACCAGAACGGTCACCGACAGCAGCAGGGAGAATCCGAAGACCTGCAGGCCGCTGAGCTCCCAGGGGGAGAGGATGAAGTGGCTGTTAGGGTCGAACCACCAGTTGAACCCCCCGAAGAACCAGAACAGGAAGACGCCCAGGGCCAGCATGTGCACGCCCAGGATGAAGTGGCTTGCCACCGTGTCGGACAGGCGCTGGATGGGGGCCTTGGTGGCCTGGGCGTTCTCCACCAGCTTGATGATCTGGGCCAGGGCCGTCTCCTTGCCCACCCTGGTGGCCCGAAAGCGGAAGGCCCCGGTCTTGTTGATGGTGCCGCCTATGACCTCATCGCCGGCCCTCTTCTCCACCGGCAGGCTCTCGCCGCTGATCATCGATTCGTCCACCGCCGAGTAGCCTTCGCTGACGACGCCGTCCACGGGGATGCTCTCGCCGGGGCGCACCAGGCAGATGTCGCCTACCTGCACCTCGTCGGCCAGCACGTCGAGTTCCTCGCCGTCGCGGAGGACGCGGGCCCGCTTGGGCTGGAGCTTCATCAGCTTGCGGATGGCCTCGGACGTGCGGCCGCGGGTCACCGCCTCCAGGTAGCGCCCCAGGACGATGAAGGTGGTGAGGAGGGCCGCTGACTCGTAGAAGGTGGCCTTTTCGCCGCCGAAGCCGGCGTTGGGCCAGAAGGTGTTGATGACGGCGATGAAGTAGGCAGCGCCGATCCCCGTCGCGTAAAGGAGGTTCATGTCGGTGACGCCGCGACGCAGGCCGTTGAAGCTATTGACGAAGAACTGACGGCCGGGGCCCAGCACCACCGGCGTCGCCAGGCCCCAGAGGACGTACTTATTGCCCAAGAAGCTGGGGATGAAGGTGTGCAACACCCAGTAGTCGCGGAAGGTGCCAGCCATGACGAGCAGGCCCAGGGGCGCGGCGATGAGCAAGTTGACGAGCTGGCGCCGGATCTCCTGCTGGCGCGCCTGGCGCTCGCGGTCCAGGGAGGCCTCGCCCTCCGCCTTGTCCGACACCTGGTAGCCCAGGTCTCGGATGACCTTCCTGATCTGGGCGGCAGAGATGAGGCTGGCGGTGTAGTCCACTGTTACTGTATCGGTGCCCAGGTTGACCTGCACCCTGGCCACGCCGTCCAGAGCGCCCACCGCGCGCTCGATGTTCTGCTGGCAGTGGGTGCCCATCATGCCCAGCACCAGCAGCTCGATGCGGTCCCAGGGCACCTCGTAGCCGACGCCGGCGATGGCCTGCTCCATGTCGGCCAGGGAGCAGGCAGCCGGGTCATACTCGACTCCGGCCATGGCCGCCGCCAGGTTCACCCTGGCCGAGGCCACGCCCTTCAGTCCCTCCAGGGCCTTCTCCACCTTGTTCACGCAGGCGGCGCAACTCATCCCCGCCACCGGCAGGGTGACCTCCTTCACCTTCCCCTCAGACATCTCTCCCTTCATTCTTTCTTACGTCTCGCCTGCCTCGCGCGCTCTGTGCTACCCCGCTCAACGGCCTCTTACTCGGCGCGGGCACGGCCGGCCCCTACCGGTTCGACTGGGCGTAGAGATCCATCAGCTCGCTGACGACCTGGTCCTGGCGACCGTCGCGCATGCCCTCGACGACGCAGGTGTGGAGGTGGCCCTCCAGCATGATGGCCTCCACCTTCTCGATGGCCTTGCGGACGGCGTGCGTCTGCTTAAGGATGTCGACGCAGTACTCGTCCCTCTCGACCATGCGACGGACGCCCTCCAGGTGCCCCTCGACGAACCGCAGGCGTTTCAGAACCTCGCTCCGTACCGAGTCTTGCATGTTTGCCTCGGCCTCTCTCCCCTGAGTTTATCTGCGACACCCCCACCCAGTGGGTAGGGGGTCGTGTACTATATACTACCTGGATGTACCACCACTGTCAAGTGGACGTCGTCGGGGGCTCTGAACAAGGGGTCATCTGTCCGCACGCCCGCACGGCGGCTTACCCACCCTTCGACCCTTCGACAAGCTCAGGGTCCGACAAGCTCATGGTGACCGCCGTCCTGAGCCTCCCTCCTGCCTGCCGGCAGGCAGGAGGGAGGCGGCGACAGAAGGCGCGGGCCTAGCGGGCAAACGGGCAGACCCTTTTCAGGCCAAGCAGAGCGGCCGCCCCTGCCCCGGTCACCCCAAAGACGAGAAGCGCCTTTTCACTGCACGCGGCTGCTTCGTAGATCTCATCAAAGGTATCGTTCACGATAGCACTGCCGGTGACCAGCAAGACATCACTCCAAGCGACTACATTGCCCGTGTCCGTGCGGCCATCCTCAATGCCGACTCCGCCCTTGCAGGAGCCGATATTCGCCGGGTTGAGGTCAGTACAGCGAACATTTCCAGCTCCGAAGCGCTCCACCAGGTGAGCGACCATGGCTGGCTGGAATCCAACCAGGCCGATTCTGGTCCTACCGAAGTCACGAAATAGACGCGAGGCAATCTCTGTGCCACACTTCTCCGGATCCTCATCTCGGCAGTGGCGGGTCCCCGTGCCGATGCCGAGATGACAGGCCACTGCGTTTAGGGTGGAGACGAAGATTGCCCTGTTGTCGCTCCTATCCAGCGGCAGGCGCTGAACATCATCGAGGCTACCCGCGAAGCCCCGCGGACGGTCAGTGAAGGCCTGGCCGAAGCTTCCCCTGAACTCCGCTTCGATCATGACTTCCCTGCCTTCCAGCAAGGGGAAGTCCTGCCTCTGAGGTCGGCCTATCGCCTGCGCTGCCGACAAGGGTCCAACCGTCACCAGTACGGATTCGCCGCCCAGTTGGTGGTCAGCGACGATCGCCGATAGCGCTTCTTTGAGTCTTTGAAGAATCAGACCGTCCCCCATGCCACCTCCACAACCCCCTGTCCTATCACTACTTCGCAGATGGCCAGTACCTCTTCCTCATATTCCACCGCGCTGCCCATCAACTTCTGCTCAGGAGCGATGTACACATCCCCCTGCTCAAGGGAGATCATTCTGGACAGCACCTCGCCCCCGCCACCTACGTCGCCGGAATGACGTGCATCGCGGAGCGGTGGATAGAGATGGTGGCGTCCTTCTTCCGGTCCAGGCCCAGGCGGAGGTAGACGTAGTCCGGCAGCTCGATCTCCAGGTCGTAGGGCGCAGCCCTGCCTGCCGGACAGGCAGGGCTGCCCGCCAGGCGAAAGCGCAGCACATAGGCCTCGGCCTGCAGCGCCTCCTCAACGATTGTGCCGCTGAACGGGTTCTCCGGCGGCGGCAGGTGGGGGAGCCGGTCCTCCCGCACGATCATCACCTGCGCCGGACGTATGCAGACCTCCACCTCTTGGCCGCGGCTCAGGGGCAGCGGCTCGGCTCGATTCTCCGAAATCGGCTCCGCCTCCAGGGGGCGTCCCTGCCAGTCCAGCAGCAGGCGCTGGCTGTTCGATTCGAGGACTGTGGCGCGCAGGATGTTGCCCGTCCCCACGAACTCCGCCACCCGGCGCGTCGCTGGGCGGTAGAAGATGTCCTCGCGGCTGCCCGCCTGAAGCACCCTCCCCCGGTCGATGACGACGATGCGGGAGCCCAGGAAGAAGGCGTCGTCGAGGTCATGGGTGACCACCAGGGTGGTGATGCCGGAGCGGGCCTGGAGGTCCAGGAGCTCCCGGCGCAGAGTGCCGCGCAGGCCGGTATCGATGTTAGAGAAGGGCTCGTCCAGGACGAGCAGCTCGGGCCGCGAGGCCAGGGCGCGGGCCAGGGCCACCCGCTGCTGCTGGCCGCCAGAGAGCTCGCGGGGCCGCCGGCGCTCCAGCCCTTGCAGGCCCACCAGCTCCACCATCTCCTGCACCAGGGCCCTCCGCCGGGCGGCGTCCAGGCGCTGGACGCCGTAGGCCACGTTCTGCTCCACGGTCAGGTGCGGGAACAGGGCGTAGCTCTGGGGGACGTAGCCCACCCGCCGCACCTGAGGCGGCAGGTTCACGCCCGAGGCGCTGTCGAACAGGAGGCGGCCGTTCACCTCCACGCGGCCGGCGTCGGGGCGCATGACGCCGGTGATGGCCTGAAGCGTAAGGCTCTTGCCGGCGCCGGAGGGCCCGAAGAGCACCACGCGACCCTCGTCGGCCTGGAAGGCCACGTCCAGCTCGAAGCCGTCCAGACGGCGGCGCATTCGCACGTCAAGCACGGGCCGCCCCCAGGGGGCTGCGACCGAGCAGAGCCTTGAAGGTGAAGAGCACGGCGAAAGACACCACCACCAGGATTCCGGCCAGCACCAGGGCCGCTGTCAGGTCGTTCTGGAAGGCGATGTAGATGGCCAGGGGCATGGTCTGTGTGCGGCCGATGGTGTTACCGGCGAACATGATGGTCGCCCCGAACTCGCCCAGGGCGCGTGCCCAGGCCATGACGGCCCCTCCCATGAGGGCGGGGCCGGCCAGGGGTACCGTCACCCGGAAGAAGGTACGCAGGCGTGAGCTGCCCAGCGTCGCCGAGACGCGCTCCAGCTCCCGGTCCACCCCCTCGAAGCCAGCCTTGGCGGAGCGAATATAGAAAGGCGCGGCAACAAAGGTCTGGGCCATGACCACCGCTGCCGTGGTGAAGGCCAGCTCGAGCCCCAGCACGTCCAGGGCGCCACCCAGGATGCCCCGGCGCCCGAAGGCCATCAGCAGCCCCAGGCCAGCCACGGCTGGCGGCAGCACCATGGGCAGGTCGACGAGCGAGTCCACCACTGCCCGGCCCGGAAAGCGGTACCGCGCCAGCAGGAAAGCGACGGGCGTACCCAGGACTGCCGCCACGGCGGCGCTGATACTGGAGGTGACGAGGCTCAGGCGCAGCGCCTCTGTCACCACCGGCGAGCCGAGGGCGTCCAGGGGCGCCGTCGCCCGGGCCACCTTGACGAGGATAGCCGCTACGGGCAGGACCAGGAAGACCAGCAGCAGCAGGGCGGCCAGAGTGAAAATGATCCGGTCCGGGGCCAGGGCCCCCAGCATCACCCGAGCAGCCACTCGCCGGGGAGATGTGCTCTCATTCATGGCGCGACTGGGATGAAGTTCTGCGCCCGCAAGACGGCCTGGCCCTCCGCCGAGAGGACGTAGTCCAGGAAGGCGCGGGCCAGTGCCGGGTCGCCGGCGTCTTCCAGGACAGCGATCACGTGGGTGGCGATCGGATTTAGGTCGTCCGGAATGTCGATGGTGAGGAGGTCAGAGGCCGCCTCGGGAGTAACGTCGGACACCAAGCAGATGCCGGCGTCGGCCTCGCCCAGACGTACCTTGGCCACCACCTGCTTCACGTTCTCCTCCTCAGAGACGACGTTGGCCAGCGCCCGCTGCTCAAAGTCGGCCCCAAAGGCGGATGCATCCGAGGCCCGACGCAGGAACTCTCGCGCGTAGGCCCCGGCGGGCGCGTTCTCGTTCACCAGGTCCAGCTTGACGGCGGGCCTGGCCAGGTCCTGTACCGTTTCTATGCCCGCCGGGTTGCCCCGGGGCAGGATGACCACGAGACGGTTGCGCGCGAAGACGACGGGCTCGCCCGCGAGCAGGCCGGCCTGTTGGGCCAGGTCCATCTGTTTCTCGTCACCGGAGGCGAAGACATCCGCCCGCGCCCCTTGCTCTAGCTGCGCCCGTAGCTGGGTCGCGCTGGCGAAGCTGAAGGTGATGCTCAAGCCCGGGTTGCTCTCCTCCAGCCTGGCCTTCATCTCCTGGAAGACTTCCGTGAACGCGGCGGCGGCGAACACCGTGAGCTCGCCGCTGAGAGCGGCCCCGGCCTGCGACGTAGGCGTCTGCTCGACCGGGGTCTCACTCTTGTTAGATGAGCAGGCGACCCCGGCTAGCACGGCCGCGGCTAGCAGCAAGATCGACACCGTCTTCCTCATGGCGCTCACTTCTCCTTCCTGGCGACGGCGCCCGCTGTCAGCGAGCGCTCGCACTGCTCGAGCCAGCGCAGCGTCCCCCCGCCGACGGCGATCTTGGCCTCGATGGCCAGCCGGTCGAAGCCGGCGAAGCCGGCTGCCTGCGCCAGCTCCTGCCACTCCGCCAGATAGCGGCGGCAAAACTCCTTCTGCCCCTCGACCAGCTCGCGGGCCAGGGCCGGGTCCTCCCGGCCGAGGAAGAAAAGCTTGACCAGGAAGTCCAGTCGTACCTGACGCAGGCGGGTTGCCGGCTCCCGCAGCCAGGCGTCGAAGGCCCGGCGACCGGCGGCGGTGGTGCGGAGGAGCACTCGCGGCGGGTAGCGCTCCTCCTGCCGCTCCTCCACCTCCACCAGCCCCCGCTCCTGGAGGTTGCTCAGGAGGAAGTAGACGTTGCTCATGCCCAGGGGGCAGACCAGCCCCAGGCCGCTGCCGCCCGCCAGCTCGCGGGCGACCTGGTAGCCGTGCATGGCCCGGCGCAGGAGGCCCAGGACGGCGTACTCGGGGGCGGAGAGAGAGATCTTTTTCCTGGCCATGGCAAGGGTCAGCAGTTGAGTACTCAGGCGCAGAGTATAGCCCGCTGTCGCCAGCTCCTGTGAACGTCCATCTGGCCTGTCTTTCCGGGGGCCGAAAGGAAGGTAGACCTAGGGGACTGTGAACCCGAAGGAGCGCAGGGCCGCCGGCAGCTCGCTGAGGGTGGAGATGCGGGCGTGGGGACGGACGTCGTCCCGCACCAGCTCCCCGACCTGCACCGTCCACATGCCGACCTGCTGGGGTCCGACCACGTCCAGCTCCGGCGTGTCGCCCACGAAGACGGCCTCAGCAGGTTCGACGGCAAGGGCGGACAGGGTGCGACGGAAGACACCGGGCGCCGGCTTGCACTCGCCCGCCTCGTCGGAGAAGGTGGCGACGTCGAGGAGCGCCAGCAGGCCGTGGCCGGCCAGGACCGGCCGAAGGGCAGGGCCCGGGGTGGCGCCGGTGTTGGCGATCAGCCCGGTGAGGCGACCAGCCCGCCGCACCGCTTCCAACGTCTCGACGGCACCAGGGAAGAGCAGCGGCGGGAAGCGGCGGGCTGCCTCGACGGGGGAGCGCTCCAGGGCCTCCAGCAGCTCTGGCGTGGCGCGCGCCGCCAGCTCATGGCCAAGCTGGCGCAGGAAAAGGCCCGCCCTCTCGCGGGAGGGCAAGTCCCGGCCTCCGGCCTGGAGACGCTGCGACTCCTCGGCGGCGTGTCGGCAGGCCTGCTCCACCTCCGCCGGTCCGTAGGAGAGGCCGGCGGCGGCCAGGTCCCGCGTCAGTCCCTCCAGGCGCGCCTTCTCCCGCTCACGGCTCAACTCGGGGGTGTCCGTGACAAGGGTGCCCCAGAGGTCGAAGATGACGGCTCGCAGTGGCGGCAAGAGGCTAACCCTCCCGATCGCGAGGAACCGCCGGCCCCGCTTGCGGTCGCCGGCGGCCCCTGAAGGCCATGTGCGAATGCTTCTTCAGTTCACCGGCGCCCGCAACGAAGCGCCACACTCGGAGCAGAACTTGGTTCCGGCCGCATTGGAGGTGCCGCACTGAGAGCATTTGACCGTGGACTCACCAGCCGGCGGCGCCTTCGAGACCGGAGGCTCGACATCGGAGCGGGCCTCGGGCTCGGAGAGCTGGTGCCGCTCCTCTGGCTCCTGAGCGCTGCGCCGGAACTCGCGGATGCTCTTGCCGATGGCGCCGCCCACCTCCGGCAGCCGGCCCACCCCGAAGATGATGACCACCACGGCCAGGATCAGCAAGAGCTCGAAGGGGCCGATGCCCAGGGGGCCTATAGCAAGCATGATCTTCCTCCGCAGGCCGGCCTGCCTGCCGGCGGGCAGGCGGGGCCTCGACTCTGAGGTTAGCACCCCCCAGATAAGGCGTCAAGGAGGAACGCTCTGAGACGTGGGTTCCCCCTTGGGGGTGATGCGTTCGATGAAGACCTCCATGACGCCGCCGCAGATCCTGTCCCCGACCTCGGTGGGCTCCGTGAGGTCCGCGGCGACAAGGCGGGGCAGGGCGGGGGGAGCCAAGCCTTGGCCTATTGACATGTGATGTATAATGCCGTTGGGACAAGGTTCTGTCAGAGCGTTGCGTCGCCGTCCTGTTCTTGTTGTTCCTGCTGGTCTACCAGCAGAGCCTGGGAGGGCAGTTGCGATGGAGACTAAAGCCAAGCGACGAACCGCCCTGGCGCTGGGGGCGGTGGTTGGTGTAGCGGCCGCCGTGGCGCTTGCGATGCTGGGTTTGTCGTACGGGACAAGCAACCCGGAGGCGTTCGCTCACGTCCCCACCCCCACCCCCACCTATCTGCGCATTGACGCCGACGTCACCAACGGCGCCCGCCCCTGCGACCCCATCGACGCCGCGGCCACAGTGGCGGTGGGTGCTGCCCACAAGGTAGGCGTCTGCATCGGGAACTACGAGCCGAACAGCATCGAGGTGTTCGAGCTTCACATCCGGTATTCCGGCGACCCGGACGCGACGCCCCCGACTACCCTCAACGTTGCGCCGACGAAGCTGGTTGGGGGGCACTGCCCGGCTGGCGACCCCTATTGCCTGAACGTGAACCCGGACGCCAACGATGGGGACGACCCCGCCGGCTACAAGCTGGGCGCCTACTGGAACTGCACGGCCTCGACGATGGCGCGGCCCTTGGGTGAAGACCCCAGCACGCCGGGCGTGGCGGACGCGCGGATCATCTGCAATGTGGACCTCTCGACCCCGGACAAAGACCTCGCAGCCGACCCTGGCCTGCTGGTCACCATCGAGTTCACCGCCACCAGTCCCGGCGCTGACACCATCGACTTCGGTCCTATCGACAACAGCAACTGGACTAGCGTGGGGTACCCTGTGCCGGGCTACGGGGACAACAACCTGGTGGTCGCCTACTGCAGCCCGCAGTGGCCGGAGTACCAGATGGGCTGCTTCGGGGCGACGATCACCAAGGTCTGCGCCGACAGGCAAATCGGCAACGGCAAAGGCATCCCAGGGGAGGACGGCACTGTGCCTGACTCCGCCGCTGGCCTTGAGGGCAACGCCTGTGGCTCCACCGACGTGGACAACGACGGCATCCCCAACGCCTCGGACCCCGATCCCGGCGGCGACATCACCTACGATGACAACAACGACGGCTTCTGGAAGGGCGCTGGTGACGACGGCCCGTCCTGGGACACCGACATGGACGCGAAGCTGGACGGCGTCGCGGCGTGCCTTTCTCCGCTGGGCGCCTGGGGCAGCCTGGACTCCGATGGCGACGGGCTCCTGAACAGTTGGGAGTTGTGCAAGTGGGGCACGGACCCCACCGTCGTGGACAGTGACGGCGACACGCTGGGCGACTGCCAGGAGGTCGCGGACGTCGACGGCAACGGCGTGGTCAACTTCACCGGAGATGTCATCTACCACATGAAGGCCTGCCTGCTCCCGCCGGCCGCCTTCGGCCAGGACGGAGACTTCGACATCGACGGCAACAACGTGATCGCCTTCCCCGGCGACTGCCTCCAGGACGCGAAGTACGCCCTTATCCCCGGGCTCTGCAGGTAGGGCCGCGGTCGGCCCCCGCCTCGCTGCCGTATGTCCTAGACATCATTCGCTACGCGGTGTCGCCCCCAGACGCTGAACAGAATGTGCAAGACGTCGCTGTCCTGTATCCCATGCGGACACTGTACGTGGCCGCCGCGGCGAGGGCGAGGGGAAGCACCGTTCGAAGGGAGCGATAGCCTTCGCGCTCCTCCTTCTTGGCGCCCACCGGAGACCTGGTCAAGCCTGCCGACGCCGGTCAGTGCCGCTGGAGCATGAAGGCGACACGCTCGATGAAGACCTCCATGACGCCGCCGCAGATCCTGTCCCCGACCTCGGTGGGCTCCGTGAGGTCCACGGTGACCAGGCGGGGCAGGGCGGTATCCAGGACTTCCATTGCCGCTGCCCGCACCTCGGCCTCAGCGGAGCCGCCCCCGACGGTGCCGCAGAAGGAGCCATCGGGCCTGACGGCCATGCGGGCGCCGGGCTTGCGCGGCGTCGAGCCGCGCGTGGTCGCCACGGTGGCCACCGCCAGCGGCGTTCCCTCGCGCAGGCTCCGCGCTATCTCCGCAAAGACCTCGTCCATATCTCTTGGGCGCTCATCGCCCCTCACTCATCGGCCGGCCGCTGCCGCCGCGACGCGTCTGGATGATCTCGGCGATGATGCTGACCGCGATCTCCTCCGGCGTCTCCGCCCCGATATCCAGTCCGATGGGCGTCCGCACCCGCTCCAGGGCCTCATGGGGGAAGCCGTCGTGCGCCAGGTGCTGGATGACGGCAGTCACCCGCCGCCGGCTCCCTATCATGCCCACGTAGGCGGCATCGGAGGTCGCCACTTCGCGCAGGGCCAGCTCGTCCTCCTTGTGGCCCCGGCTCACCAGCACGACGTAGGTGTTGGAGTCGATGGGAAACCCACGCAGGCTCTCCACCAGGTCGCCGCAGAGGATGCGGTCCGCCTCCGGCAGGCGCTCGCGGCTGGCGAAGTCCGGCCGGTCGTCGAGGACGGCGACCGAGAAGCCGACGTACTCCCCGAGCCTGGTTACGGACTGGCCGATGTGGCCGGCACCGACCACCAGGAGCACAGGCTTCGCCTCCACCACCTCCAGCATGACCTGATAGGCGGCGTCGGGCTGGGCCACCAGGCGGCGGACGCGCTCTCCCTTGCTGGTGTAGTACAAGGCCTGCGCGGCCAGCCGGGGGACCGCGGAGAGGGCGGCCAGGGCGTCGGCGGCCACCGCCTCCTCGAAAGGCCCGCCGCCCAGGCCCCCCAGGCGGCTGCCGTCGGGGCGCACGAGCATCTTGGCGCCCAGGCTGCGTCCGCCTGAAGGCAGGTCGCCGGCCGGCACTCGAACAAGGGTCGCCACCGCCACGGGCGACCCGCCCGCCGCGGCGGCCACTGCCTCCGCCCAGACGCGCGGCCGTCCGGCCGCCGCTATCTGGGCCGCCACGCCTTCCAAGGCATCTCTCCTAGACGCTGAACAGAATGTGCAAGACGTCGCCGTCCTGCACCTCGTACTGTTTGCCCTCCAAGCGCAGGACCCCCTGCTTGCGGGCCTCCGCCAGCGAGCCGCTGTCCAGCAGCTCGCGCCAGCCGAGGACCTCCGCCCGGATGAACCCGCGCTCCATGTCGCTGTGGACCTTGCCGGCGGCGGTGAGCGCCGCGGTGCCCCGGGGCACGACCCAGGCGTGGCCGTCCTCCGGGTTGACCGTGAAGAAGGAGATGAGGCCCAGCAGCTCGAACGAGCGCCGGATGACCAGGTCACGCCCCTTCTCCGGCACCCCCAAATCGGCGCGGAACTCGGCCGCCTCCTCCTCGGAGAGCTCACCCAGTTCCAGCTCGATCTTGGCGCAAAGGGCGGCGACCTCGCGATGGGGGCCGGCCCAGCGGCGGCGGAACTCCGCCTCCAGCTCATCGGCCCGCGACACGTCTGCCTCGTCGATGTTGAGGAGAAGCAGCATGGGCTTGGCGGTGAGCAGGTCGTAGTCATGCAGCAAGCGCCACTCGTCGGGCGAGAGCGTCTGGGCGCGCAGGGGCGTCTCCGCCTCCAGGCCGGCCTTGATACGCTCGAGGAGCGCCACCTCCTTCTCCCCGGCGGCCCGCTCGCCCGCCTTGGCGGAGCGTACGGCGATGTCCAGGCGTTCCAGCCTCTTGTGGACGAAGGCCAGGTCGGCGAAGGCCAGCTCCAGGTCCATGGTGGCCACGTCTCGGTGAGGGTCGACGCTGCCCTCCGGATGAGGGACGCGCTCGCTGGAGAAGACGCGCACCACGTGAATGATGGCGTCGGTTCGGGCCAGGGCAGTCAGCACCTCGGCAGATGCGCCCTCGCGCCCGAAGCCCTTCGCGAAGGCGGCGCCGGGGAAGTCCAGGTAGCGGACATCGGCGTGGGTGCCCTTCTTGGGCTTGAAGTGAGCGACCAACTCGTCGAGGCGCGGGTCGGGCAGCTTGACGACCCCCACGTGCGGCCCGCCCTTCTCGTAGGTTCCCGTGGGAACGTGACCGCCCGTGAGGACGTCGAACACGGTGGTCTTGCCGGAGCGCGCGAGGCCGATGAGACCGAAGTCCATGACGATACCCCTTCATCTCAGGCGCGCCATCGATGGGCGCCTCAAGGCGAGCGCCGGCGCCGCTTCCAGCGCCTGCCTGCCCCTCGGGCCTGCCCGACAGGCCTGCCAACCGAGGATAGGTCAGCCGCCAAAGGGGTGTCAACGCCAGCGAGAGTGCCAATTGACAAGGAGGGAGATTTATGGCATACTTAGCACTAAAAGCACCTTAGCGCTCTAGAAAGCGCAGCCACGGTGCTAGGAAGGCAAAGCTCATGTCGTTGAAGACCTACTACTCAAGGATCCTCGCCCGGGACAAGCCGGGCTTCCCGACGCTGGAAGAGGCGCGGCAGGACTTCAAGGCCATGCTTGCCGGCCTCACGCCCATCCACTACGGCTAGCTCGGAATGCCCTCGAGGGTGCATCTGGAGGGAGAAGAACGATGGCCAGCCTTGACGTAGCGGACGTGCGCCTGGAGTACATCGCCTACCTGGAAGAAGAGAGCGAGTTCCTGGAGCGTCGGCTGATGGCGGACGACATACTGTTCTCGTTCCTGTTCGCGCCGGCGAGCCGGCAGAGCCCGGCCGGCGCCATCCGCCAGCCTCAAGTCGACGTCGTTCACACCGGTCTCTCGGATAGTCGCGCCGTGTCCACAGCCTTCGGGCGGCCGTTGGCGGAGACGGTGCAAGGAAGGGAGGACGTCAATGCGGTTCCTGATCAAGGTCTCCATTCCGGTTGAGGCAGGCAACAAGGCAATACGAGACGGGACTCTGGGTGCGACGATAGGTCGCATCCTCAATGAGCTGAAGCCGGAGGCGGCCTACTTCGCTGAGGTCGACGGCCAGAGGTGCGGCTTCATCTTCGTTGACATGCAGGACGTTTCCAAGATGCCCTTCGTCTCGGAACCCTGGTTCTTGGCGTTCAACGCAAGCGTCGAGTTGCACCCGGCCATGACGCCGGAGGACCTGCAGAAGGCTGGACCGGACCTGGCGAGGGCCGCTAAGACATACAGCTAGCTCCCAGTCGCCGACACCAGCTCCCGCCCCGTAGCGCACACGTCGAGCAGGCAGCAGCCCGCGCAGCCGCAGAGCGACAGAGGGCCGTTCACCCGCCGGACGGCCCTCTCTTTGCTGCGCCGGAGGCGCATGCCGCACCCCGTCACTCATCGCGACGTGTTCGCGTGCAACGCGCGACCGGTCGCTTCATCGCCGCTGCAAGGACGCGAGACGGTGGGGATGCTAAGTGTCAGGAAGTAGCAGCGGCACGAGACGAACGGTGCTCAGTATCTTCTTGGCTAGCTGTAGCTGCCCATCGGTTCCAGCATTCACCCGAAACTCAAGCGCGCCGAACGATGTCGGAGCGCCGCCCTTGAACTGGATAGCGTACGTAGTCCGAGCCGTGCAAGCCACCCCACTCACCCCCGCAATCTCATAGGCGGCGAGGCTGGATTCTGCAGACGGGTCAACCCGCTCGGCCTCGAACAGGCAGCGAGTCAGCGGGATGTAGGACTGCGCTGCCCACACGTCTACGCTGTAGGGTGTGTAGGCCACGGGCGGCCCTGGAGCAAGGTAAACCGCTAGGCGCAACGGAAACACTTCGGTCGACCATGTTTCCGCATACTGGTCCGGTGGATAGCACACCGTGAAAGCTGGGCTCTCGTATACAAGCCACCCACCTGGGCAGTCACCCCTGCCCGCAGTCGCGGCCAGCCGTGCTGGGACAGGATTCCTGGTGACGCCCCCGGCGTCTGGGGTCGATGATGGGCGTGGCGGGGGAGCGATAGGCGACGTAGTCGCCACGGGGGAAGCTGCCGACTCCGTTTGCGCGGGTGTTGGCCCGCCGCTCTCATCGCCGCAGGCCACCCCAACAACCAGGGTGACAATCAACAGCACACCAAGCCTCAGCATGCGACCCTCCTCCAGAACCCGACGCATGCTACCCTTCGCAGGCACACCCGGACAAGCGGTCCTGACCGTCAGGGCCGTCCTGTTCGGCCACTTTGAGTGGCTACAGTCCCAGTCAACCGCGCATGACGTGCTGCTGGCCAGGACCGCTGCTATCCCGAAGCCAAGGCGGCCTCAATTGCACGCGTCAGCCCGTGGCCTCTCCCTTCAGGTCTCGCCCCGTGGCGCACACGTCGAGGAGGCAGCAGCCCACGCAGAGGGGCCGCGCCCGGCAGGTCTCCTTGCCGTGGAGGACGACGGCGGCATGGTAGCGCCGGTACAGCTCGCGGTTCCGCGGGAGGCGCTCCTCGAACCAGTGCTGCCACGTATCGTAGCGGTTCCCCTCCGGGCCGAGGCCCAGACGGCGGAACAGGCGCAGCGTGTAGGCATCGACGACAAAGACGGGCCGACGGGCGGCGTGCAGGAGGATGGCGTCCGCCGTCTCCCGCCCGATGCCGTAGGTCTCCAGGAGAGCGGCCCTCAACTGGTCGGTCGGGAGGGCCATCAGGCCCTGCGCGCCACCGTGCCGCTTCACAAGCGCGGCGAAGGCTTTCAGGCGCCTCGCCTTCTGGAGCGGCATACCGGCCGGCCGCACCAACTCGGCGAGCTCTTCCTCTGGCAGCGACACGACCGCCTGGAGGGAGAACGCGCCGGCCTCGCGGAGGCGCACCAGCGCCCTCTCCACGTTGGCCCAGGCGGTGTGCTGGACGAGGATGGCGCCGGCGCACACCTCGAACCACTCGCTGTCGGCGCGCCAGTGCCAGCCATCGACGCGGCAGGCCGCTTCGAGCCGCCGGTGGATCTCGAGGAGAGCCTCGGACGTAGCGGAAGGCGGCGTCACGGCTCCTCGGGTAGCGGCTGGGTGGCCCAGTCTGGCAGGCGTGCGTCGGGGACGCTGTCGTATTGGGGAAGGTAAGGCTTGAGATCGAGGACCGGCGTCCCGTCGATGGCGTCCAGCCCCCGCACGCGCAGGATGTTGCGCCGGCGGCGGAGGAGCGGCACCACCGCCACGCCGATGGGGTTCGGCCGACGCGGAGTGCGGGTGGCCAGCACCCCCTGGAGGGGGTAGCGCGGATCGCCGCGGGGATGGACGTGGGTCCGCTCCTTCTCGTGCTCCGGCACCCGCTGCATGTAGAACACCACAATGAGGTGTGAGTAGGAATCGATGCCGTCCAGGGCCGGCTCCAGGTCCTGGCGCACGATGATGTCGGAGCGCACGTCCTGCCAGCCGCCCATGCGGGGCTCGAGGACGCCGTTGCGCACCACCGCCACCGGTCGCAGGGTCACAGGCTCTCGGGGCACGACCCCTCGCTCGAAGAATCGCCGGACCCAATCCAGAACTCCCACGAGCAGCTCCTTACGGCTCCACCGGCGCCGGCGCCCCTATCGACGTCTCCCGCTCGCTGTGCTCCACAGGTCCGAGGCCAGGCACCCAAGAGCACGCGAGCGCGCTCAGCTTAGCACAGGCCAACAAAGGCGACCAGCGGCCCTAACCTCCCCCGGCCGGGCCCGGCCTTCTTCATTGCGCAAGATACGGAAGTCCAGGGGCGCGCTTTTGGTCGCCATCGTCAAGCGAGCGTGCGCTGACCGGGGGGGTTGTCTCGAGCCATGCCCTAAGCGGGGCCAGGTGATATCTTCCATAGATTCGGTACCAAGACTGACGACCCCCAGTCGGAGCAGGGCAGAAGACGCCAAGGTCCGCCATCGCCCCGTGAATCCCCAACCTGAGACCGAGTGGAAGCCTGAAGATACGCGGTCAACTAGCCACGAGAACGTGCACTCGAAGGATCCACTAGCCCATAGAGCGGCGACGAGTGCGCTATCGGATGGTGGCCGCATATAATTGGTGCCAACCGATCCAGTCCGCCCGGGGCAAGGAAAATGCACGTCGCGGAAGTGCGCATAGCCAGCTTTAGACACCTGAAAGATGTCCACATTGGACCTCTTCCATCCACCTTGAACCGGAACCGGCCAGCGGCGGTACCCGAGTTACCGTGCGACGACAGCTGGCGCGCTTCCCGTGGTAGGCACGGCCGCTGATGGTGCCCCTCCTGCGTGTCGCGCTACCTTGGTGGCCCTTCTATCGTCGCAAGATTCGAGGCCTGGGGTGTCGAGTGGCCGAGTACTACGACACGCCCGCTGCTTGATGACGTTTCGCAACAGCGCAGAGGCGAGTATCGCCAGGTGTAGGGACACGCACGAGAGCGACCTCCACTGGCGCGACTTCTACGACCGGTGGGCCCCACGGTACGACTGGGCCCTACGGATCTGGGCGCTGCTGGCGGGCTTCTCGGACGCGAACGAGCGGTGGAAGATGGTCAGCCGCCTGGAGCTGAAACCGGGGCAGCGCGTGCTGGAGGTCGGCGTGGGCACCGGGAGCAATCTGCCGCTGATGGCAGAGTGCGTAGGCCCAGGCGGGACGCTCCTAGGGCTGGACATCTCCGTCGGAATGCTCCGGCAGTGCGAGAAGAAGGTTCAGCGCCACCGTCTGAACGCCAATCTGACCGAAGGCGACGCCGCGCACCTGCCCTTTGCTGATGACGCGTTCGACGCAGCGCTCCAGTTCGGCGCCATCAACGAGTCCCGCGACAAGCAGCGGACGATCCAGGAGATGATGCGGGTGGCCAAGCCTGGCGCCAAGATCGTCATCGGCGATGAGGGCGTGAACCCCGACAAGCCCGCTTCACTTCGAAATCGGCTGATTTCGCGCCTGAGCCCCCTCCATGAGCACAACCCACCGACGGACTTGCTGCCGCCCGAAGCGAAGGATGTCCACATGGTCTGGTTCCGCGCCGGCCGCTGCTATCTCATCGACTTCGTCAATCCGTAATAGGAGTCTTGCCCTTGAAACCTTCCTTCTTGCGGATGAGAAGGCTTTACCGTCTTCTCATTGCCGGTAAGTATCAACCCTATGTTTTCGAGGAAGCTACCCCAGACCTTCCAAATAGTCTCGGTGACATCGGACTCTATCTCCACATCCCTTTCTGCAAACAGATCTGCCCATTCTGTCCCTATAATAAGGTCTTGCTCTACGGTCAGGATGTGGACGCATACGCAGAAGCAGTCAAGAAAGAAGTCGAAATGCACCGGGAGAGGCTGGAAGCCTCAACGATCACTTCACTATATATTGGGGGAGGCACTCCATTGGCCTCCCCAAGGCAACTTCTGGACCTGATAGCTTTCTTGACGGGCTCTTTCCGAATTGGCCCAGAAATTGGAGTGGAGGTTCACCCGAGTGATGCCAGTGTGGAAAACCTCTCAACTCTTAGAAGGAGTGGCGTGAATCTCTTAAGCCTTGGCGTGCAAAGCTTCCAAGACGATCTCCTGCAAAGAATCTCCCGACCATATGACGCAGAGAACGCCAAAGAGGCCTTGGCCAATGCTATGAGTGCTGACTTCGACTCCGTCGATGTGGACCTTATGTTTGGCCTACCCGGCGAGACCGAGGACCAGCTTGAGCATGATGTGGAGTACGCCTTCAAAGCGGGCATTGGGCAGTTGTCGGCGTATCCTTTGATTGTATTCTCATTTACGAAGATGGCGGAGATTCTGGCCAGAAGTAGCACTCCGAAGCCAAGCTGGTGGCAAGAGAGGAAGATGCTTCAGATCATCGAGGAGCTTTCGAAAACCTACGGCTATGAAAGAACCTCGATCTGGACATGGACGAAAAAGGAGAAAGCACAGTATACCTCAGTTACCAGGCAGAACTTCGTGGGCTTCGGGGCTGGAGCGGCTAGCCGCTTCAGCAACGTTTTCTATTCCAACACCTGTTCGGTGAGCGAGTATGCAAAGGCCGTTGACACTGGAAAGCTGCCAATCGCTCTTTGCACCTCCCTGGACGAAAAGGACCAGATAGCCTGGTGGCTGTTTTGGGCTGCCTACAGGATGTCGATTGGCAAGCAAGAGTTCAAACGTGTGTTCAATCGCGAGCTCAATGGGAAGTTTTGGCTCTATCTGCAGACGCTCCAATACTTGGGGATCATAAAGGAGGAGGGCACCGAGTACCGGCTGACTGACAATGGTGGCTTCCTCTTTCACTTGGTGGAACAGGGCTATTCGCTGGACTTTCTTGATGGAATGTGGGGCACCCTTTCTTCAAAAGCCTGGCCGAAGAGGTTAGTGCTAGGATGAGCCCTCAGCCTACGAATCGGCGAAAGGGCTCTCCCCGATCATGCAACACGAGGAAGAGAGCTTCAGAGAGATCCAACGGAGCTCCGCTAAGCTTCCCAGGCAGAGGGCGCTCTTCCACTTGCAGCCTGCCGGTCGGTCAATATAGAATCCCCTCGTCAGATGTCACGCGGGCAAGGCCGGAGGATTCGTTCTCTCTGACAGCGGCGTGATCTTCCCCTCAGATTCGGCAAGCAGTGGTCAGTGTACGCCGAACGGAAAGCGGACTCTTAATCCGCCAGTCCGTGTCCAGAGCGCCTTCTCACGGTGCCGATTGTGTGGCACTATCTCGTGGAGGCAAAGGCCCCAACGTCTTGGGGCCAGGGGGCCCGTCCTACGGGGACGGGCCCTTCTTCATGCGCTGCGGGGCGATTCCTGCTCTCAGTACACCGCGCAGGTTACCGAGAGAACAGGGGGCAGGGTTCCGGGAAGGCGCTGCCAGTGATCGCCGCTGTCCGTGCTGGCATACACCTGGCCGTTGCTCGTCCCGACGTAGACGCCTTCGGGGCCGAGGCCGTCGGTGTCCATGCCTTCGCGGTAGACGCTCTGGTAGTCGTTAGGACCGGGCAGGCCGTCAGTGAGCGCCTGCCACGACCTACCGCCATCGCGTGTCCGGTACACCGTCAACTGGCCAGGGCACACCCGGAAGTTGTCCCCCTCGTATTGCAGCGGAACGACGTACGCGGCGTCGGGCTGGCGGCGAGTGACCGCGATCGGGAAGCCGTGGAAGGAAGGCAGGCCTTCGGTCACGTCTGTCCAGGTTGCGCCGGCGTCATCCGAGCGGAACACGCCCATGTGGGCCTGGGCCCAGAGGCGGTTGGGGTTCTTGAGGTCCACGCGCAACTTATGCATCTCGTTGATGGCGAGCGGGTCGATGTCGCGGGGGAGGGCATCCGGGAACATCGCGTTCAGTCGCTCGATCTCCTTGATGGCGTCGGGGGTAGCTGCCACCGCCGTGTGCGAGAACGTCTCCCACGTCTGCCCGCCGTCGGTGGTGACGTACGAGCCTCCCGAACTAACGCAGGCATACATGCGGCGGGCGTTCCGGGGGTCGATTTCGATGCTGTGAATGCAGGAGTCGCCGCCGCCGCTCCCGGACCAGTCCTTTCGCTGGGGATGGCGGTTCAGGCCATCGACCGGCGCCCAGGAGTGGCCCCAGTCCTCGCTACGGAAGAGGCCGGCGGGCTGCGTTCCGCAGTACACCACCCCCGGCTCGCTGTCATGCCCCGGCTTCACGCACCAGATGTTGCCGATGGCCAAAGGCCCGTCGTGCGGCTTCTCGCCGGGCAGCGGCCTTTCCATCATCTTCATGTCCTGCGGGAAGCCGAGTCCCTCGCTCACCCAGTCCCAGGTCTTGCCGGAATCCGTGCTCTTCGCGACCGAGCGTCCCCAGGCCCAGTGGTTGGCGGCGGCGTAAAGCCGCGGGCCGTTGGAGCGCAGGTCCGCGGCGATGTGGTAGAACGACCAGCCGGGCAGAATCGGATCCGAGATCCGCCATCGCTCCCGGCGTTCGTCCGCGGTGTAGATGAAGGCGCCCTTGCGCGTCCCCACAAGGAGGTGCACGTTGCTGGCCATCTCGGATCCCTCCTGCGTCCAGGGGCATCCTGCCCCGCTTTCCCTAACTAATATATCCTACCATGTGGGGCATTTGCCGTCGACGCCCGGAGTGGCCAGGGGTATCGTTACTCCGGGCTTGCGCAACCGATGCCATCCATTAGTAGGGGCGCAGCCCGCCAAAGGCGGACGCCCCTACCACGGCGTCGACGGGCCCTCATGCATGGCGCGAGTGGGCGGCGCTCCCTCAGAGCCCGATGAGCTTGTCGAGGCCGCGCGCCTGAGCCGGTGGCCAGTGAATGCCTGGCAGCCGCTCCTACGAGCTTTCCCGCAGCCCGAATCTCAAACGCTTGACAGTGCTGGTATACTGGTGACGCCCCGCACAACAGCCACGCGTTCGCGGTTCTCAGGAGGGCGACAGCCGCGCCGTGGAAGGTCTTGTACACCTCGTTGCTCGTGGCCATCGCGGCCTTGACAGGTGAAGGGGGTGCATCATGTTCACCCAAAGGACGTGCCTTCTCCTCATCCTGGGCCTGGTGTCATTCCTGTCCCTGCTGCTGACAGACAGCCCGGGCCACGTTATTCCGTCCGCGTCAGCGCAGGATGGCTTGGTTGTCTCCCTCGACATGGACACAAGTGACGGGCCCTGCACCGACGTGGACGTCTCGGCCACACACAAGCAGGGAGACGACTACTACGTGGCGATCTGCGTCCGCAACCTCCCCACGTTCTTTGCCGTCGCAGCCTTTCAGTTTGACGTACTCTACGACGACACGGCCAATCTCGCCTTCGAGGTCCTGGACAGCGGCGACGCCCTTGACGACAACCCCGACGCCAACGCCGGCGCGACGACCTGGGGCGACGGCCTCGGCGGCGGCTGGGACTGCTCCTGGGCCGGGGGCAACTACCCGACGGGCGACAAGGACCCGGACAGCGGCCCCGGCCAGGGCGACGCCTATATCCGCTGCGTGAGCGAGACGGGACCCTACACGCTGGGGGACGACGAGTCTGAGGGTGTCATCGCCCTCATTCACTTTGAGGCGCTGTCGATCGGCGTCGACACGATGACCATCGCGAACGGCCAGCTAGTCAGCCAGTACGGGGGGGAAATGGGCAGTTGCAATCCTGTTGGCGAACAGCCGATGCAGTGTGACGCTGGCACCGTCACTGTGACCGACCAGGCTTTCGAAGCGTCTGAGCGGCGCATCACGACCAACATGGCCGATCAGTATGACCCGGCGATATCGGGGGACCTTATCGTCTGGGCGGACGACCGCGGCGCCGACGCCGACATCTGGTACTACGACCTGGTCGCGGAGGAGGAGGTGCAGGTCACCTCGATGCTCGGCGATCAGCAGCTATCCGACGTCTCGGGCCCCCTCATCGTCTTCACCACTCTCGCCACTTTCGACGTCATCCTGTATTCTACCCTAACTCATGAGTTCACTAATCTCACCGAAACTGCGTCCACTCGAGCGATGAATCCCGCGATCGCAGGGTCGCTGGTCGCCTGGGAGGACAACCGCGCAGGGGACGTCGAGATCTTCGCTAAGGACCTCTCCACGGGTGAAGAGCGGCGGATCTCGTCGCACACAGCGGCTGATTGGGCGCCCGCAGTGTCCGGGGGTGCGATCGTCTGGCAGAGGTGCGCCAGCGGGACCTGCGACATCTTCGCCTATGATTGGGCCTCCGGCCTCACGCGGCAGATCACAGGCGCCGAAGGCGACGAGAGAAACCCGGACATCTACGGCGATACCGTGGTCTACGATGCCCTTCGTGCCGGCGAGAGATATGTTTGTTCATTCGACCTCACTACCAGCGACGAGACCTGCCTGTCGTCGGCGGGAATGCACAACAATCCAAGTGTTAGCGGCGAGTTCGTCGCCTTCGAGGATGCCTCCACCGGCACGTACCACATCAGGCTTTGGCATCTTCCTTCGGGCTTGGTCTTCGACCTGACGGCGAGCCCCGGTGCCCAGTACCTCAACGACATCGACGGCAACCGCGTGGTCTACACCGACGATCGCGACGGCCAGCTCGACATCTACATGACCGAGTTCGTCTATACCCCTCTTACTCCCGTTGGGGGGATAGCGGAGCTTCCCGAGGTGACGGATGCAGCGGCCGCGGAATCGGCCGCGCCTGCCGAGAAAGGCGGCTGGTCAGGCAGAGAATACGCCCTGGCCATCGGGGGCTTGGCCGCGGCTGTGCTGGCTGTCGCCGCAAGCGTGCGGCTCGCCGGCAGGCGGTGGCTGAGGTAGGTCCAACGGAGCCGCCGCAGTCTGCACAAGCAGAGGGCCCGTCCCTGCGGGGACGGGCCCTTCTTCATGCGCTGTGTGGGGGAGTTGCTGCCCCTCAGAGCCCGATGAGCTTGTCGAGGCCACGCACCAGCTCGCTACGGTTCATGACCTCCCGGACGGCCAGAAGCACACCCGGGATGAAAGACTCCCGGCCCGTGGAATCGTGCCGGATGGTGAGGGTCTGGCCCCGCCCGCCGAAGATGACCTCCTGGTGGGCCACCAGCCCCGGCAGGCGCACGCTGTGGACGCTGATCCCGTCCAGGGAGCCGCCGCGGGTTCCGGGCAGTGTCTCCTTCTGGGGCACGTTCTGCTCGAAGGGCCGGCCGCGCGCGGCGAGCATCTCGCGGGCCGTCGTCAGGGCGGTGCCGGAGGGAGCGTCCGCCTTCTGCTCGTGGTGGAGCTCTATCACCTCGGCGTAGTCGAAGTGGTGGGCAGCGATCTTGGCCAGGTGTATGAGGAGTACGGCGCCGATGGCGAAGTTGGGGGCAAGCACCGCCCCCAGGCCCTTGCTCTTGCAGGCCGTCTCCAGCTCACGGACGAAATCGTCGGGGAGGCCGGTGGTGCCGATGACCGGTCGTGCGCCCGCCTCCAGGGCGGCGCGGGCCACCGACGGCGCCCACTCGGCGTTGGTGAAGTCGACGACCACGTCGGGCCGGCAGCGGGCGAAGAGCGCCTGGGGCTCCCGGTCCAGAGGAACCAGCCCCGATCCGTCCGGCAGAGAGGCGAACTCCTCAGCCGAGAGCTTCTCCAGGACGCCCACAGGCTCCAGGTCAGGCTCGCGGCAGACGGCGGCCAATACCTCCCGGCCCATCTTTCCCGTGCCGCTGACTACGACGCGAATAGAGGACATGGCAGCCGCCTCCCGCAGGTGATAGTGAGGGCATTATAGTCTCTGTGCCTTGGAAGAAGAAGGGGGCCGCGCCCCCGAGGAGCGGCTTCCGTTGACGCCCTGCTCGGCCGCCACCTATACTAAGAGTGCGACCTGTTCGCCGGTTGGCGGGAGGGGGTCGCGCATCGCCCTGCGGGGCTTTTTCTTGTGTCCGCCTGTCGAGAGGCAGGCCCGTGGCTAGGAAGGACAGCAGCATGTCGCTGTCGTGGGAGATCGATGAGCTGGAGAATGGCCTGCGGGTCGTTACCACCCCCGTGGCTACGGCCCAGTCGGTCAGCGTGAACATATTCGTGGGCGTCGGCTCACGGGGCGAGGACCGCCGGCGCAGCGGCCTCTCGCACTACCTGGAGCACATGCTCTTCAAGGGCAGCGAGAAGCGTCCCAGCGCCATGGCCATCGCCGAGGCCGTTGAAGGGGCGGGCGGCATCCTCAACGCTTACACCGGTAAAGAGTTCACCTGCTACTGGAACCAGGTCCCCTACGACCGCCTCGACCTGGCCATGGACGTTCTGGCCGACATGGCGGCCAGGCCGCTCCTGGACGCGACGGAGCTCGATCGCGAGCGGACGGTGGTGCAGCAGGAGATCAAGCGCACCTACGACCAGCCGTCGGCCTGGACCAGCGAGCTGCTCTCCCGCGCCTTCTACGGCGACCAGCCCATAGGCTGGTCCATCGCCGGCAACGAGGAGACGGTCGGAGCCCTTCAGCGACAGGACTTCGTGGAGCACGTGCAGACCTGGTACGTCCCCAACAACATGGTGCTCAGCGTAGCCGGCAACACTGACCATGAGCAGGTGATGGAGGCGGCCCGCCGCTACCTGGGCTCCTCGGAGAAGGGGGCCGTTCCTGCCTTCGAGCCCGCCCGGCTCGAGGTGCCCCCGGAGCGGGTGCTGGTGGAGAAGCGCGAGATCGCCCAGTCTAACCTGGCCCTGGGCCTGCGGGCCCTATCCCGCACCGACCCCGACCGCTACGCCCTCTTTATCCTCAACAGCGTCCTCGGCCGGGGCATGAGCTCCCGCCTCTTCAAGGAGGTGCGAGAGCGCCGCGGCCTCGCCTATGCCGTCGGCTCCGGCCTCAGCCGCCACTACGACACCGGTCTCCTCTCTATCAGCGCCGGCGTTAGCCCGGAGAAGCTCCGCGAGGCGGCCCAGGTCATCGTAGAGGAGGTCTTTAAGCTCAGCGAAGAGCCGGTTCCTGAGGAGGAGATGACCAGAGCGCGGGACTACTCGGTGGGTACCTTCCGCCTCAGCCTGGAGACGACCATGGCCCTGGCCCAGCGCGCCGGCGAGAATCTCCTCACGACCGGCGAGATCGAGCCCATCGAAGAGGTGGTGGCGAAGC
>Ga0315291_10002355_pt1 | contig 24851 bp, 17 predicted proteins | sample YL17G12_20_MG_FD_203070 | JGI IMG/M metagenome (GOLD analysis project Ga0315291, IMG submission 203070) | Sediment microbial communities from Yellowstone Lake, YNP, Wyoming, USA - YL17G12_20 | ecosystem: Environmental > Aquatic > Freshwater > Lake > Sediment | place: USA: Wyoming | collected...
AATGCCGAGGTTCGCCGCAACCTATCTGCCTTTCTTCGCCGCCAAATCCGTGTGCATCGGTGTCTATCCGTGGTTAAAGACGGGTTCGGTTGCGGCTCCGCTGCCCCAAGTGCTCTGTGCGCTCTGTACTACTATCCGCCATTTTCTTGTTTTTTGAGCAAGAAGTTCTCGCGGTTGTCCTCATAAGTCATTCAATACCAAGTGCTTGCTCCTTCCATCTATGGAACTCTTTCAGAGTTCATCTGAATGAAAATGACTCTGCTTCCCAGGGTGGCTTCGCGACCCTGGGCTTTGATATGGAATCCCTTCGGGATTCACGCCCCTCTTACGAATGATCTCCAATGCGTTTCCCTCCAGACTCCAGACTCCAGACTCCAGACTCCAGACTCAAGTCTCAAGTCTCAAGTCTCAAGTCTCTCTGGTTTGGTTGCGGCTCCGCTGCTGCAAGTGAATCCGTGTCCATCTGTGGTTCAAGACAACCCGGACTTGACGTTTGGCCGCATCGAATACACCGTCTGGAGCGAGGTGTTCACCTGCCCCGACTGTGCGGGCGAAGTGGTCTTTCTCGATGAGGCGCTCGATGACAAGACGAAGCGTGTCAGAGACGCCTTCCCATGTCCGCACTGCAAGGCCGAACTGAACAAGGACAGCCTGGAGCGCGTCTTCGAGTCCCGGATGGATCCAGCCACCAAGAGCCCATGGAAGCGTGTGAAGTTCCGTCCATCGCTCATCTCGTACACGGCCAATGGCAAGCGCTACGAGAAACAGCCAGACGCCTTCGATCTGAAGATGCTGGAACAGATCGAGGCGATGCCGCTGCCTGCCGCCGCTCCCACGAACCACTTCCCCATCGAAGCCATGTCCCACGGCTCCCGAATCGCTCCGAAAGGGTTCACCCGCACCCACCACTTCTTTCTTCCGCGAGCACTGCAAGCATTGGCATCCATGTGGCGGATGGTGGACGAGCATGAGGATGCTCGCTTACGGCACATGCTCCGGTTTCTCGTGGACCAGTCTGTCTGGGGACTGTCTCTTCTCAACCGCTACGGTCCCCTTCACTTCTCGCAAGTGAACCGTTACTTGACTGGCGTCTACTATGTAGCCTCTCAGCACGCCGAATGCAGCCCGTGGTACATCCTCGGCGGGAAACTGACGCGACTTGGGAAGGCGTTTTCGGGTATCTCGCGGGCTGCCACGCCGGACGCCATTACGTCTTCTGGCACGGCTGCGCGGCTTGACCTGCCGGCGAACTCCGTGGACTACATCTTCACGGACCCGCCCTTCGGAGAGAACATGGCCTACGCCGACCTGAACTATCTGGTCGAGTCTTGGCACCGGGTCATCACCAACGCAGCCCCTGAGGCTATCGTAGACAAGTTCAAGAAGAAGGGCCTGCCCGAGTACCAGCATCTGATGCAGCGGTGCTTCGCCGAGTACTGCCGCGTCCTCAAGCCCGGACGCTGGATGACAGTTGTCTTCCATAACTCGCGCAACGCCGTCTGGAACGCAATCCAGGAGGCGATGCTGGCGGCGGGCTTCGTGGTGGCCGACGTGCGCACGCTCGACAAGCAGCAGGGCTCCTATCGCCAGGTGACAAGCACGGCCGTGAAGCAGGACCTGGTCATCTCGGCCTACAAACCCAACGGAGGTCTGGAGGAGCGGTTCAGGATCGAAGCCGGAACGGAGGACGGCGTTTGGGACTTCCTGCGCACGCACCTGAGGCAGTTGCCTGTCTTTGTGGCCAAGGGCGAGCGGGCCGAAGTGGTGGCGGAGCGGCAGAACTACCTGCTCTTCGACCGCATGGTGGCCTTCCACGTCCAGCGCGGCGTGACGGTGCCCCTCTCGTCGAGCGAGTTCCACCAGGGCCTGACGCAACGGTTCTCCGAGCGGGACGGGATGTTCTTCCTGCCCGAGCAGGCGGCGGAATACGACCGGAAACGGATGACCGTCAAGCAGATGATCGAGACGGAGTTCGCCCCGGTGGACGAGGCGTCGGCCATTCTTTGGCTCAGGCAGAAGTTGAGAGAGAAAACACAGACCTTCCAGGAACTCCACCCGCAGTTCCTCAGGGACATTGCGGGGTGGGAGAAGCACGAGAAGCCGCTCGAACTGTTGGAACTATTGGGGCAGAACTTCCTGCGTTACGACGGCAACGGCGAGGTGCCGAGCCAGATTCACAGCTACCTGTCCAGCAACTGGCCCGACCTACGCAAGAAGGCCAAGGACGATCCGGCGCTCCGAGCCAAGGCGAAGGACCGCTGGTATATTCCCGACCCGAACAAGGCCGGCGACCTGGAGAAACTCCGCGAGCGGGCGCTCCTGAAGGAGTTCTGGGAATACCTGCCGCCCGGCTACGAGCCGGTCAAGCCAGACTTTGTGAATGGCTACATCCCCGGCTTGGAACCCCAGCCGGCGCCGATCCCCAGGGGTAAGAAGATCAAGGTCATCCGCCTGGAGGCCGTCCGCGCCGGGTTCAAGCACTGCTGGCAGAACCGCGACTACCGCACCATCATCGCCGTCGCCCAGCGCATCCCCGAAAACGTCCTCCAAGAGGACCCCAAACTGCTGATGTGGTACGACCAGGCGCTGACGAGAAGCGGAGAGGAATGAACCACGGATGGACATGGATAAACACGGATTGCTCGATGAAGAAGAAACGGGGCGGATCATCGGCTGCGCGATGGAAGTGTTGAATGGCCTTGGGCATGGATTGCTGGAAAGGCCGTATGAAAACGCCTTGGTAGTTGAGTTCGGACTGAAGGGTATTCCCTACAAACAGCAGCCGCGATTCGATGTCATCTACAAGAGCGTGAAGGTCGGCGAATACATCCCGGACCTGATCGCCTTTGACCAGATTGTGGTGGATGCAAAGGTCATCGAACAAATCACCGACTTGGAGATCGGACAGATTCTGAATTACCTGAAGATTACCGGGCTAAAGGTCGGCCTGATCCTGAACTTCAAGCGGCCCAAACTCGAATGGAAGAGGATTGTGTTGTGAGAACCGCGGATCAACACGGATTCACACGGATGGAGGATTCAGAAGATGAATCTGTGTCCATCCGTGTCCATCAGTGGTTCTATTCCATCGATCATCATTCCATCTGTCAGGTCATCGAAGCCCAGACGCTCTGGGGGGAGACGACCTGCCGCATCTGGCTGCCCGGTCGCGACTCCGTGGTCCGCATCCCAGCTTCTCGACTCAAGCCCTTGGAGAGCGCGGGTACCGGTTCGCCGGACGATATCGCCTACGTCGCCGCTGCCGCGCGGGTGGCCGACGCCCTGACCCAGGACGTCCTGCTCGCGCCCATCGAGTCCTCCGTCATCCCGCTGCCGCACCAGATCCGGGCCCTGTCTCGTGCCATTGCCAACGACCGGGTGCGCTATCTCCTGGCGGACGAGGTTGGCCTGGGCAAGACCATTGAGGCCGGTCTCATCATGCGGGAGCTCAAGCTCCGCGGTCTAGTCAAGCGGACACTGGTCATCGCCCCGAAGGGACTGGTGAGCCAGTGGGTCAGCGAGATGCGCTTCCACTTCGGCGAGACCTTCCAACTCGTGCTCCCCGAGGACATCAAGACATTGAAGCGGATCACCCCGGCAATGGGCCCGGGAAACGGCGAGAAGGGCAATCACGGCCCGGAGGTCCTCCCCGCCAACGCCTGGCAGATGTTCTCACAGGTTGTCGTGCCGATGGATTCGGTCAAGCCCCTGGACAAGCGCCGTGGGTGGAGTGCGGCCCAGGTGGGCGAGCACAACCGCGAACGGTTCGAGGACCTGATCTCCGCCGGCTGGGATTTGGTCATCGTGGACGAAGCGCACCGCCTTGGCGGCAGCACCGACCAGGTGGCCCGTTTCAAGCTGGGCCAGGGACTGTCGGAGGCGTCGCCCTACCTCCTTCTTCTTTCCGCCACCCCGCACCAGGGCAAGACCGATGCTTTTCACCGGCTCGTATCCCTGATTGACGCTCGGGAGTTCCCCGACATCAGCAGTGTCACCCGCGAGCGGGTCCAGCCGCACGTCATCCGCACCGAGAAGCGCCGCGCCATTGATGCCGATGGGAAGCCACTGTTCAAACCCCGGCGGACGCAGCTTGCTCCGGTCTCCTGGGAAGAGCGTCACCGCGATCAGCAGCTCCTCTACGAGGCGGTCACCGAATACGTCCGCGAAGGCTACAACCAGGCCATGCGGGAGAAGCGAAGTTACATCGGCTTCTTGATGATCCTGATGCAGCGCCTAGTGGTCTCCAGCACGAGCGCCATCCGCACCACGCTCGAAAGGCGGCTTGAGGTTCTTCAAGAGCCGCAGGAACAACTGACACTCTTTCCCCTCGTTCTGGACGAGGAGTGGTCCGACCTGGACGGTCAGGAGCAGATTGACGTGCTGCTTCGCACTCGCCTCAAGGCGCTGAAGAACGAGCGGGCCGAGGTGAAGCTGCTGCTGGAGGCCGCGGCCCGCTGCGAGCAGGTCGGACCGGACGCCAAGGCTGAGGCGCTGCTCGACTGGCTCTACCGGCTCCAGGCCGAGGAGAGCGACCCGGAACTCAAGGCTCTGGTGTTCACCGAGTTCGTGCCCACCCAGGAGATGGTGCGGCGATTCCTGATTGAGCGCGGGTTCTCGGTCGTCTGCCTGAACGGCTCGATGGACATGGAAGAGCGCAAGCGGGTCCAGGAGGCATTCGACTCGAATGCTTCCGCGACCGCCGGTGGATTCAAACTCCAGGACAGAATCGTGTGGCCGCGATGATCGAGGTCCAGCAGGTGTCCAGCTTCGTCCGATTTGGTCAGTACCACTTGGCGGGCGTAGCGATGGCGGGCGAAAAACGGCACAAGAACGGACATGTATCCGGTCAGCGGATCGAGCGCGAGACCGTCCTGCAATTTGCCCAGATAGAACGCCGTAGGCTGCGCCAGACGATTCGCGACAAGGTCTATCTCGGAGATGATCTCGGGCAGATTGACGTAGATCCTGACCGTCGGGGAAAACCAGACGCCTTGGGTGCCGGCAAGGTAGCAGTATCGGCAATCGTAGGGGCAGAATCCGAACACGGAAAAATGCCAGTAGTTGGGACAGGTGTTGTTCTCTTCATCGCTTCGGCGGACAGCGCTTTTCAGTTCGCCGAAAACGAGCGTGCGCTTCCCTTTCCTGTGCAAGGAGTCGGGGTCCGATTCCTCCAGGGCCACGCGATTGTGCGGGACGTTCAAGGACTCGATGCGCTCGGCGTTCGGGTACAGGGCGCAGATCCGCTCGACGAAACTGCGTCGGGCCGGAGTATCCAGGCTCCCTTTGCTGAAGACAATCCTTTCCACCTCGAAGTGTTTGATCGGCCGCGGCGTGTAATCGGGCGGCAAACCAGCGTGACCAAGCGGCAAACCCGCGGAATCCCCCACCCCGTTAAAAAGGTCCTGCTGGTCGAATCCGTTCATGGTTCCCGCCGTCCCTAACACTGTCTCGACCCGATTCTCGCCTCGCCTTATTCCCGGTCAACGTTTCCCACCGCTGAATGATCCTATCACAATACTTGGGACACATTTCAATAACATATGCGGTTCGATTGCCCGTCTTGCGATGCGTCCCCGGTTCCAGGGAGAAGCCGGCCAGGACAGCAGAAGGCTTTCTTTCGTTGCACGGCGGGGCGGTTCGTGCAATCGTAGTTCCCAAGCCTGTTCGAGCGGGAAGCACTTTAGCCTGGGTATGGACGGACAAGTGGGAACATGAAGGACAGGAAAGAAGAAGCCACACCCAGCCACTCGTCCTCAAGGGGCTTAAGACAATGACCGATATCATCCTCACCTACTTTCCTGAACGCCGTCTTCTCAGACCTGAGGATACGCCGCAACTTGATGAACACGGATTTCTTGACGAGACGCACACAAGAGAATTGCCTTCCTTCTCTGACTTGCTTGATCTGCAGGCTGTCCTGATCCTTGCTCCACCGTGGTATGGGAAAACGACAACTGCGAAGCAACTCGAACACCACTTCAGAGAGGAAGCATCAAAGCCGGACAGTACTATTCCCTTTGGCCGTTTCTTTCATCTCACTTCGTTTGACGAGGACCGAATAAGCGCCGATGTTGATCCGGGGTGGTGGAACGAGTGGCAACAAGGCGGAGAACGGGCGTGCTGGATCATTGATGCCGTGGACCAGGACTACCGCCAGGGAAATCGCCGCACAAATCAGATCATCAGGAGAATCGAGGAACTCGACAAGGGAACAAGGTCAAGGCTCCTCCTCATGGTGTTCGCGCGAAGGGACGAAATGCCGCCTGAGGTGGGGAAGAAACTCGAGGCCATTTACGGCCTTGCAGAGTCGCAAGGCTCGGAGGGCCTGCATGTACTGAAACTTGCGCCACCTGATAGGACGCTGGCAAGAGCAATAACAGGAAACGATGACGAGTCTTTTCAGAGGGTATGCCAAACAATAGAGAGGAATCGCCTCAAACAGCTTGCGGCATTTCCAGCGGCGATTCTCGCGCTCAAGAGTTTCGACGAGAACACGGTCATATCCGTGGAAGAGGTTTGGCGTAGAGTACTCCAAAATCTACTTCTAAGGCAGCCGGATTTCGACAATGCCCTGCTGGAGGACGCATTCATAGCCCTTGAGACAATGGCCGCCATTCTTTCCTTCGGTAATGCGGCGGAGATTAGCGAGCAGATTGGAGATCCGAGGGGACCATCCGTTGAAGACGTGTTTCCGAGAGGGCGCCATCAGTTTCAGGCTCTTCGGGCAGCTGCTAGAGTGGCCATAACGACGGCTGTTCTTCAAAGAATTGGCACAGGCCTCCAATTCGCCCAATCGCACGTGCAGGAGTGGTATACCGCGTTCGCAGTCAAGGACTTTCCGCTCACTCGATTCCGTCCGCTCGTGACGGATAGCAGCGGGACACCTCTCAACATCTACAACGGATTGTTTGGGATTCTCTGCCAGATTCTCCCGGAAGAAAATGAAGTGCGCCGCTGGATAGTCGAGAGCCATGGTGGGATTGCTCCTCGTTCCGACGCCGCACCATGGTTCTTGCATGATGCCGTTGCCGCCCTCGATCACCTTCAGAATCTTGCCAAGGAGGCAAAATACGGGTTGCCGGAGCTTGCTCGGGAAAGCCTGAAGCGTCTGAAGACTTCTGGAATTGGGAACGAGATTGCCAAGCGTCTGGGCGACAAGACACTCACCCTGGGAGAAAGAGATTTTCTTCTTGATGCCGCGGCAGCGGTCACGGCAGAAGAGGCCGTGCCGGTGGCGGTGGATATTGTATGCGATGAAAACGAAAACGATTCCCTGCGGCTTTCCGCGACCGTGTTGTTGGACCACCTGGGGTGGGAAGAGCATTTCGAACGCCTAGATCAGACGGCGCGCTGTATGCGAAAGACGTCACAGATCCGGAAGCGTGTCCAATCAAGTCTGATCCATGAATTCTACGTTCACAAGTATTGGAGTTTCGAGAAAGCTGTTGAGTATCTCCCTGAGCCTGGGGATGAAGATAACATTGATATGACTTACCTCTTGGAGTATGCGCTCGAAGAGGACCTTGACGCCGCCCGCGCTCGCTGGATTCTCGAAAAGGCGGATTGGGAAAGAGTTAGAAAAGAAGCGGGAGAGAAGCATAAACACGGTCCTGGTGTGAATAGGGGGACCGCACGATTGGTCATGAAGGCCCTTGATCTTGTGAATCAACAAGATCAGTGGAGCAAAGACGATGAGAGGATTCTCTTGAACGTTCTTCTAACCCTAAAGGGGGAATGTTGGGCTGACCATTTCTGGTACGATCTACTTCACCGGCTTGGGCGAGTGCGCGACATTCGCCGATCTCTCTTTCTCAAAGGTCTAGATGAAGATGCACAAGACAAAGGGAGGAATCGTTTGTATGTTTGGCATCATATGGACCTGGAGGACTTGGATTGGGTGCTGGAATTGCATAGAAAAGGAAGGAAGATTCCCAAGCATATCTTGGTCGAGATGCTATCGCTTGCGTATCGGAACAAGGCCCCTCGTTCAAAGATATCCGACGTCCGTCGCATTATCAGACATGAGTGTGGTGCAGAGTTCTTGGCAAAGGTGGACAGCGAGAGGAAGAAAAACCAGGATCTGTTGCGTAAGCACAATCTCGACAATGAACGTCGTCAGCTCCAAGAGAAACCCCAAAGATACTCCCTGCAAGAAGTGATCGAAGACATCCTTTCCAAGGAGGACGCGCCTCTTCTGCGCCGGTTTCACAACATCGCGTGCTTCTGTTTCACCGGCGATCACATCCGGCCAACGAATATTGACGGAGTCTGGGATGACCTGAGCGATGATCTCAAACAAAAGTGCTTCTCTTTGTGCGAGAAAGCGCTCCAGGAGTGTGAGCCAACGGATATTCCCGTTGGAGACAGCTTCTCTTCAGCAATTATGTACGAAGCCGCTGTTTTCAGCCGGATCGCAATTGCGAACAAGACCTTGGCTCTTGAAAAAGAGATCATTGAAAAATGGTTGCCAGCAACACTACGCCTCTACGACATGACAGGGATTCAGCCGGACAAGGAATTGACTCTTCTCGCCTGCTTAGATGCGAACCGCCAAATCTCTGAAGACCTGATTCTTAAGGAACTACGTAGGGAGATGCGCACCGGAGAGGTAACAGCCTTGCTCGCATCACGGCTTCCAGAGTCGGCGTGGTCGGAGCGATTCAAGCAGTTAACTGCCATACTGGTAGAAGAGAAAGACCTTTTCGGGGCGGCTCGATGTGAGTTGTTGAGAACTTTGGCTGGCCGCGCCCCGGAGAATGTTCGCAAGATCGCGGAAAAGTGGTCGGAAGAAGATCCGTCTGCAGATAGTGCAACGGTGGAAATGGTGGCAGCCGGTCTGGATGCCCTCCTCATCATTGATCCACAATTGGCGCTTCCGAAAGTAGTGGCTTGTTTTGACCGATGCGGGGCTGAGTTCCTGACAAAGCTGAAGTACCTCGGGGAAAGAAACCACCCCTCATTCGCGGATGTATCTGCTTGGCCGTCCCACAGCCTCAAGGAGCTTGCCGATGTTCTGCATAGAGCGTTCCCGATAGAAAATGACCCCGAAGATAAATCACTCGAAGTTACGTGGGTGGGTCCTGAGGATAGACTGCGGGATCTAAGAGAGGCTATTCCTCGGCGTCTTTTTGAGCGGGATAGTCAAGATGCAACAAATGTCCTTCAGGACCTGGCGAATTCATACCCGAACGTCAAGAGATGGTATGATTACAGTCGCGCTCATCGAGAGGCAACGGGATTCCTGAGATGGGTCACGCCATCCGGGGAACCCACCAAGGATGAATCTGGGCGCGTACCGGTCGATGATCTGATACGCGCATTGGGAGATGAAACGGACTATCGCTTGATCCGAAATAGCGATGACTTGTTGCGTGTTCTGATTGAAGAGATGGATGCTATTGGAGAGGACGCAAAGAAGCACCTTTCCATGCTGTACCGTCCTTCAGAAAATGGAGAGCGCAAGCGGCTGCACGAAGAGGCGCTTCAGGCCTATGTTTTCTGTCGGCTCAACGACAGGCTGCCGGGGCGTGTCCTGAACCGCGACACGAAGATCATCTTTCTCAATCGGGAGCCACTGGAAGCTCGGAATGAGCGGGACGATATCAGAGTGGAAACGATTGCGATAGACGGAAAGCCTGCCACGGTAATCATCGAGATCAAGTGGTCGGATAACCGTGACATATCAACGAGCCTCAAGGAGCAGTTAGGTCAAGAGTATCTCGTAGATGGAAACCACACCCGCGGGATCTATCTCGTCGGGTGGTGCGGACCCGGTAGGTGGAAGGGATCTGCCGGGGCGAAGCCCAAACCAAGAGACTCGATGGAAGTGTGGAGATCTGCTTTTCAGAAACAAGCCGAAGAGTTCGCAAAGGCGCATTCGGATAAAGTAATCTGTCCATGTATCATGAATCTCCAGTGGTCGTGATTTGCTTGCTCCAGCGATTCTGCTTATCGCTCCGGCGACGCTCGCTGAGAGAATGTCGCCGAGAGATGGAGGCACTCAGGAGCGTTTGAGGATAGTCTGAACGAGACGGCTCTTGCCCGGAACGCAACACGAGGGCGATTCAGCGCGAGACCAAACCCTTGAGTGGTGATGGCGGGTGGTGGAAACATCGTTTCTGGAGAAGAACGCTATATGACAAACCATGACAAAGACACCTCCGCGCAGGAACTGTTGCCCGAGGAATCAACGCCTTCCTTGGCGACTCCGAATGTGGCATCTCAGTGTGAGTTCTTTAGCCAGGGTTGCAGGCCCTATTGCCCGCCGGTTCTGGTGAGCGCCTGCCTGCTGGGCATTCCATGCCGTTGGCACGGACGGCGACCCGAGAAGCGCGTCCGGTTGATCGAAAGTCTGAAACGCCGCTACGTTCTTGTTCCTGTGTGTCCCGAGCAACTGGGAGGAATGCCCACACCGCGAACCGGCGAAACATTGTCAGGAGGCAGCGGCGCCGAAGTGCTGGATGACGGTCTGCGAATCGTGGCGCCGGAAACAGGCGAGGATGTGACGAATTTCTATCTCAAAGGCTCCGAGTACACGTTGGAGATCGCCCAGGTCATCGGCGCGAAAAAGGCGTATTTGAAGGGCGGAAGCCCGGCCTGCGACAAGGAAGGCGTGACCGGTGAGACTCTGCGCCGCGCGGGAGTAGAGGTTATCCGAGTATCGTAAGAGGCATTTGCTGGTTCGCCGCGCCATTGTGCGCACTCAAATCAACTGTTTTCCTTTCGTTTCCTTTCGTTGATCTCTTGGCGGGACGACACTAAAGGTCAACACAACCACCGGTGTTAAGAACATGCCCCGTCCCTTTGCGCCGGATTGAATACCGGTAGCGCATCCTTCCAGCGTGTCCAGCCTCACCCGTTTCCGTTGTTTCTACAGAGGGTGCTTGGCACCCTTTTTGGCACCCCTTTGGGGCCACCAACTTGCTCTTACTTCTTTTTGCTGCTCTTGTAACTCGTCTAAGTCCAGTGTTGTACCTTAACGGGATTACCCCGACTCGCCTGTCAAGCCGGAGGCCGCGAGTTCAAGTCTCGTCACTCCCGCCATTGATTTTAGAGAAGTTGCCGTCTTCCTTAGAGACAGATTCCTGGTCTTTTCCACCGCGTTTTAGCCGCATTTTGTGCCGGTGCTCATTGTAGGTTTGTCTATCCATCGCTGACAGTCAATGAGTTATCGCCGTCGTTCATGGCCGGCGCTCAGTCATCGGCCCGAAGCCTTCCCCGATCCATGAAACCCAAGAAACCGCTTCTTCCCATAGTTGGCGCGCGTCTTGGCCGCACGTTGTCCACGTCAACTTCGCGAAGGAGCACGGTTGAACAACGGTTCTTTGCCAACGCGGCTCCGAACCATGTGCGCCACGGTCGTTACCTCTTTGTTGGCCTGTCGTGCGCCGTGGACGCACGGCTCCGGGCGCTTTGATGAGGCGCTTTGCCGAGGAGGGATAACCCTGCTTGGACAGTCGCGGGAAGGCTCTCGGTTCCGTTTTCCCGCTGCATTCCGTGAGCAATTCTCTATCATCAAAGCGTGCTCCTCAGTCCTTTGGTCGAGGCATGAGAACGCGCTGGGCTTCGCCTGTTTCGGTGGGTCCACATTCCAGTTGCATACTGTTGTCGCTCCCGCATAGCATATTTGCTGGTGGCAGGTTTCGTCCGGCGGAGGCCAGTGGGGGCCGGCCGGTTCCCAAGACCAAGTGCAAACGGCGGGTCGCGCACCAACTTGCGGCGAGGCCCGACCTCTGAAGAAGGCAATGGCAATGGCAATGGGCGAGATCCCCCTGACAGAATCGCTGACCGTGGAGTTCAAGAGCGACCGTGATGCCTTGCCCGACCGCGACCTTCTGGCTGGGGTAGTCGCCATGGCCAATACGGACGGCGGCGACATCTACGTGGGCGTGGAGGATGATGGACGCGTGACCGGTCTGCACCCCCGCCACCGAGACGAAACCCGGCTCGGCGCGATGATCGCCAACCGAACGGTGCCCCCAGTGCCCGTGCGCGTGGAGAAGGTTGTTTGCCCCGACGGCGAAGTCGTCCGCATCGCCGTTCCTCGGATGCGCCAGCTGGTGGCGACAACGGAGGGGCTGCTGCTGCGTCGCCGACTGTTGGCTGATGGCACGCCGGAGTCCGTTCCATTCCTTCCCCACGAGTTCGGACAACGGCAAGCCAGCCTCTCGGCTTTAGACGTGTCCGCTCAAGCGCCCTCCGAGGCAACGGTTGAGGACCTGAACCCGGTAGCGCGAGAGCGGCTGCGTGGGATCATCCGCCGCCAGCCCGGCGAGGCATCGCTCCTCGAACTGGCCGACACGGAATTGGACGGTGCCTTGGGCATAACCCTTACGACACCGGAAGGGCGGAAGCCGACCCTGGCAGGACTGTTGATGATCGGTCACGAGGAGAGTCTTCGTCGGCTGGTGCCAGTCCACGAGGCGGCCTTTCAGGTCTTGGACGGAACAAACGTGAAGGTCAACGAGTTCAGCCGCGCCCCATTGGTTCGATTGCTCGAGGAGTTCGAGCAGCGCTTTGCAGCCCGGAACGATGAGGAGGAGGTCGAGGACGGTTTGTTCCGCGTCTCCGTTCCCACATTTGACCGAAGGGCTTTTCGTGAAGGACTCGTCAATGCGTTGGTCCATCGGGACTATACCCGCCTCGGCGCCGTCCACGTCCGCTTCGAGGAGAACGCTTTGGTCATCAGCAATCCGGGAGGTTTTGTGGAGGGGGTAACTCTCCGCAACATCCTGACGGTTGAGCCTAAGCCGCGAAATCCGCTGCTGGCGGACATGGTCAAGCGGATCGGGTTGGCCGAACGGACGGGGCGAGGCGTGGATCGAATCTATGAGGGCATGTTACGATTTGGCCGGCCGGAGCCGGACTATGCCCGCAGCGATGCGACTTCAGTTGTGCTTCGTCTAGCTCACGCCCGGCCTGACGTGGCGTTCATGCGAATGATCGCCGATCAGGAGAACCGTGGGGGAACGCGTCTGCCGGTTGACTCTCTTCTCGTTCTTTCGAGGCTTCGCGAAAGAAGGCGGTGCACTGCTCACGACCTCGCGGAGGGGGTTCTCGTCCACGGCCTGTCTGTTCAGGGAACGTTGGAGCGACTGGTCGAAGCAGGCTTGATCGCGGCGCATGGAACCGGGCAAGGGCGGACCTACACGCTGAGCGCCCAAGTCTACCGGAGCGAAGGGAACGTCTCCAGCTACATACGACAAGCGGGGTTCTCTCCTTCGCAGCAGGAGCAGATGGTACTCCAGTATGTCCGCGCCAATCTGCGAATCACCCGGGCCCAGTGCACGGAATTGTGCCGTCTTTCGCCCGACCAGGCAAGTCGCCTCCTTCGGCGAATGTCCAAACCCGGCGGACCGTTGGTCATGCACGGTACCCGCCGCAGTTCCTATTACGAAATCCGCGCATAGTTATGCGCGCGCGCATATGGACCAATACGCGCGCGCAATAGGTGCAGGAAGATGATGACGAGCCGGGTGTGTTGAGGCGACCGGAGGTGGCAGGCAGCACGAAACGTCTGGCGCCAATTACACGTCCCAAATAACCCTTACCGACAATAGTCTGACAACGCGAACGAGAAAATGAAGTACTTTGGAATCTTCCACACCGCCTTGCGCCACCCGGAAACGGACAAAAACGGGCGGGTCGTGTGTCGTCTTGTCTCGCCGACAGGCTATTCCCGAGGTAGGACGATCTCCGCCGAGAAGCCGCCATGGTAGGCGCGCATTCCGGGATCAGGGGCATGCTCGTGCAGGGGAGAGGTAGGAGGCGAGTCCGGCTTCCGGTTTACATGACTTCTTACATGGGTCTGCGCGTCGCCTTTTGCTATCCTTGCTGCAAAACGCCTTGTTTTTCGCTCGTTGCCGTACGTGAGAAGGCCTGTCAAGCCGGAGGCCGCGAGTTCAAGTCTCGTCACTCCCGCCACTGATTTTCCCCAACTTGCAATCCCTGAGAAATCCCGTTTCCGCGATTTGATACCCCTCTGTGTCGAGGTCTCTGAGGACGTGTCATCCACCAGGAAGTCCGGGGCTTGGTGTGGCGGAAGTGCGCCATCGTGGTGATCTGCCTGTGGCGGCATTTTGGTTGAATCTCCTTGGACGAACAGGGAGAATTGAGGGATCTGGAGGGATGCAATACGCCCGAGCGAATCAAGCGGGGACGTCGCATTGCCAATAGAATGAATCTTCCGCTTCTCATCATCCGAAACGTCTTCCGTAATAAGCGGCGGACAGCCCTTACGATCGTCAGCATCGGATTCTCGTTGTTTCTTCTCATCGCCCTGCTGACTTTTCTGGACATTCTCAGCAATCCCCCGGCCGGGGTAGAATCGGTCCTGCGCCTGGCCGTTCGCCGCTCGACCGGGATCACGGAGATGCTCCCCATCTCCTACGAAGCCAAGTTGAAGAAAGTGCCCCACGTCGTGTTGGTCGCGCCGCTCCAGTTTGCCGGCGGGGTCTATAAGGATCCGAAAAACTTCTTTGCCAACTTCGCCACCGATTCCCGTATCTGGGCGATGTTCCGGGAGTTCCATCTGAGCGATGAGACCAAGAAGGCGTTCGCTTCCGAGCGCATCGCGGCGGTGGCGGGCGAGGATTTGATGCGCAAGTTCAACTGGAAGGTGGGCGACCGCATTACCCTCACCGGCACCATCTTTCCCGTTGACCTGGAGTTGAAAATCGTGGGGATCTACCAATATGAACTGGACAGCGGCACGCTCTACTTTCGTTACGACTACTTCAATGAGGCTCTGGGCGGATTCGATGCGATAGGCGCTTACTGGTTGAAGGCTGATCACCAGGACTCCATCCCCGAAATCATTGACACGGTGGACGGCATGTTTCGCAATTCCGCCGCCGAAACGAAAACGGAGACGGAGAAGACGTTCGTGTTGAACTTCGTGGCCATGCTCGGAAACGTGAAGATGATGGTCGGCTCCATCGCCACCGTGGTCATGTTCACGATGTTGCTTGTCGCGGCGGGAACCATGGCGATGACCGTCCGCGAGCGGCTTCGAGAGGTCGCGATTCTCAAAACCCTCGGCTACACGCCCCCTCTTGTTCTTTTTCTTATTCTGGGCGAGTCCGTTGTCATCTCGCTTCTCGGTTTTGGAATGGGCTGCCTCTTTGCCGTCGCTCTGAGCCATGCGGATGTATACGCCATGACCCAGGGATTCATTCCCGTCTTTCTGCCTCCTTTGCGGATATATGCCGCCGCTCTTGCGGCGGGCCTCGGAATCGGCGTGTTTTCGGGCATTGCGCCCGCCATCCAGGCTTCCAGACTCACGATCACCGAGGCGATGCGACGCCTTGAGTAGCGCCGGGTTCCTGACGGGGCAATCATGTTCATTCCGATAAAATACAATCTTCGCTATCTGATGACCCGCTGGACGGGCACGCTGATGACGGCGGCCTCCTTCGCGCTCGTCGTGGCCGTGTTCGTCATCATCATGTCGCTGGTCCGCGGCATTGAGCACGCCCTGACTTCCACCGGCGATCCGCTCAACGTCTTGATCATGCGGCCCGGCGCCCAGTCCGAAGGGCAGAGTTCGATCGAGATCGAGCGTTACCACGTCGTCCGGAACTATCCCGGAATCGCCCGCGACGAAACAGGGGAGCCGCTGGCGGCCCCCGAGGTCATCGTGCTTGTGAACAAGCCTAAGGCGACCGACGGCAAGCCTTCCAACCTTCAGATTCGGGGGGTCCATCCGCTCGTTTTCAAGATTCGGCCGGTGGTGCGGATCGTGGAGGGGCGGGCATTTCGTCCGGGCTTGCGGGAGGTGGTCGTTTCGCGCTCCGTTTCACGGCGGTTCAAGAATATGAATATCGGCCAGACTCCGCAGATAGGCAAAGTGCGCATGACGATCGTGGGCATTTTCGAAGCGCGCGGCTCGGCGATTGACTCCGAAATGTGGGCGGACTACCAGGAAATCATGCAAGCCTTCGACCGCCGGGCCTACAGCACCGTTGTCGTTCGCGCCAGGGATGCAGCCGCCGTGGACGCAATTCGCAGGATCGTGGCCGGGGATCGCCGCATCAAACTATCGGCAAAAACCGAGATGAAGTACTATCAGGAGCAGACGAGCACGGCGGGGCCTCTGAAGGCATTCGGGATGTTCCTTGCCGTCATCATGTCCATTGGGGCGTCCTTCGCGGGCATGAACGCCATGTATGCCTCGGTGGCCAGCCGGGTGCGGGAGATCGCCACCTTGCGGGTCCTTGGCTTCACCCCCTTCTCGATCCTCGTGAGCTTTCTGATCGAGTCGGTCTTTCTGGCGCTGATCGGCGGACTCCTCGGCTGCGCTCTTTCGCTTCCTATCAACGGCCTGGCCACGGGCACCACGAATTTCCAGACCTTCAGCGAGATCGTGTTCTACTTCACCATCACGCCCGACCTCATGCTGCGGGGGCTCATCTTCGCCGCGGTCATGGGCGCCGTGGGGGGAATCCTTCCCGCCCTTGCCGCCGCGCGACAGCCCATTCTTCTGGCGTTGAGGCAGGTGTGATCGCTGATTCCGATTGAGGACTGTCAGCGATGAATGGTAAGAGTGTCTGGATTAACGTGGCGGAATGATGAACCATTCCTCCAGTTCACGCAAAGGACCGGCTATGACGCAAGACCTCCATAACGCTCTCAACAAGCTTCGCATAGACCGCAAGCGCAAAAAACCGCGGCGGGCGGGCGGCCTGCGACTGCTGTTAATCGTCCTGTTGATCGGCGCCTTGGCGGGCGGTTATCTCTTCTATGCCCGAGCCTATGCGCCCGTGTCGGTTAAGGTCGTTCGTCCGGAGATAGAGAAACCTACAAGCGAGGGCGAGGAGGTTCTCATGGCGACCGGTTACGTCATTCCACGCCGGAAGATCGAAGTAAGTTCGAAGATCATTGGGCGCGTGAAGGACATGCTGGTGGACCGGGGTCAGCAGGTGAAGCGGGGGGACGTTCTGCTTCAGATTGACGACGAGGAGTACCAGGCCCAGGTGAAGCTGGCCGAGGCCCAGGTGGCGGCCGACGAGGCGCGTCTTGCCGAATTGCGCGCCGGATCCCGCCCTGAGGAAATTCAGACCGCCAGGGCCGCGGTGGCTTCGGGCGAGGCCACGCTCCTGAACGCGCGCCAGAACTTTGAGCGTCTCCAGTCTCTGCGCAAGCAAGAGGTGCTCTCGCAACAGGAGCTGGATCGCGGCAAGGCGGCTCTCGACGTGGCCCAGGCCGAACTCAAAGCGGCCAGGGAGCGGTCCACCCTGGTTGAGAAAGGCCCCCGGCAGGAGCAGATCGCCGCCGCGGCCGCCCAGACTCTCCGGTCGAAGGCGAATCTCGACTACGCGCGCACCCAGCTTGACTACACGATAATCCGCGCGCCGGTATCCGGCACGATTCTGGAGAAACTTGCGGAGAAGGGTGAACTGGTAACGAACGTCAACTTCGGGGGAACGCGCGGCGCCAAGAGTTCCGTTGTCAGCATGGCGGACCTCAACGATCTCCTGGTCGAGATAGACGTGAACGAGGGAGATTTGCCCAAGGTGCGTCTTGCACAGGAATGCCGGATCAAACTCGACAGTGTCCCCGACACCGTTTTCAAGGGGCGGGTGGACGAGATCGCCCCGGAAGCCGACCGACAGAAGGCGACCGTCCAGGTGAAGGTGGCCATACTTGATCCGCGCGGGCTTATCCGGCCCGAGGTGAACGCCCAGGTCTCCTTCCTGTCCGACAAAACGGCCCGGGCAGGGGAGAGCGCCGCCGCTGGCGTCCGCAGGCCCAGGATTTGGGTCTCCCAGTCGGCTCTGGAGAAGAGCCCGACCGATGCGGACGGCCATATCGTTTACGTTGTGTCTCAGGGCAAAGCGGTTGCGCGCGCCGTCAAGGTGGGCCCGGAAGGGCCCAAGGGAGTTGAGATCGTCGAGGGACTCGATGGCTCCGAATCCATAATCACGGAATCGCTCGAAAACGTCTCCGACGGGAAGCGGGTCACCGTTTCTCAACCGTGACCGCCTCCCTCCGGAATTTCGGGGACAGGATACGAATTAATTTCGGTAATTTCGAATTTCGGGGACAGGATACGAATTAATTTCGAATTTCGCGAATTTCGGCGAATTTCGGGGACAGGATACGAATTGCGCACCCCATCGAAAACCCATAGGTTCCAGACAGGCCGCTTCGGGGACAGTAATTTCGGGGACAGGATACGAATTGCGCACCCCGTCGAAAAACCCATAGGTTCCAGACAGGCCGCAATTCGTATCCTGTCCCCGAAATTCAGCGTAGGATGATTCCCATGAGCAGCCCCTCCCCAGACACCGTCGTCCAGGTTCGCGATCTGGAAAAAGTGTTTGCGCACGGTGGGACCGACGTGGTGGCTCTCGACCGGGTCAATCTCGACATTTGCCAGGGAGAGTTCGTTGTTCTGATGGGGCCCTCTGGATCGGGCAAGTCCACTTTGCTCCATATTATAGCGGGCATTGATCGCGCAACTGATGGGGAGTGCCTCGTTCTCGGCTCCGACCTGGTGGAGATGTCCGAAGGCGAGCTCGCGCGCTGGCGCAACGAGCACATCGGCTTCGTCTTCCAATCCTTCAACCTCATCCCGGTACTGACGGCGTTTGAGAACGTGGAGATGCCGCTCCTTCTCACGTCACTCTCGAAACGGGAGCGCGCCGAGCACGTCCGCACGGTTCTCGAGGTGGTGGGACTCGGGGATCGCATGACGCACTACCCGCGGCAACTCTCCGGCGGCCAGGAACAGCGCGTGGCGATTGCCCGAGCTCTCGTCACCGATCCCGACCTCATCCTCGCTGACGAACCCACGGGCGATCTGGACGCCCACTCGGCCCAGGACGTCCTGGAAATCCTCCGCAAGCTCAACCGCGATTTCGGCAAGACCATCGTCTTGGTCACCCACGATCCGCGCGGTTCCCAGTTCGGCACCGTCACGCGTCACTTGGAGAAGGGCGAGCTTCTCCCTCTCAACCCCGGCGAGACGCAATCGCACTAACAATCGGGGGACGCCACAATCGGGGGACGCCATACTTATACCTCAATCGGGGGACGCCATACTTATACCTTGACACAAGAGCGCGTCCCAGGTATTCATATCCGTATCCTCATGGCCCGGATTGCTCGCGTCATCGCCCCTGGTTTTCCTCCTGCCCGATGGATGATGAGTATCTGGTTGCCGCGGCGCGGCACGTGGATCTGAACCCGGTGCGCGCCGGGCTGGTTTCGCGGCCGGAAGCCTGGGCTTGGAGCAGCGCGGTTTCGCGGCCGGAAGCCTAACCTTGGAGCAGCGCGGCTTCGCGGGTTTTGGGCGGGGCGGACCCACTCCTGGACCCGGCTTGCCCGCTGCCAAACGAGCGCACGGGGCTGTGGAAAGCCTTTCTGATGGCGCCCACGCGCGCGGACGAATTGGCTGCCTTGCGCCGACACGAGAGGACTGGCCGGCCCTTGGGTTCCGAGGCTTTTGTGGAGAAGGTAGGAATGCTCATCGGTCGCGATCTCCAGAAGAAAAGGCCGGGTAGAAAAGTCCAAGAGGGGTGATATAAGTATGGTGTCCCCCAATTACGAGGGTGGGAAGGAGAATCTGGTCCTGTCTCGAAATTCTACTCGTCGTTGAACCATGGCCGCCCCATTTGAATACTCCATCAAAAAGTACTTGACATTGCAAAGTGAGCGCATATACTTGTTCCTAGAAAGGCGCGGGAGAGGCGGTCTCATGCGAATCGAAAAGGCCCTGGAGCAGATTTCGGAAATCCATAAGCATCTGGCAACGAGCCAGATTTTTCGCGGCTATCGAGCCGTTCCCTGGGAACTGTCGGGAATCCTGGCGCTTGCCGCGGCGTGGGTTCAGCCGGCGGTCGTCCCCGGCGGCGATTCGCGGCTCCATGTCCTCTACTGGACGCTCGTCGCCGTCGCCGCGTTTCTCATCTCAGGGGGAAGCGTGGCTTACGGCTATTTCCGGGAAACGGACCCTCTTTCCCGGCAAAGGACGGCCACGGTGGTCGGGCAGTTGGCCCCGAGCTTGGCGGTCGGTGCTGTCATAACCGCTGTTTTTGTTGTCGCGGAAGAGGGGCGTCTCATCTCTTTTCTTCCGGGAATCTGGGCGTTGCTCTACGGTCTCGGTTTGTTCGCATCCAGGCTGTTCCTGCCGAAGATGATCGGATGGGTGGCCCTTTTCTATATCCTGTGCGGCTGCGTCCTGCTGCAAAGGGCGGTCGGCTATGATCCCGCGAGCCTTTCGCCCTGGGAGGTGGGAATCCCCTTCGGAGCCGGCCATATTCTCGGCGGCTTGATTCTCTATTGGAACTTGGAAAGGAAACGCCGCGATGAGTAGCAAGAAAAAAGAAGAACCGGAGTCCGGGCGTTACGCCTACGAGGGACTTGATCGGATTATGCATGAAAAAGCCCGGCTGGGCATTCTCACGTCCCTTTCGACGCACCCGGAAGGCCTTTTGTTCAACCAACTGAAGAACCTCTGCTCCTTGAGCGACGGCAACCTGAGCCGCCACATTCAGGTGCTGGAGGAGGCGGGCCTGGTCGAGGTATGGAAGGGATTTCATCGCCGGCGGCCCCAGACCTTGTGCCGCATCACTCCCGCAGGTCTGAAGCGCTTTCAGGCGTATCTTCAGGAGCTGGAAAAGGTCGTTCGGGACGCCGCCGCCGCGCGAGACGCCGCCCTGGCGAAGGAAGCGGCGCCTTCCCGTGACAAAGCCTGGGCGGAAGGCTGGGTGCCGGCCTGACGCAGCTCTCTTTTTTGCGTAGTTGCTTCGTACGGCAAAGTACTCGTTAAGGACAAGCGCAGAGAGCAGAATAGAAGCAGAAGGCAACTGTCTGCGTTGCCCGTTTTCTGCAGACTCTATAATAGGACAAAAACCAAATCAAAAGGGGAATCGCCATGATCTCTAGATTCAAGAGCCAAAAGGCCGGATGGTGCGTCATCGGCTTGATCAGCCTGACCGCCCTGGGATGCGTCGTCCTGACCAGCGCCAGTCAGGAAAGTCCGGATGCAAATGCAAGCACGGACCACTTTCTTCGACCGATAAACCCAAGGGACCATTTCGAGGCGGGCGACTTATGGACGATGCCCGCGCCCGATGGCCGCTTGCGTATCTCTCCGCTGCGCCAATGGTCCCGGACGGGGCTCGAGTTGCGCGGAGGCCAACGCCTCGAAATCCAGGCTGAAGGACAGGTCCAGGGATGCCAAAGGCCCGTCGGGGAGTGGGCCTATGGCCCCTTTGGGCCATCCGGCGGCCCCGCGGCGGACAATCCGGAATCCCGGGTCTGCGCCTTGATCGGTCGAATCGTGGGAGAGGGAGAAACGAGCGAGTTTATCGTTGGTGAGAGTTTCCAAGGGGAAGTCCCATTCTCCGGCAGATTGGACTTGGGCGTGAGCGACGTCCGGCATTTCGATAACAGCGGCGAGTTTGTCGCGGCCATACGGGTGGACGGCAGGCCGGCGGATTTCACGCGGCGTCAGGCGGCGGCGCTGACGGCGGCAACCAAGAATCTGGCGCCGGCGATGCGGCCGATGAATGAGGTGGAGATTCAAGAGTTGGACGGCGCGAGGCGGATGAGCGCGCGGCGCGAGGCGGACCGCCCCATGCTGGCCACGGACCAACTGTTCAGTCCGCCGCTGGAGATCCGCGCCCGCGCTCGAACCGATTCAACAAACATTCGGCTGTATTACGGCTATTTCGGCTGGGGTCAGTTGATCTTCAACTGGGAGGTGCGGCCCGACCAGTTGCGCGTCCACGATCCGGCGACGGGAGGAATCATCGGCGTTCCCGGCGAGGGAAGCGTTGAAAAAGACAAATTCCACGACATCGTCTGGCGGGTGGGACTCCGCCAAATGCAGGTGTTGGTGGATGGGGAGGAGCGCTACCGTGGCGTCGGCGATTACCGCGCGGTGGCTTCGCCGGTGGGGATCGGACCGGCATGGGGCAGCCGGGTGGACGTTGAATCGCTCGTTGTCGCGCCGCCACCATCTGCAGTGACCCCTCAGACTTCTCCACCGTCTGCAATGTCCCCTCGGACTTCTCCTGCAATGAGCATGCCCAAAGACTCATCGCTGACCACGGCATCGAGTGTCCACAAATCCGCGTCCACGCATCAAAAGCGACTGGCTGTGGGCGAGAGGCCCGATGATCTTGAGTTTCTCAATCGCGAGGTCGGGACGATGAGATTGCCACAACTCTGCACCATCCACGGTAGAGTCGTGGAGGCCACGCCTGATGTCTCGTCAGAAAATCTCGCCAGACTTGACTCGGCGAAATCGCTAGACGAAGTAGGGGACATCCTGAAGAGAATACTCGGCAATGGGCCCGCCCCCGGCGTCGTTGTGGTGTTACGGTCAGGGGCTATCACCCGGGAAACCACCACTGATTCAGAGGGAAGATTCACGTTTTCCGGCGTGCCGGCTGAGGCCTGTGAGCTCTTCGTGAAGGGAGAACTTGCCGCCCCGCCAAGTTGGGAGGGCGACTCACATGTAGCGACGGCGAAAAGGGCAATGTCGCGTGATGAAGTGAAAAGCGGCTTCCCAGTGACACTGGAACTCAGAGCCGATTATATTACGGTGAGTGGTCGTATCACAAACGCCGCCAAGCAACCCATCGCCGGAGTGAAAGTGACCGGCGTGAGCGTTTTCAAGTCCATCGACCAGTACTCCTGGGTTGAGTCTGGAAGATACTCGACAGTGTCGGATGCCAACGGCTACTACGAGTTCAGAGGATTGACTCCTGAGAATGTATACAGGATAGCAGGAGCTGGGGACACTAGTGGACTAGAGAGTTTGGAGATTCGAACCGAGGTTGATGGTTTCAGGCCGGGCATGGTGCGAGTACCGCTTGTGTCGGAGGATTTACTCAAGCCCGCCCAGCGTCTCTACAAGTCTCTGGAGCCGCTATACTTAAAATGGGGTGAAGGGAAGGGGAAGAGTTTACCTAAGAGTAAGAGGCCGGAACTAAACTTGCCGTCCAGCAAAGGCAGCCGGATCACAGGCATTGATATCGTGCTCGAACCGGCCGGACCTGCAGACCAACCATCATCTCTCATTGGCGACGTAGATTTCCTGCGTCCGCTCCAGCCTGACGATCCGCGCGAGACCGGCGCGCCGGTCGTCACGACCACGACGCAGGGCCTCATCCGCGTCTCGCCGTTGCGCCAGTGGTCCGACACGCTCATTGATGTCAAGTCCGGCCAGCGCCTCCAGATCCGCGCCCAGGGTCAGGTGTACGGCTGCCCCCAACCTGCGTGGGCCTACGGACCGTGGGGCCCCGACGGCGGTGATTCCAAAGGGACGGAACATTATCCCAAACGCCTCTGCGCGCTTATCGGCAGAATTGTCCAGGCCGCCGAGCGTGGATTTCCTGCCGTGGTGGACAGCCGCGAGTTTCTTGTTGGCGAGAGCCTCGACCTGACGGCGCCGATTTACGGGCGGTTCTTCCTGGGAGTTTCCGACATTTGGCATTTTGACAATTCCGGGGAGTTTTCCGTCGAAGTGCGCATTGATGGCAAAACGCAGCATCCCGATCCCGCAAAAACTGCTCTCGGCAAACCGGCGGACCAACCGACATCAATTGGTGGAGTTCCAGTGACAAGCTCCGGTGACAGGCATCTCAATGACGGACCTCCCGCCATCGTTGATACTTCACCCAAGGTCGGCGCGAGCGAGGTCAACCCCAACCTTGCGGAAATCACTGTCACCTTCGACCGCGAGATGGCGGGTGGCTTCTCCTGGACCGGCGGCGGGGCCTACTACCCACCGGGCCGCGAAGGGGAGAAGCCGCACTGGAGCGCCGACCGCCGCACCTGTTCGTTTCCGGTGAAGCTGGAGGCGGGCAAGTATTACCGCATCGGGATCAACTCGAAGAGTCACCAGAATTTCAAGAGCGCCGCCGGGGTGCCGGCGCGGCCCGCGGCGATTTACTTTACCACCCGGGGCGCGAGTGAGGATTTGAAGGCCATGGCCGGCAAGCCGCACGTCGTCTCGATGGAGCCGGCCAGCGGCGCCCGCGACGTGGACCCGGCGATCACCGAGCTGCGCGTCACCTTCGACGTGCCGATGGGCGGCGGGTTTTCCTGGACGGGCGGCGGCCCGGAGTTCCCCAAGGGCCGCGAGGGCCAGCGCCCACACTGGACCGAGGACGGCAGGATATGCGTCTTCCCGGTCACGCTGGAGCCGGGCAAGAGCTATCGCCTGGGCCTCAACAGTCCGTCCCACAAGAACTTCTCCAGCCGCGGCGGCGTACCGCTGGACCCGGTGGTCTACACGTTCAGCACGAAGGACGAACATTAGGCGCAAACGCTCCCACGTATGTACGACCCCCACGGCGCGGTCGTGCAGGTCGCGCCGGAGGCGCTGGACAAGGGTTAACCGGAGACGTTCAATCGGGACGCAATCGGGGGACGCCATGCTTATATCTTGACGCAAGAGCGCATCCCAGGTATTCATATCCGTATCCTCATGGCCCGGATCGCTCGCGTCATCGCCCCCGGTTTTCCTCATCACGTGACCCAGCGCGGGAACCGGCGGCAACAGACGTTTTTCGGCGACAAGGACTACCGCGCTTATGTGAATCTCCTGCCCGAGCATTGCCTGGCGCATGGCGTGTTGATTTGGGGCTGGTGCTTGAGGCCGAACCACGTGCACCTGATCGCCGTTCCGGCCACTGAAGCGGGGCTGCGCCTCGCAATCGGAAAAACACATCGTCACTATACTCGCCGGGTGAACTCTCGCGAGGGGTGGCGCAGGCATCTGCGGCAGGGGCGGTTTTCCTCTTGCCCGATGGATGAAGACTATCTGGTTGCCGCGGCGCGGTACGCGGACCTGAACCCGGTGCGCGCCGGGCTGGTTTCGCGGCCGGAAGCCT
>Ga0315291_10002356_pt1 | contig 24837 bp, 16 predicted proteins | sample YL17G12_20_MG_FD_203070 | JGI IMG/M metagenome (GOLD analysis project Ga0315291, IMG submission 203070) | Sediment microbial communities from Yellowstone Lake, YNP, Wyoming, USA - YL17G12_20 | ecosystem: Environmental > Aquatic > Freshwater > Lake > Sediment | place: USA: Wyoming | collected...
GGGGTCTGGAAGAAGACTCCAAAGGTCCGTCAGTAGGCGCCCCTGGGGCGACTCGAACGCCCGCACACGGCTCCGGGGGCCGCTGCTCTATCCGCTGAGCTACAGGGGCACGGGCTGGATTATAGCGCAGTACGCGGTGGAAGGCAAAAAGGAGGTAGCGGGTCATGGGTCGTGGGTCATGGGTCATGACCCATGACCCTCACTGCGCTTCCCTCAGCTCTCCCATGGCCTTGCTTGCCTGGCGCTGGCCATCCTCGTCCAGGCCGGAGGCCAGGTCCTGCAGCCAGGCCACGCCCTGCGCATGCTGCCCCAACTCGCGAAAGCAGCGCGTGGCCAGCTCCAGCACGCTAGGCAGGAAGGGCAGGCCATGCGTGTAGACGTAGGCTGGTTCGGTGCTGTACAGGCGCTTGAACACGCGCGCCAGTTCGTCCAGCAGGGGCCGTACGCGCGTCCAGCACTGGCCGTCGGCCAATGCCGATGCATACCAATAGATCTGCAGGAAGAGCCCCGGCTCCTGACGGAAGCGGCTCACCTGCTGGCACAGGCGCACCTGTTCGAAAGCCTGCTCGCCCAGTTCCAGGTTTCCGTTCATCGTGGCCGCCAGCGCCAGGTTGAGCCAGTCGTTCGAGTCCTCGCTGCCCTGGACGGCCTTCTGCAGCCAATGCAGCGCGTGGCTGTACTGCCCCTGGAAGTAGCAGCACAACCCCAGCAGCCGGTGCGCGTCCAGCAGATCGGCGCCCTGCAGGTTGGCCAGCACCGCCTGCGTGTCCTGCAAGGCCCGCTCGTACTCCTGCCGGTCAAACAGCGCCCACTGCTTGTTCAGTTGCAGCGTACGAGCATGCACCTCGACCTCCGCCAGCCCTATTGTACCGCAGATGGAGCCAGGGAGAGAAATCCGCAGATTGCGCAGATTACGCAGATTTATGTTCTGTGTCTGTGGCGTTGTCGCCTGCTGAGACGGGTCACAACATGAGGGCACGCAGACGCCAAGCCACACAGGGGAACGGTTCTTCTGCTTGGCTTTGTGTCTCTGTGACTTGGTGTTGACCCGATCTGTGCAACATGCAGTTCTGAGTTTCGTGGGATTCGTGTTTTTCGTGAGGTTCGTGTACTCTACCGTGCGGGAGTGAGGCGCGCACTTGACTCAGGCCAGCGCGCCGCTACAATGGGCAACGAACGGCGTGAGCCCACAGTAACACCCAAGGAAGGCGGACCCCATGCACACCCACAACATCCAGGTACTGCTGCTCGACGCCGACGGCGTGGTCGTGCTGCCCAACCGCTTTGCCCTCTACCGGCAGCGCCAGCTTGGGATCAGCGAGGAGATGGCTAGCAAGTTCTTCGACGGCCCGTTCCTGGCCTGTCTGGTGGGCAAGGCCGACCTCAAGCAGGCCATCGCGCCCTTTCTGCGCAGGTGGAAGTGGCGCGGCACGGTGGACTCCTTCCTGCAGCGCTGGTTTGACGAGGACAACGCCCTCGACCCGCGCGTGATGGTCGAGGTGCGTCGCGTGCGCCGCGCGGGCCTGCGCTGCGGGCTGGCCACCAACCAGGAGCGCTACCGCCTGGAGTACATGCAGCAGGTGATGGGCCTGCAGCAGGTCTTTGACGCCATCTTCTGCTCGGCCGAGGTTGGCGTGCTCAAGGACGATCCACGTTTCTACGAACGCGTCACGCGCCAGCTCGACGTGCCGCGCCAGGCCGTGCTGTTCTGGGACGATTCGGCGCGCAACGTGCAGGCCGCGCGCGCCTTTGGCTGGCAAGCCGAGCTCTACCAGGGCTTTGAGGACCTGCAGAGCGCGCTGGCCGACTACCTGCCACCGGCTGAGCAGCCATCCGCCACGCCTGTCAGGTGAAGAGGCCAACCTCACAGTTCGAGCCTCGCGACCAGGAGGGGACCCGCCAGTGATCCTGGCCGGCCTGGGCGAGCATTTTGGGCTGAATCGTCGAGCTGGCCGGGCCGGACAGGGAACCCCACGAACGTTGTTTCGTCAGGCGCGTGCCCCCAACCCGTGAAGCTGCTCGATCAACAGAGCGTTTACCAGAGTCTCCGCCGAGACTCCCTGGTTTTGGGCGCGCTGGGCCACTGCCTGAGCCACCTCCGGCAGAATCACCACGCGCAGGGCGCGCTTGCTGGCCGTGTCAAACCGTAGGAGCCGGATCAATCGACTCGGCGGATTCCACGCACGTGGTGCTTGCGCCGGCCCTCGGCCACGGTGTCCACGGTCGCGTTGCACGACGCGGGGAAGGCGCGTTCCTCGTAGGTGCCGATGAATGACATGGCGTGGCCCTTTCTTCGAGCCGTACGTAGTCCGCGCTTTAGCGCGTGCTCCACCCACTGCAGTGGGTACTGCAAGGCAGAGTGCTGAACGTCAGACCGCAAAGGTCTCCAGCGTCCACGCACGCGCCAGAACAGGAGGTTGTACCTGTGCAGGTCCTCGTGGCACAGACTGGCCATATGGACCATGGAAAAGTGGCCAGCGTGGCTGTGCAACACGTCGAGGAAAGGCTCGCGCCCCGCGCGCCAGGGATCATGCGCTGCGCCCGCGCGGCCAGCGCCGTCAGGCAGCCCGCCCCATCCAGAACCCGGCCGTCGGGGTCCAGCTCGCCAAAGGCGGGGAAGGGGATGGCGTGCAACTCGCCAACGGCGCGACCCATCTCCCGGTAGGCATCTACCAGATCGCGAACGTTTAGACGCGGGTACACGCTGACCCACTCTTCGCCCGGGATGTGCGTCTTGAGCAAGTAGCGTCACGGCCAGGCGCGGTACGAGACGTCGACCGCCAGCGCCTCGGGCATGGGGATGCTCGTGCGCGCCGCCACCAGGCGATGCAGCGCGGCCGTGCGGTCAAACGGGCAGAAAATGGGCGCGTCGGGGGCGGCTAAGGGGCCGTGTAGTCGACCACCAACTGCGGACGGAAGGCAAGCGTGGTGTGATTGGAGCTGGCCAGGTGGTAGACCAGCGACAACTGCCCCAGGCCGCGCAGCAGCACGCCGTGACTGGAGGTCGGGTCGTCGCTCCAGACACGCGCCAGCGCGGTGAGGTCGAATTCGTACCAGGTGTTGATGGCAGAGAGCGTCTGCATGGCCAGTGGATCGACCCATCGGTCGGTCGCGGTGTCGTTGGCACCGGGCAGGCCCCAGTTTTGGTTCAGAGCCGCGCGGCTCCAGTTGGCCTGCGCAGCGCTCCAGTCGCGCAAGAGCCGGTACACCTGCAGATCCATGACCGCGTTCTTGTCGCGGTTGTAGGCATAGAGCCGCAGGGTGGCCTGGTTGACGAAACAGAACTGGGGTAGGCTGCTCAGGTCAAAGCGCAGCAGGCCCTCGCATACTCCGTCATTCTTGACCATCAGGTTGGCTTGGATAGCATAGTTGTTGGCAGGTGCATAGGCAGTGATGTAGGTATCCTGCGCGCCCCAGTAGCCACCCATGCCATGCTGTAAGGTGATGACGTTGTGGCCGCGCGGCAGGCGCGTGGGCGTGGTGGTGGGCACAGGTCCCGCCAAAGGCGTTGCCGTGGGCCAGGGCGTCACCACCGGGGTTGAGGTGGCAGTCGGAGTGGCCGTGGCGGAGGCCGCGGGGCTGGCCAGCAGAGTTGGCGTCGACGTCAGAGTCCACGTGGGTGCGACGTAGCGCGTTGCCGCGGGCGTCGCCGTGGTAAGCCGCTCTTCGGCCTCATAGTCGATCACCAGTTGCGGACGGCAGGCCACGCTGGCATAGTTCGCGCTGGCCAAGTGATAGGTCAGCGACAAGCCACCCAGACCGCGCAGCAGCAGGCCGTGGTTCGACGAAGCATCGACGCACCAGGCCTGCACCAGGGCGGTCACGTCGAACTCGTACCACAAGTTGAGCGCCGCAACGCTCTGCGCTGCCACCGGCTCCGCCTCACGATCGCTCGACGGGTCGCTCGCGCCCGGGGCGGCCCAGGGGCAGTTCAATGCAGCGCAGCTCCAGGTCGCCTGCAACTCAGACCAGCCGCGCAGCAGGCGATAGACCTGCACGGTCAATGCCGCATTCTTGTCACGGTTGTAGGCGTAGAGGCGCAGCGTGGCCTGCCGGATCGCCGCACGCGGTGGCATGCTGCCCAGGTCAAAGCGCAGCAGCCCCTGGTAGAGGCCGTCGTTCTTGAGCATCAGGTTGGCCTGCATGCCATAGTTGTTCGAGGGCGCGTAGCCGGTGATGTAGGAATCGGTGCAGCCCTGATAGCCCGAGAGTCCCTGGGCCAGGGTAATGACGTTGCTTCCGCCCGGGAAAAGAGTGGGTGTCTTGGTCGCCGTCAGTGCAGGGTCCGGGCTGGGCGTGGTGGTCAGGCCGGGCATGCCGATCAGGGTAGAGGTGGGCGAGGGTGTGCCCGTGCCTGTCGGGGCGCGTGTCGCAGTCGCGGTCGCTGCGCGGGTTACGGTTGCCGTCGCGGAGGGGGTAGGAGTTGCGGTCGCAGTACGAGTGGCCGTGGGCGGCAGCGTACGGGTGGGACTGGGCGACGGGCTCAGAGTAGCCGTCGGCGTCCGCGTGGCGGTGTTCGTGGGCGCGAGCGTGCTGGTTGGCGTCGGCGCAACCGGCGTGCCCGTGAAAACATAGTCCACCACCAGTTGCGGGCGCAGCGCGGGCGTGGTGTGGTTGGCGCTTGCCATGTGGTACGTCAGGGGGAGCGCACCCAGGCCGCGCAGGATCAGGCCGTGGTTGGTCTGCGGATCGGCGCACCAGTCGCGCACCAGCTCCGTCAGGTCAAACTCGTACCAGGCGGCAATCTCCGACACCGTCTGCTCTGCCTCTGGTTCGGAGGCGCGGTCCGTGCCCACCTGGTTGGCTCCACGCTGGCCCCAGTCGATGCCGGAAGCGGCGCGCTGCCAGTTGGCCTGTACATCCACCCAGTCGCGCAGCAGGCGGTGGACCTGCACGTCCAGCGCGCCGGCCTGGTCGCGGTTGTAGGCGTGCAGGCGCAAGGTGGCCTGTCGGATCGCCGCGCCCGCCGGAATGCCGCCCAGGTCAAAGCGCAGCAGGCTCTCCTGCAGACTGTCATTCGTGACCAGCAGGTTGGACTGCAGGCAGTAGTTGCTGTCGGCGGCATAGCTCGAGATGAAAGTGTCGCGCGCGCCCGCATAGCCGCGCAGGCCCTGCTGCAGGGTCAGCACCTGTTCACCCGGGGCCAGCGTGCGCATGGGTGTTGGCGTGGATGTGTCGGTTGGAGTGGGCGGCAGCGCCGTGGGGGTGCACGTCGCGGTCGGCGTGTGGGCGCGCGTGGCCGTCCCCTGAGGAGTTGCGGTCCAGGTGGGAGTGGCACTGGACGTGGACGTCGCCGTCGGAGGCATCGTGCGGGTAGCCGTCGGGCTCGATAGCGGTGTTGCGGTCTCCGTGGCGGCAGGCAGCAACGTGGGCGCAGCGGTCGCCTCGGATGTGCGCGTCGGCGTGGGCGGGATTCCTCCTCCGCCGCTGTCATAGGCGACCACCAGTTGTGGCCGGCAGTTGGGCGTCGAGTGGTTGGCGCTGGCGAAATGGTAGACCAGCGAGAGCTGCCCAAAGCCGCGCAAGAGCACACCCTGGTTCTGCTCCGGGTCCTTGCACCAGACGCGCACCAGGTCCGTCACGTCAGACTCGTACCAGGTATTGAGCGCAGACACGTATTGCACCGCCACGGGGTTGTCTTCGTGGTCGGTGTTCCAGTCGTTGGCGCCCGGGATGTCCCAGTACGCGTCCGCCGTGGCTCGGTCCCAGTTGGCCTGCGTGTCGACCCAGTCGCGCAGCAGCCGGTAGACCTGCACGTCCATGCCCGCGTTCTTGTCGCGACTATAGGTGTACAGTCGCAATGTGGCCGAGATGACCGTCGCACCGTGGGGCACGCTGCCCAGGTCAAAGCGCAGCAACCCCTCGTACACGCCGTCGTTCTTGACCTCCAGATTGGCCTGCAGGCTGTAGTTGGCCGCCGGCGCAAAGCCAGAGATGTAGGTGTCATTCGCTCCAAGGTAGCCACGCACTCCCTGCTGCAAGAAGACGATGTTGTGGCCCGGTGGGAAGGGCGTGGGCGTGTTGGTCGGCGTGGGGCTGGGTCCCTGCGTGCGCGTGGGCGTGGGAGTGCGCGTCGGACCGATGGTCGGTGTCAGCGTGCGCGTGGGTGTGCGCGTGTTGGTGGGAATCGGTGGCGGCGTGTTCGTCGGCGTGCGCGGCGTGATGGTGCCCGTCGGCGTCTGCGTCGGCGTCTGCGTGACGGTGGGCGTCGCAGTCTGCGTCGGCGTCTGTGTCGGCGTACGGGTGCGCGTGGGCGTGGGCGTCGGCGGCATGGGGCCATCCGGGCGCACGATCACGCGGTGGACGATCTCGTTGCCATCGTTGTTGCAGTCCAGACGAAAGTCCATGCCCCCGGGGAGGCCGTTGTTCATGTATGCGTCGTTGACCTGAAAGGCATAGTCCACCCAGTTTCCCACTGGCCCCAGCCCTGCGCCCTTGATGACGCGGCGCTCGACCAGGCGGCCCGCGTAGTCCAGGTATTCCAGGGAGAAGGTGTCCGTGCCAGCATTAACCAGCGTAACGGTGATGGTCCAAGACACCTGGCCACCGGCTGCCTGTGGCACCTGGCCCGCATAGGGCAGGCCATTGTCAATGTCAAAGGACATGTACGGATTGCCCGTGGCCTGGTCGGTACGACGCGTGCTGTGCCAGCCGTAGACGTGGCTCTTGGCCTGTGACGGCAACTCGGCCCACAGGTTCTCGGCCAACAGGGCAAAGGTGCGGCTGCCTGGTGCGCCGTCGCTGCGATACAGCCAATACGAGAAATCCCCGTGGTGCGGGCTATAGGTGCGATAGATGCCGTCGCTGCCGCGATAGCTCGTGTCCTGAACGTAGGTGTCACGCAGCACGATCCAGACATCCGGCGTGTTCAGCAGCGTCTTGCCCAGGTGCTCGCGTGTAAAGTTCAGAATCGGGAAGCCCGTGCGCTGTTCGGCCAGGTAGGTGTCACTGATGTTGGGCAGCTGCACGTCGAACATGTGTGGATGAACAGACAGGCCCTGCATGAAGAACCAGTAGGAGCCTTCGATGCCATTGCCGCGTTTGGGCTCAAAGCCCGTGGGAATCTGGTCGTGATAGAGCTCGGAAAAACCGGTCACGCCACCAACCAGGATGCCGTCATAACGGATCTCGGCGCTCGTGACGTCTGGCTCCAGCCCGTTGACCTTGACACCCGTCATCTGCGAGGGGTAGGTGGCCGCCTGCTGCGCAAAGTAGTGAATGCCGTGCAACATGGCCTGCATAAAGTGCACCGTGTTGGGGAAAGCCTGGTTGTACGTGTCGAGCAGATGGAAACACCAGTTGGTAAAGGCCGGGGTGTCGCCCGAGTAGTAGTCGCATCCGAACAGGTCTTTGCGCTCGACCGCCTCTCCGTCCACGCCCGTGGCGATGGAAAGAAAGGCCAGGTTGGAGAACCCGGGGTTATTGTCATAGTGTTGCCCGGCGGCCAGAATGAACTGGTCGAACCAATACTGCCAGACGGCGTTGGTGTACTTGGGCGTGCAGAACGACATGCAGGGACCGGCGCCGTCGGGATCGTAGCACGAACCGACGGCCCCTCCACCCTCGTTGGCCACCCAGGTCGGAATGTTGATAATGCCGATGTGGCCGTCGATTTGGTCTGCCGTCCAGGTCACGAAAGAAATGCCCACCGGCTTGGCGATGACCGTTCCATCCGGCAGGGTCACGCGCATGGCCTGCGCATCGCGAATGTACTGGTCGGTGCGGGTCCAGTCGTAGACACCCTTGCCGGGATTGAGATCGCTCCAGTGGAACTCGGCCCAACCGCCCAGCGCGCCGAACTCGGGGTGGCCGCGGTACTCCTGGCGATGGTTGTACCGGTCCACGAAGGAAAAGGAGTAGTTGGGGTTGCCCCAGTCGCCGTTCATCCAATCCAGCATGACAAACAGGACGGGTGGCAGCTTGGCTGGCACGGAGGCACTCTGCACGCCCGCCGGTTGAGGGGAGTCGGGCGCGGCCAAGGCCCGTGGCGTGCGCGCGAACAGTGCCAGCAGTACGATTGTCAGGGCAACGCCAAGAGTCACGGTGAGCGAGGCGTGCCAGTACCCGCGGTGGCAAGACAGGACTCCACGATTGCCCAGCCTCAAGGAAGCGCACCTCCATGCCCGAGTGCTCTCTGGGTGACTACGGTTGCGCGCCTGGCCAGGGTGGCAGTATGGGCCACGTGCAAGTCCCGTCTATGACGCGTGCAGGGTTTGCAGATGACGGCGACCGAGAAGCTACCAATTCGTCACCAGAAAGCAACCACAGTATAGCTGACTGTCGCCCTTGTGTCAACTCGAGCAGGCAGACATGGCAGGGGACTGCGCTCAGAAACACAAGAGGGCCAGGATTTGGATCCTGGCCCTCTTCTCTCTGGCAGGCGCAAGAGGCGCAGTAGGTGCGGCGTACGAGGCCGCCAGCCCCATATGGTTCTGCATCTGGTAGCAGCATCGGCTCATCCGGGACTGGAGCCGATTGCTACTGCCCACCAACACGGCAACGAACCATGCCTGGCTGGGCCAACGCGCTTCTGAGAGCCGTCGGCATTTTGAACGCTTTCTTCACGTTTTACGCATTACGGAGGTCACTCGGCGCGCAGGAGGGCTACATCTTCGCCGCTTCCTAGTCACCCTTCACGAACTTCTCGGGGGCCTTGTCGAACTCCTTCTTGCAGCCCGGAGCGCAAAAGTAGTAGGTCTTGCCCTTGTGCTCCGACTTGGCCGCCGCCTTGGCCGGATCAATCCACATCCCACACACCAAGTCCTTGACCTTTTCCATGCAAATCACCTCCTCTCTGTTGCGTGTTGCGTGTCACGTGGTGCCTGCAACGTGGCGAGTGAAACGCGACGAGCCCTTGTCCCGCACGTCACCCACCACCCATTAGCTCACTCCCTCATTACCGCACTACCCATTACCCACGACCCATGACTCCTAGCGTGGACACGGCCCCTTCACCACCTCGTTCTCCGCACGTTGGCTCCATTCTGTGAAGGATCCTTCGTACAACCGCACCCTGGGACAGCCCAGGCGGTGCTTGAAGAGCAGGTATTCGTTCGTGGCTTCGCGCCCCGTGCCGCAGGTGCAGATGACCAGTTTGTCCTGGGTCACGCCACGCGCGTCGATCAGCTTCTGGACCTCGTCCAGCGGCTTGAGCAGCGCCGGGTTGTCCGCGTCCATCAGCGTGCGCCAGGGCAGGTTAACCGCCCCGGGGATATGTCCGTTGCGGATCCAGGGCCCCTCGCCGGCATAGACGTTGGCCGGCCGTGCGTCCAGTACGATCACGTCCGAGTCGTCCTTGCTGCGCTTGAACTCCTCATACCCAATGTACATCTGCGGGCGCACCGTTGCCACGAAATCGGACTCCCGGGTGGCGGGAAAGAGCTGGCTGGTAGGCTTGCCTTCCTTCAACCACTTGTTCAGGCCGCCGTCCAGCAGGTAGACCTGGTTGTGGCCGAAGCGCACCTGGCTGTAGGCCAGCATGGTCTGCTCCAGGCCGTCGCCCCAGCCCTTGACCAGGCCCGTGCCAGTGTAGACCAGTGTCGGTTCGTCGGCTCGCAGCCCCAGGCTGCGAAACAGCGCCTGCGCGGCCTCGACCGGGATCCACTCGCCCGGCTGGCTGTGCCAGAAGATGCGCTGCGTCTTCTCGGGCAGGTAGACCGCCCCCGGTACGTGGGCTTTGATGTAGTCGTGGATGTCCGGCTGCGTGTCCACGATGTGGAGGCCGTGGTCCTGGTGGTGGTCCAGCAGCCAGCCGGTCGAAACCCACTGCACCGCACCCGTTCCCAGAGGCCTTTCTGTTGATCCCATGTTTCGCTCCTTGCTCAGTAGTGGGGCTCTGCTCGCCAACTCTCCGAATTGTACCATAGCCAGCAGGCGCTGTCTGTGACATAGGTCGCTAGATTCCGGTCCGCACCGGGCAACCTGCCGCGTTCCAGCCCGCCAGACCACCCAGGATCACGATCACGTCTGCATAACCCGCACGCTGCAGCAGGCTGGCAGCAGTGGTCGAACGCACGCCGCTGCCGCACAGGAGATAGATCGGGCGGTCGTGCGGCAGCTCGTCCATGCGCTGGGGGAGATGGCTGAGCGGAATGTGGTGCGTGCCCGGGACGTCCTGCTGCGCCACCTCCGCTTCATTGCGCACGTCCAGAATCCACAGCTCCTGCCATCCGGCCAGACGCTCGCACAATTGCCTGGCATTGAGCGTGAGGTAGCCTTCGGTCGGCAGGCCGGCCTTGTGCCAGGAGGTCATCCCGCCCGCCAGGAAACCCTCCAGCCGGTCGTAACCCAGGCGGCACAGCAGGCGCGCGATGGGGGCCACCTCATTGTTCTCACCCACCCACAGGATGGGTTTGTCGTAGGGCAGGAACCATCCGGCCCAACCGGGCAGGCCTTCTTCCCAGATCGAGATGGCGTCAGGCACGTGCGCGGCCCCGAAGGCTGTCTCTGGGCGCGTATCGAGCACCACCGCGTCGCGCGCCCTCGTCGCCAGGTCACTGGCCGAGAGCGGTCTGGGCAGAGGAACGGAGCTGAGCAGCGGGGCGCCGCGCAGGTTGAGCTCTTCCATCCGGCGAAAGTAGGGCGGGTATTCCAGCGTGCGCGCAGTCAGGCGCACAAACTCGGCCTTGTCGGCAACGTGCAGCCTGGGGTTGTGCTGGCGCTCCAGGCCGAGGCTGGTCCAGGGGCGCTCGGCGATGCCCGTGCCACAGGCCGAGCCTGAGCCGTGCGCCGGGCAGAGCAGGACGCCGTCGCCCAGGGGCAGCAGCTTGCCGAACAGGCTGTCGTAGAGCAACCCCGTCATCTCTTCCAGCTTGTCCGGGCCATAGAAATCGGTGCGGCCCACGTCGCCGGCAAACAGCGCGTCACCGCTGAACAGCACCCAGGGCGCGCCCGTGGCATCGCGCAACAAGTAACTCACGTGGCCGAGCGTGTGGCCCGGCGTGTGCAGCGGCTCCAGGAGTAGACGACCGATCTTGAGCGCCTCGCCCTCGGCGATGCGCCCGCCGTAGGCATAGGGCAGATCGTCGTGGGCCGAGTGCAACACCGTCGCGCCCGTGCGGCTGGCCAGCTCAACCGAGCCGACCACATAGTCCTCGTTGCGGTGCGTCTCCAGAATGTGCGTGATGGCCAGGCCTTCGAGCCGCGCCGCCTCCACGTATGCCTCGCAGTCCCGCTGCGGGTCGATCACCACCGCGTGGTCTCCGTCACCGATCAGATAAGAATAGTGGGCCAGGCCTTTGGCCTCGAAGCGTTCGAACAACATGCTGCCGTCCTCCCTTTCCGCCGTGCTGGCTGCAACGGTAGACTGATGCACCAAACCGCGCCAAGTATACCCTGCAGGTCGTCTTTTCTACAACTGGCCACTCTGGCGCCAGTGCCAACCGTGTTCCTTGGCATGGGCTGCAGCTTGCCTTCACCGGCACGCGCAAGGGGGTGACCACGACATAGAGACAGGCATTTGCGGGCTCGGAGACGGCCAAGCGCTGCCTTGAATTGGAGAGGTGAGTCCCCACTGGGTTTTGCGTCCAGCATGACGTGGGCTACAATGAACGGGCATCGCCAATGGGTGATCTGCTGTGAGGCGTGCGCAGCACAACAACACACCAGGCATCGAGGAGGTCATGAGGCGCGACAGGTGATCGTGTGCCCGGTTGAGGATGGCTTCTGGATAGGCGCACTCCACCGCCGAGAAGGTCGTGGTGCAGGTCAAGAGCGTTCAGGTGCACCAAACTGGGTCCGCGACCTGGGCCACGTGGTAGAGCGCGAGAAGGCGGCCATAGGCCTTCAAAATACACTGGAGTGGCCCTCCAAACCCATGCTGTCCGAGGCCCTGGGAACTGGCCACTACCATTAGCCCGGCTGGAACCGCGACTACCCGAAGCTGCAGATCCGGACCATCGAACAGTTGCTCAATGGCGACGCGTTCCAGTTCCCACAGTCAAACGTCACGCTGAGCCGGGTGGAGAGCATGCAGACCGCAGCAGGCCAACAGCCACTGCTCTAGGCAGGGCTTGACCTTCTTGAGCCCACGATCCTCTCAGCTCGGATATCGTCCGAATGCCACGCGGATTGGACAGATTCGCTCGGACATGGATGTGAGGAGGTGCTCGATGAGTCCACAGCCATCCGTCGCCACCAAGGCTCTCTTGCTGACCTGTCTGCTGCTTGCCAGCGCCCTCCCCAGCGTTGGCGCGTCCCAACCGCAATCGCGACCCTCGTCGCCTCCGCCGGCTCTCAGCGCCGACCCACGCTACTATGACATCAGCACGCCCACGCTGACCGACGTGTGGGTGGACCCGCTGCACGGCAACGATGACGCCGGCGGCGCGACGCGCGGGCAGGCCCTGGGCAGCGTGGCTGCGGCCTGGGAGCGCATCCCACAGGGCACGCCCCTCACTCAGACCGGCTACCGCATCTGCCTGGTGGCGGGCTCCTACCCCGAAGACAATCTGCCTGCCTCCTGGGAGTCGCGCTACGGCACCTTCTCCTGCCCCATTATCCTGCAGGCCGTGGACGGCACAGGCACGGCGCGCCTGGTGTCAGTGAACCTGTTGGACTGCCGCTACGTATACCTGATCGGCCTGCGCCTGGAGACGCCCTACGGCGACGCGGTGCACTGCGAACGCTGTGACCACGTGCTGGTGCGGCGCTGCACGCTGCTTGGCACGCGGCCCGACGAGGCGCAGGAGACAATGAAGGTCAACCAGTCGCAGCACGTCTACCTGGAGGACAGCGAGATTGCCGGGGCGTGGGGCAACGCGGTGGATTATGTTGCGGTGCAGTACGGCCACGTGCAGGGCTGCCGCATCCACAACGCGGGTGACTGGTGCATCTACCTCAAGGGAGGCTCAGCCAACCTGCGCGTGGAGGGCAACGAGATCTACAACGGCGGCACGGGCGGGTTCAGCGCGGGTCAGGGCACAGGGCTGGAGTTCATGACCTCGCCCTGGCTGCACTATGAGGCCAGCGACATCCAGTTCATCAACAACGTCGTGCACGACACCGACGGCGCCGGCATGGGCGTCAACGGCGGCTACAACGTGCTGCTGGCCTACAACACGCTCTACCGCGTGGGGCGACGCAGCCACGCCATCGAGGTGGTCTTTGGCCAGCGCGGCTGCGACGGCGAGACCGGGCGCTGCGCCGACTACCTGGCGGCGGGCGGCTGGGGCAGCACCGCCAGCGAGCCGCGCGAGCCCATCCCCGATCGCAACATCTACATCTACAACAACCTGCTCTACAACCCGCCCGGATTCCAGAGCCAGTGGTCGCACTTTGCCATCTATGGCGCACAGACGCCCTCGCCGGGCAGCAACATCCCCTCGCCCGCGCGCTGCGACACCAACCTGCGCGTACGCGGCAACCTGATCTGCAACGGTCCCGCGGGCCTGCCGTTGGGCGTGGAAGGCTCGGACCAGGGTTGCCGCCCGGGCAACCCCACCTGCACCGCGGCCCAACTGCGCGCCGACAACGGCATCAACACCGTGCAACCGCAGTTGGTCAACCCCGCGGGCGGCGATTTCCGCCCCGTGGCGGGGGGCAATGTCTTGCACGCCACGGCCTACGCCATCCCGGCCTTTCCCGGAGGAGACCGCCCGCGGCCTCCGCTCGCGCCCGAGGGCGACCTGAGCAACCGCGTGCCCTATGACCGCGACGGCGTGCTACGCACAGGCGTGGGGCCGCCGGGGGCCTATCCCAGGGCCGCCGTGCGGCCGAGCCACTGGCTGCACTTGCCGGTGATTGTCAGAACAGGCTACTAGAAGGACCTCCCCAAAGGGTCCCGAGGCAGGAATCGGCAGACGGCGCGGCGTCACCCTGCGGAGAGGCCTTGCGGCACCCTCGCCACGATCAGTTTGACCACGCCGCCGCGCATCACGTTCTCCACGCGCTCGATGTGCAGCCCAGCCGCGCGCACGTTGTCGAGCGTGCGCCGCGCAAAGCGCTCGGCGGAGAAGCGGGCCAGGAGCCAGTCGAGGCCGTCCATAACGCGGCCCTGCCACTCTTTGTCGGCGCGCATGTGCTCCAGCAGGTAGATGCGCCCCGCAGGCCGCAGCACGCGGCCCAACTCGCGTAGCCCCGCCACCGGGTCGGGCACGGAGCAGAAGACCAGCGTGGCCACCACCGCGTCAAAGCTCTGATCGGCGAACTCGAGCTTCTGGGCGTCCATCACGCGCAGGTCGACGTGCAACCCCAGCGCATCAGCGCGCCAGCGCGCGCAGTCCAGCATGTTGTCGTTCTGGTCGATGGCCGTCACATCACATCCTGGCGGGTAGAAGGGCATATTGCGGCCCGTGCCCACTCCCACCTCCAGGATGCGCTGGCCGCGCACCAGTCCCCACAGCTTGACGCGCCAGCGTCGGAACGCCAGGCGCTCCAGCGGCCCGTCGAAGCGGTCGTAAGTAGCTGCACCGCGCTGACACTCGCCCGCGGCGGGAGGGGTCTCTGCGTTCTGCACTTTTGCTTCCTTCACATTGTACCGTTTTCGGGTAACGGACCAGGTCGCTACCCCAGGTGCCGCACTAGACCTCCACGCGGTTCAGTAGCCAGGCGTTGAGCGCCACGATGATGGTGCTCGCCGACATCGCCAACGCCCCCCATTCCGGTCGCAGTGTGATGCCCCAGGGCTGCAACACGCCCGCGGCAATCGGGATGGTGATCAAGTTGTAGGCCGTGGCCCACGCCAGATTCTCGTACATCTTGCGCATCGTGGCGCGGCTGAGGCGGATCAGGTGCACCACGTCGCGCGGGTCGTTCTTGATCAGCACCACTTGCGCCGACTCGACGGCCACGTCGGTGCCAGCGCCGATGGCGATGCCCACGTTGGCTTGGACAAGAGCCGGCGCGTCGTTCACGCCGTCGCCCACCATGGCCACGATGGCGCCTGTGGCCTGAAGTGCCTTGACTTGTGCGGCCTTGTCGCCGGGGCGTACCTCGGCCAGGACCATGTCCAGTCCAAGCTCCTTGGCCACATAGTCGGCCACCGTCCGGCTGTCGCCAGTCAGCATGGCCACCTGCAGGCCCATGTGCTGCAGCTCGTGCACCGCCTCGCGCGATTCGTCGCGCACCACGTCGGCCAGTGAGATCGCACCCACTACCTGCGAGCGCGTGGCTGCGTAGACCACCGTCTTGCCCTGCGCGCCCCATTGCTGCAGACGCGCGTCCACAGGCAGAGCCAGGCCCAGTTCGTCCAGAAGCGCCCGGTTGCCCACCCACAGGGCCGCACCTTCCACTTGGGCCTGCGCTCCCTTGCCAGGCAGGGCTTGAAAGCTGCCGGTGGCAGGCAAGTTTAGGCCGGCCGACTGCGCCGCCCTCACGGTGGACTGCGCGATGACGTGCTCCGAGTTGATCTCCACGGAGGCCACCCGCGCCAGCAAGGCCTGCTCATCCCAGTCTGCCAGCGGCAACACGTCGCTCACGCCAAACTCACCCTTGGTCAAGGTGCCAGTCTTGTCAAAAACCACCGTCGTGAGACGGCGCGCGGTTTCCGTGGCCGTCGCATTGCGCACAAGCATCCCATGGCGCGCCGCGATGGTGGTCGAGATGGTGGTCACTACCGGAATGGCGAGCCCCAGGGCATGTGGACAGGCGATAACCAGCACGGTCACGGCCAGGGTCAGCGCGAAAACCAGGGGCTGCCGGGCGACGGCCAGCCAGTAAACGAACGAAGTGACCGCTACCAGCACAGCGATGATGGTCAGCCAGTGCGCCGCGCGGTCAGCCAGGCGCTGCACCGGCGGCTTGGAGGCCTGCGCCTCCTGCACGAGCTGGATGATCTGCGCCAGGGCGGTCTCCTCACCGGTCTTTTCCACACGCACGCGCAGTGCACCCTCGCCGTTGAGCGTCCCCCCGATCACGGTGTCACCCGGGCCCTTGGTCACGGGTCTCGACTCGCCAGTGATCATCGACTCATTGACGCTGCTTTCGCCTTCCTCCACACGGCCGTCCATGGGCACTTTGTCGCCGGGCCGGACGAGCAGCAGGTCGCCTTTGATGACCTCTGAAGTGGGGATGGTCTCCACCTGGCCTCCGGCAGTGACGCGGTTGGACGTGGGAGGAATGAGCCTGGTGAGCTCCTTGAGCGCCCCGCTCGCGCCGCGCACGGCGCGCATCTCGAGCCAGTGACCCAGCAACAACACCACTACGAGGGTGCTGATCTCCCAGTAGAAATCTATGGCTTCGAAGAAGAACGTGCTGCCAACGCTGAACAGGTACCCCGCCAGCACAGCCAGGCTGACCAGCACGCTCATGTCCAGCACGCCGGTGCGCAGGGCACTGAGGGCGTCACCAAAGAAGGTCCACGTGCCATAGATGGCGATGACGCTCGCCAGACCGAACAGCACGTAGCGCACGCCCGGGAAGTCGAGACGATAGCCCAGCCAGCCCTGGATGGTCGGGGACAGGGCCAGCACGGGAAGCGTGAGCGCCGCCACGACCCAGAAGCGCCGGCGCATGTCCTGCTCCATCATTGTATGGTGGTCGTGTCCCTGCACGCCATGCGCTGCGTGGGCAGCGTGATCCTGTGGCGGCTGCTTTCCTGTCTCCGGGCGCTGAGCGTGTGACGTGCGGTGGTACTGCGGGGCAGCACCGTGCTGCGCGGGTGGCTGCCCGGCAGCGGGCATCTGCTCTTGGTGCACGTGCGGCGAGGCAGCGCGCTTGCCTTCCGACGTCGCGTCGTGAGCGCGGTGCGGATCTCGCTCTGACGCTGCAGCAGCTTGCGTGTGTGCGTCCGCTCCGTGTTCGTGCCTGTGGTGGTGCTCATGCCTTTCCGGCTGCGACGCCGGGGTATCATCGTGAGCGCCTTGTGGGTGGTCAAGGTCGGAATGGTCGTGTCGTTCCATATATGAACTCCCTTCCTCTAGCGCCGCGGCGTGCCTGCAAGACAAACACGCGTGCAGGCCCAGCTCCTAGATCCGCCTGCAGGTCCGCACCCGTGCCCCGTTGCCCGAGCCTGCCTTGACGTGAGATTGGTCAGGCTGGCCGCTTGCGCCATCCAGAGCGCGTTGTGCGCGCTGGACGGCGCCTGGTCTATGGGAGCGACTTGAGATAGCTGAGCAGGTCGTCCAGGTCCGCTGCGCTCATGCTCCAGCGCGGCATGGGCCATTCCAGGTCCTTGCCGTCGGGGTCGACGCCTTCGGTGATGGCGCGCTTGACCGTCGCCTCGGTGAATATGGGCTCGTCCTCGCCCTGATCGTTCTTGCGTGGGGTGCTGAGCGTCTGGAAGCGGATGTCGGGCGCATCAAAGGTGCGCATCATCATGCGCTGGCGTCCGCCCCGGCCGTCCGGACCGTGGCAGCTCGCGCAGGTCAGGCCAGTGCGCATCATGCCGCCCGTCGGCAGATCGTACTCGATGGACGTGCCGCGCTGGCTGGTCTCGGTCATGTAGATCTGCTCTCCGTTGGAGCCGTACGGCGAGCCGCGCGGTGTCGGGGTGCGTGGGCTGAATGCCACCAGGCCAAGCGCCAAGGCCAGAGCCACGCAGGACAGCAATATCACCCCGACTACAACCACGGCCCCAATCACCCACACCCAGTTGATCCTTTTTTCGCTCATGGTCCTCCCTCCTCGAAATCGGTTTCCGGTAGTCAGTTTGTAGTTATCAGTCATCGGTTTTCGGCTGTCAATTATCAGTTACGAGCTGTCGGGTCTCGGTTGCCAATGGGCAGTGCCTCTTTCTTCAGAGGCGAATCCGACTCTTACGCCGTACGACCTGCGCCTACGCCTTGCGTTTTGCGCTGCGCGGTTCCCCCTACACTGCCCCACGCGCGTGCAGCTCCCCAGTCTCCGCCTGCGAGTACCCCAACTCGGCCAACACCTCGTCAGTGTGCTGGCCCAGCAGAGGCGGCGGTCGCCGGTAGGTTGCAGGCGTGTCGGACAGGTGCAGCGGGCTCGCCAGGAGCTGCAGGGCGCCGAGCGTGGGATGGTCCTGCTCGACCACAAAGCCCCGCCCGCGCATTTGCCTGTCCTGGAGCATCTCTGGAATGCCGTTGATTGGCCCTGCCGGAATCTCGGCCTGGTCGAACAACGCACACCACTCATCCACGCCGCGCTCCGCCAGTTTCGCTTCCAGCAGTTGTCTCACTTCAGCGCGGTGCAGCACGCGCTCGCGGTTGCTGCAGAAGCGCGGGTCGTCGCGCACGCCTTCCAGCCCGAGCACCTGGCACAGCGCCGCCCAGAGCGGCTCGCTGCCACAGCCGATGATGAAGTAGCCGTCCCGGGCCTTGAACGCGCCGTAGGGCACGATGTAGGGGTGATCGTTCTCCAGCTTGCCGGGTGCGCGCCCGCTCATCAGGTAGGCCACGGCCTGCGTCACACCCCACCAGGCCTGGGATTCGAGCAGTGAGAGGTCGATGTACTGCCCCTGGCCGGTGCGTTCGCGCACCAACAACGCCGCCAGGATGCACGATAGTCCGTACATCCCCGTCGCCAGGTCAGCAATCGAGGCCGGATAGCGCATGGGGACACTGTCCTGTGGGCCAGTGATGGGCATCAGGCCCGCCATGCCCTGTGCGATCACGTCGTAGCCAGCGCGTCCCTCGTTGGGGCCCGACATGCCAAAGCCGGTGATGGAGCAGTACACCAGACGCGGGTTGCACCGCACGACCTGCTCATAGTCGGCCCCGCGGCCTTGCAGCGTGGCGCGCCGCCGCTCATTGGTCAGCACCACGTCCGCCCGATCCACCAGACGGCTCAGGACGGAGAGGCCCTCTGCGGATTTGAAGTTGCAGGTGAGGCTGCGCTTGTTGCGGTTGACGGCCAGGTAGTAGGTGCTCTCCGTGCCGACAAAGGGCGGGCCCCAGCCACGCGCTTGGTCGCCGCCATCGGGCCGTTCGACCTTGATCACGTCGGCACCCAGGTCACCCAGCAGCATGCCCAGGAACGGCCCGGCCAGGGCCTGGGTCGCGTCCGCGACCAGAATGCCCTGCAGAGCGGTGTTCGTTGTGGACGGCGAGTCCATCAGCGTCCCTCCGCATGGAGACTCATTGCCGGCGTCGGTCACCTGGCTGCACTTTCCCCGCGTCGCCAAATGACGGGCAGATACGTCCAGCGCGTCTCACCGAGCACGGCCCATTCCGATAGATGAGTGGGTGCGGCCGTGACCAGGTTGCTCCGTACATCCACCCGGCTGCTCGGTTCCCTGGCCCACGCGCTTCCATCCCAGCCGTACAGGGCCAGGGTGCTTTCGATGGCGGGGCCCTGTTCAGCGTCCGTGTAATGCACCGCAACTGTGTAGACCTGGCCCGACGCGAGCTGTGCGACCTGCCCTGTGGCCGTGTACAGAGCGCCCAGGTCAAAGGCATGCCGGATGCCATAGCGGGCGTCGACGTGGCTGCGTGCCCACAAGTGACGGTAGGTCAACGTCACCGTCTCCGTGAAGGCCCCGGCAGGAAAGACGAAGTTGGTGTCGCCCAGACTGGAAGTGAGGCCGCCGCCAGCCGGCGGTATCGTGGCACGGACTTGGTCGCGCCCCAAGACACGCAAGGCCAACACGCCGTCATAGTAGTTGGCGGCATAGACAGCGTGCCCAGCCACCGCAGTGCAGAGAACATCATAGCTGGTCCCGTAGACTCCCACTTCCTGCGGGCGTCGTGGATCGGCCACGTTCACCACGTGCAAGCCCTGCCAGCCACCGACATAGGCCATGTATCCCGCAACTGCGACACTCTCAGCCCCCATCGCCAGCGAGGCCGCCTCCCTCGGGTGCGCAGAGTCGGTGACATCCACGATGCGGAGCGAATTGCCGGCAGCGACGTACAGCCAAGTTCCATCAATCGCTGCGCCTGAGCCACCAGCGTCTGGTAGGAAGCCTACTTGCACAGGGTGCAGCGGGTCCGACACATCCAAGACGTGCAGCCCTGCGGAGTACGAAGCAACCAAGCGACTTGCCCCAGTGGTTGCAGCGTCCTTCGGCTCAGGCCAGGGTGTAGCCAAGAGGTAGGCCACGTTGTGCGCTACGGCCACGCCCCGCGCCCACTCCTGAACCGGATAGAACCCGACCTCGCGCGGGTGCGCTGCATCAACTAGGTCGATGATGTGCAGGCCCCGGCTCGCCACGTATGCGTATCGCCCTTCGACTGCCATGCCGGCAACGCCCGACGGCACAGGGCACGAACCCAGCGCGCGCGGCCGCGTGGGGTCGGAAACGTCCATCACCTGCAGCCCAAGGCCTCCGTAGTAGGCACGGCTGCCTTGCACAACAACACTGCCCCCTCCACCGGGAAACGCGCAGGCACCCACCCGCACAGCATGGGAGGGGTCGTTGATGTCAAAGACGAAGAGGCCGTTGCCTGCCACGTAGCCATAGCCATCGGAGACTGCCACGCTCTGGGCCGCGCCGCATTCCGAAGAGGAGCCTGCCAGTGCCATCGCGTTGGGCTGGGAAACGTCCACGATGTAGAGCCCGCCCCCTTCTTCTGTAGCCGCGACATACGCATAATTGCCAGACAGGGCCAGGGCCACCACGCACGCCGGGATAGCACAGAGGCCAGACTCGGCTGGAAACGCCGGATTTGAGAGGTCGAATGTCACCATGCCAAGATGTGGGCTCACAACGAAAAGGTAACCGTCTGCCACGGCCATCCTGGTGATCGCGATTCCACGCCCGAATCGGCTTGCTTCGCGAGGTTGCGTGGGGTCTGCTACGTCGACAGTCACAAGACACAGCATGTAGTTGCAGGACGAGTGCAGGTATGCGTAGTGACCGGATACTGCCAGACGTAGAGCCCCCATGAAGTTCGGAGGGTCCAAAGAACCCACCTCGACCACGTTTGCGGGATCCGCCACACGCACAATGCGAAGGCCTATCTCAAGGCAGGCAAGATAAGCATGCTCACCCACGACCGCCACGTCGAACGCGCGGTCGGGAACGTCATAGAAGCCCGCCTCCCTGGGGCGCGTTGGGTCCGCGACGTCCACAATGCGCAAATCAGACCGTCCCCCGGCTCCCTCGACGATGTAGACGTAGCTCCCACTCATCGCCACGGCCGTTGCCCACCTGGGAGTCGCAAGGGTACCCACCGTGCGCGGGTTGGTCGGGTCCGCCACATCGATCACGCTCAGGCCGTTAGAGGCCACTTGCGCGGACATATTGGAGCCATAGGCAGCGTAGACGTGGCTTCCCGACACAGCCAGGCTCACCACGAGATCCGGCAGAAGATCCGTCTGACCTATAGGCATGGGGTGGGAGGGATCCGACACGTCCAGCACGATCACGCGTCGCGCCATTCCCAGATAGGCGTACCTGCCCTGGACGTCCACGGCGTAGCAGGACCCGCCGAATTGCCCAACCAGCTCCACGTTGCGGTTGTCGGAGGCCGCTGCGGATGGCCTCCCCCTCACATCAGGGGCAACCGGACGCATTCCTGCCTGGTGTGCCGATACTGCCCATGCCAAACCCAGGCTCAGACAGAGTGTCACGCAGAGCACACGAACTGCCTTGCACACGCGGTGTCCTCCGATCTACCGTGAACGCGAACTGGCTTGTCCGTAGTCGGCCCACAAGTGCCGCCCCGGCGCACAGGCCCTGTCTCACCCTGGCTCAGCCCGACAGGGCTGCGGGGACGACAGGACTGACGCGTGCGCACTACGAACCTGTTCTTTCTGTTTGTAGTCGGCACTTGAGTGCCGGGTCATGCCTCTGGCGCAGGCGGGGCGCTCTTGCGATTGCTCTTCACCAACCAGACGATGCCCGCAATCAGTAGCGCCAGCCCCAGCAGCGGGAAAGAGCACACCAAAGCGAGCATGGCTAGGCCGACCAGAAACCTGGGGCCGCCACCCATCATCCCGCCGCGTCCCTGCCATCCCCGTCCAAATTGCCAGCCTCGTCCTTGCCACTGGCGCAGCAGCAGGCCCCCACGACCCATCATGCCGATGCCGACGCCGCTCCGCACGCGCCACAGCGCCAACGCGCCCACGCCACACGCAAACACAATGGCCACCACAGTAAGGAACACCGCAATGGTTGTCCAAACACGTCTACTCATTTCCAATGCCTCCCAAGGTTAGTCAGCAGATACGGGTTACACGATCTTGGTTCGCCGCAGTAGGTTGGCATTCGTGACCACAGTGATCGATGACGTGGCCATCGAGATCTCCGCCAGCAGCGGGTGCATCCAGCCCATGATCGCCAATGGGATCATGATTACGTTGTAGAAGAACGCCCAGAACAGGTTCTGGCGGATTTTGCGGAACGTGGCGTGGCTCAGGCGCACCGCGCTGACGACGCCCGTCAGGTTGCCGCGCACGAGCGTGATGTCGCTGGCCTCGATGGCAATGTCCGTGCCCGTGCCGATGGCGATGCCCACGTTGGCCTGCTTGAGCGCGGGCGCGTCGTTGATGCCGTCACCGACCATTGCCACCAGGCCGTACTGCTGCTGCAGCTTCTGGATCTCGGCCACCTTGCCGTCGGGCAGCACGTCGGCCAGCACGTGGTCGATGCCCACGCGCCGCGCGATGGCCTCGCCCGTGCGCCGGTTGTCGCCCGTGATCATGGCGGTCTGCAGCCCCATCTCGCGCAGGGCGCGGATGGCCTGCACCGAGTCGTCCTTGAGCGTGTCGGCCACGGCCACCAGGCCCGCCGCGACGCGTTGGCCGTCCTTGACCGTCGCCACGAGCATGACGGTCTTGGCCTCGGCCTCGAGCTGCTCCATCTCGGGCAGCAGCGCGCGTACGTCCACCTGATGGTCCTCCATCAGTCGACGTGAGCCAACCAGCACCTGCATACCGTCGATGGTGGCCATGACTCCCTTGCCGCGCGCGGCCTGGAACTCCTGCGGTTCGGGCAGTGAGAGACTCTGAGCTTGAGCGCGTTCGTAGATGGCGCGGCCTAGCGGGTGCTCGCTGCCGCGTTCCGCTGCGCCTGCCAGACGCAGCACTTCTTGCGCCTCCACGCCCTTCGCCGGGAGCACGTCCGTCACCTCGGGCTTGCCCTTGGTGATGGTGCCGGTCTTGTCAAAGACGATCACCTTGACGTCCTTCATGGTCTGGATGGCCTCGCCGGTGCGGATCAGGATGCCGTTTTCGGCGCCCATGCCGCTGCCCACCATCAGCGCCGTGGGGGTGGCCAGCCCGAGAGCGCACGGGCAGGCAATCACCAGCACTGAAACGGTCGAGACGATGGCCAGCGTGACCGTGCCCAGGTTGGGATTGACCCAGGGCAGGAAGCCGCCTGCCTGCAGCAGCGATCCCATCACGCGAGGCAAGACGATCCAGGCCAGCAGCGTCAGCGTGGCGATGCCCATCACCACGGGCACAAAGACCGCCGTCACCTTGTCGGCAAACTCCTGAATCGGCACTTTGGAGCCCTGCGCCTCGTCCACCAGCTTGATGACTTGCGCCAGGAACGTGTCCTTGCCAATGCGCGTGGCCTGGACCTTGAGCAGACCCTCCTGGTTGACTGTCGCGCCGATCACTTCGTCGCCGGGGTGCTTGTTGACGGGCATGGACTCGCCCGTGGCCATCGACTCGTCAATGGCGCTCTCGCCCTCCACCACGCTGCCATCGGTGGGGATCTTTTCGCCCGGGCGCACCACCATGACGTCGCCCACGGCCACCTTCTCAATCGGCACCTCGACCTCTTGACCGTCGACCAGCACGCGCGCCGTCTTGGCGCCCAGCTCGAGCAGCTTGCGGATCGCTTGCGAGGCGCGGCCCTTGGCCGTCTCCTCAACCCAGCGCCCGGTCAGGTGAAAGGCCATGATCATGGCCGAGACGCCCGCATAGTCAGCCACGCCGGGGAAGACGAACGAGACGGGGCCGGTGAGGAAGGAGACGCCCGTGCCCAGCGTGATCAGTGTGTCCATGTTGGCATACCCGTGGAGCACAGCGCGGATGCCACTGCTGTACGTGCGGCGACCCACCCAGGCCAGCACCGGCAGCGTCAACAGGATGATGCCCAACTTGTGGACCATCATGTTGGGCCACATGATGCCGAACAGCATGTCGGGCAGCATCCAGATCACGATCGGCACGGTAAAGACCCAGGCCGCGATCATGCGGAAGCGGGCGGCCTTCATCTTCTCCTCGGCTTCGTCCACTGGCTGCTTCTGGGCGCCCTCGCCGGGCGCTTCCAGCACCACGTAGCCCGCGTCGTGGACCGCCTTTTGGAAATCAGACATGCCCACCACGCCGGGCACGTATTCCACGGCGGCCTTTTCGGTCGCCAGGTTCACGCTGGCGCTCAGCACGCCATCGAGCTTTTTCAGTGCGTTCTCGACGTGCTGCGAACAGGAAGCGCACGTCATGTCGCCGATGGACAAGATCACCTTCTCGGTGCCGATGGCATACCCCGCATCATACACGGCGTCCACCATCTGCTGGAGCCGGGCCTGCGTCGGATCAAAGGTCACATTGGCGCGCTCCGTCGCCAGGTTGACCACCGCATCGGTCACTCCGGGCACCTTCTTGAGCGCCTTTTCCACGTGCGCCGAGCATGACGCGCAGGTCATGCCTTGGACGGGAAGAATCATCTGCTTGGTCATCTTTGGTCTCGCTTTCTGCAAAGGCATAGGGAGTGAAATGTGACCCGTTACGTCAATCCAACCCTCGATCTGACACATGAGAGCACGCCAGGCGCACCTAGATGAACAGCGTGATGGCCGACTCGCGCGCCGACTGCACGTACGTGCCCACAGCGCCGCATTCGTCGATCCACTCCTGACGCAGGTCCTCGCGGCGGATGCCCATGATCTCCATGGTCATGTCGCAGGCAATGATCTTGCCGCCCAATTCCTTGTAGTCGCTCATCAACCTTTCCAGGGGCGCTACATCTGCTTTCTTCATGCGCCGCTGGATCATCCACTTGCCCAGTCCCAGCATGTGCATTTTGGAGAGCGGTCCCTT
>Ga0315291_10002357_pt1 | contig 24835 bp, 26 predicted proteins | sample YL17G12_20_MG_FD_203070 | JGI IMG/M metagenome (GOLD analysis project Ga0315291, IMG submission 203070) | Sediment microbial communities from Yellowstone Lake, YNP, Wyoming, USA - YL17G12_20 | ecosystem: Environmental > Aquatic > Freshwater > Lake > Sediment | place: USA: Wyoming | collected...
CCGTCGTCGTTTCGCTCCCATATAATCCTCCCAAGTCTGCACCAATCCTACCACGATCTCGACCTAAAGTCGTGGTCCAGTTTCTTGGGGCCACCTCTCTCTGCAACACCTATTACCAGAACATCAAGTCGCGCGGCGTACTCGGCCTTCAAACGCCTGGGCTTCAAGTCTTCTTCCCTTTGCATTCGCGGACGCTACTGATGCTGTTGGACGAAAGGGTGTACTTCGGAGCTTACAAGGACACGGTGCTCATCGACGTTATCAGCAAGTGCGATGTTTCACAGTTGAACGCGCTGCAATTCCATCACAGCCTTAATGCTATTTACTTTGCCGATGAAAGTTCAAGGGAGTACGTCGAAGACTTGTGGAACGCCCATCGGTTGAGTGTCGTGCCACTACGATCTGAATTTAGAATCCTCACTGACGCCTTGGTCGATGAGAAGCCGGCGGAGTGCGTGTACCACTCCTTTGAACCCCAGATTAACTTCCGCCTGGACCTTTCGTTCGTCAAGTGCAGTCCTATTGCGGAAGCGGATTACAAGTTCGCACGCCGAAGTCCCGAGTTGGTCGAAGAGGAACGACGCCTTCATCCAGACTTCCAGGACGAGTAGGATAAGGAGGTGGCTCTCGCAAGCCATTCCGCATTTTCAGGGAGACTTTTCCGCGAGACCATCCGTGATTGCGCGTCCCCATCGCTGGGCTTGGTGAGCTTCAGGCATCGCCCGATCAGCACGGGACGTGCGGGGCGCAGCCGGCGAATTCCAATACCGAACAGCACCAAGACGGCCGGGGTCTTCTCGGACGCTGCGCCCCTTGCCCCGCGGCGTAATGCCTGCCGGGCCGCGTTTACCTCGTCCAGTCTTGAACCTTCAATCCGGGCACCGCGCGGAAGTCGGCGAGGTTGGCAGACAGCAGCGTGGCATCCCGCGACAGCACGATAGCGGCGATTCTCAAATCCATCGTCCCGATGCGGATCCGCCCGCGCCGCAATCGCTGAAATTCTGCCGCTGCCTGTTCGTCGAAATCCAGGACCAGGATCGACCGGTAATTGTCCAAGTGTCGTCGCAGGCGAGCGTACGCCTCGACCTGGTGGGCCAGGCTTCTGGCCCGCGCCAGGTAGGCCATCCAACCGCGGATCTGCTCTTCGTAGCTGATGATCGTGGTCGCCACTTCGCGCGGCGCGATGTTCGCCAGACGCTCACGCAATGGCCCGGAGCGCCCGCCACCCCATTCCAGCACGCTCATGTGATCCGTATCGAGAACCAGCATCAACGCTCTCGATTCCGCTTGGCAGGCCGGCGCCCGAGCGATCGCCGATATTCTCGCCCCAGCTTCATGGCCTGCTGATACACGGGATCATCCTGAAACGTCCCGGCAATCCGCTCCCACCACGGCTTCAAAGCGTCGGCTCCCTCCATCCTGCTTTTCAGCCTGGCCAGTTCTTCTTCCAGCGCTGCCACGCGTTTCTCGAGTTGTGCAGGTCCCATAGCCCGCTCGCGATAATCAGAACGCCTTGGTTTCTCGCTACGCCAGACATCCGCCATCCTACCCCGCCCCGCGGTGGGGTCAAGCCGTGCAGGTGATCGCGAAGTCAGCCACCTTGTCAACGACGCCTCTGACTCGACGTAAGCCCAATTGAGAGAACACCTTACACGCCCGCTGGATCCAGCCGGTCGAGGGGGCACTTTCCCGGCGCATTACTGGCGCCTAGAATGGTCCGTTTACGGGCGCAAGACGCCAACCCCTTAGCACCAGGACGGTTCCCGTGACCAAACACATCTTCGTCACCGGCGGCGTGGTCAGCTCCTTGGGCAAGGGGCTGACCGCCGCCTCGATCGGCATGTTGCTCGAGCGGCGCGGACTGGCGGTCCGCATGCAGAAGCTCGATCCGTACATCAACGTCGATCCCGGCACGATGAGCCCCTACCAGCACGGCGAGGTCTATGTGCTGGACGACGGCAGCGAGACCGACCTCGACCTGGGCCACTACGAGCGGTTCACCAACTCGCCCTTGAACCGCGACTCGAACTACACCACCGGCCGGATCTACCAGTCGGTGATCCAGAAGGAGCGCCGCGGCGAGTTTTTGGGCCAAACCGTCCAGGTGATCCCGCACATCACCGACGAGATCAAGGCCGCCCTGGCCAAGCCGGCCGGCGAGGGCGTGGACGTGGTCATCAGCGAGATCGGCGGCACCGTGGGCGACATCGAAAGCCAGCCCTTCATCGAGGCCATCCGCCAGTTCGCCCTGGACATCGGCAAGGAAAACTGCCTGTACATCCACCTCACGCTGGTGCCCTATCTGAAGGCGGCCGACGAGCTGAAGACCAAGCCCACCCAGCAGTCCGTCGGCCTGCTCCGCCAGATCGGCGTCCAGCCCGACATCCTCATCTGCCGCACCGAGCGTTCGTTGGGCCGCGACGAGCGGGCCAAGATTGCCCTGTTCTGCAACGTGCCGGTCGAGGCGGTGATCGAGGAGAAGGACAAGGATTTTTCGGTCTACGAGGTGCCCATGAGCCTGGTCGAGCACGGGCTGGACGAGCTGATCGTCCGCAAGTTGAACCTGCCGGCCGGCGAGCTGGATCTGGACGACTGGCGGGACCTGCTCGACCGGCTGCGGAACCCGGAGCACGAAATCAGCATCGCCGTGGTCGGCAAGTACGCCGAACACCGCGACGCCTACAAGTCGATCTACGAGGCGTTGGACCACGCGGGCATCGCCCATCGGGTGCAGGTTCGCATCCAGCGGATCCACAGCCAGGCGGTCGAGCGGGAAGGGCCCGAGCGGCTGCTCAGCGGTGTCGACGGGCTGCTGGTGCCGGGCGGATTCGGCGAGCGGGGGATCGAGGGCAAGGTCGAGGCCATCCGCTTCGCCCGCCAAAAAGGCATCCCTTACTTCGGCATCTGCCTGGGGATGCAGTGCGCGGTGATCGAGTTCGCCCGAAACGTCGTCGGCCTTCAGGGGGCGAACTCGACCGAGTTCGCCAAGGACAACCCCCACCCGGTGATCTGCCTCCTGGACGCCCAGAAGACGATCACCGACAAGGGCGGCACGATGCGGCTGGGAGCCCATCCGGCGAAGCTGGTCCCCGGCAGCAAGGCGGCCGAGTGCTACGGCGCCGAGGAGATCTCCGAGCGGCACCGGCACCGTTACGAGTTCAACAACGCCTACCGCCAGCAGTTTGCCGCGCACGGGATGGAGGTAGTGGGCACCAGCCCGGACGGCCTGCTGGTCGAGATTGTGGAGCTTGCGGAGCATCCGTGGTTCGTGGCGGTGCAGTTTCACCCGGAGTTCAAATCGCAGCCGACCGCCCCGCAGCCGCTGTTTGCCGGATTCATCGGCGCCGCGGTGGAGCATCACACGGCAGGTGCCCAGCGATCGCACGAGGTGGAGACGCAGTAGGTGGCCAGCGTCGGCCGGACGGCAGTTTCGCGCGGATTGTTCACGAGCGTGCCACGGCCGTGTCGGCCGTGTTACCGCGGGCAAATGTGAGAATCTGGAGCAGGGCTGATACAGCCGTGGCACCCGATAACCGACTTTACCACGGTCCGATGAATAATCCGGGCTTAGCGGCCGCCGGCAGGGCGGCCCCCTGAATCCGAAACCTCCAACCCCCAGACACCAGCCATGCCAGACGAACCGGAAGGCGAACAGAAGAAGATCATCATCGATGAGGACTGGAAGAGCCAGGTGGAGGCGGAGAAAGAAGCCGCGCTCCGTGAAGAACGGTCGGCGAAGCCGCGCCGGGCCAGGTCCCCGTCAGACGCAGCCGGGCCGCTGCCGCCGCCTGACCTTACGGTCCTGGCCAGCAGCCTGTACTTGCAGGGGATGGTCATGCTCGGACTGTTGCCGACGCCGGGATCCGACCGGCCCGAGGTACACCTCGACCGCGCCCAGCACACCATCGACACCTTGGAAATGCTCTGGGAGAAGACCGAGGGAAACCGCACGGCCGAGGAGACCAAGGAGATCGACAGGATGCTCCACGAGTTGCGGTTGGCCTACGTGGAGGTGCAGGAAGAAGGATGAAGGCAGAATGCCGAATGAAGAATGCAGAATTCGGAAGCATGAACGGTTGCAGAACACGCAGTGCTGCACTCACTGATCTTTCAGCATTCTGCCTTCAGCATTCATCATTCGGCATTATCCATGCCCGGCCCGGGGGAAAGGGGTGGGCGCCTCGTGCGCCCGGAAAGACCCCTCCCTGGTGACTTGCATTCCACCGGGTGACACGGCCTTGTGTCTGGGAAAACCCACCGGGCCGGGCATGGGAAACTCTTAGTTGGCGGGAAACTCACGCTCAGCCGGAAAGCTGGCTCAGCAGACGCCGGAATTTGGGCATCTGCGCCGCCAGGTACTTCAGCCAGTCGGGCGGGTTCCAGATCTCGATGCAGACGGCCGCGCCGACCACCAGCACCTCCCCACTGGGCTCGACGGAGAGGAACTCGCGAAAACCCTCGGGAATCAACAGCCGGCCACGACCGGCCAGTTCGACCGGCTTGTGCCGGGTAGAGAGCAGGCGCCCCAGGAGTTGGACCTGGCCGATCCGCCCTTCCAGCTTCCCGGCCTGCATCTTCCGCCTGACCAACTCGACGCCCTCTTCCAGCCGCGTCTGCCAGAGGGCGGCACTCCACAGGCTCAGGCAGCCGGGCCGCTCCTTGGCCAGGATGCACTCGGCCGATTCCGCCGTCAGCAGGTCGGCCAGCTCCCGGGGCACCGACAACCGATAACGGTCGTCGAGCGTACGCCGGAACTCGCCCAGGAGAAACTCTGTGGAACCTGCCATTGGGCGCCCCACGGGGCCAGGGTTCAGTCGAGCGATGCGGTCCGTCGGAGGACATTGCAGTCTGCTCTATTCTACTTTGTGGGCAGCCATCCCACAATAATTGCCAATGACTCGCCGCTCGTGGGTGAGTATCCCGCAATCGGTAATCTACACGCTTTCTCCGATCCGACAAGGGCCCTCCCAGAAAAACCCGCAGTCCGGCGGCCGCATAGGCCAAATAGGGGGGAAGAACCTGATTTGGCCGGCTCCGGGTGCCGGGGCCGTCGGCTCGACACAGACGCCTGCCTTGTCGTCGTGGTCGCCACGGTCCCTCGGCCAGCCTCGCCGTTGGCCTGCTGCCTCCACCTCGCACGTCTCTTTTCCACCATCCGCCAAAGCCCTAAGTTGTTGGCTGACCACCGACGGCTGATCTCAAGAGGGAGAGACCTATGGATCTGTTTGAGGCCATCAGCAGACGATACAGCTATCGGGGGGAGTTCACCAACAAGCCGATCACGCGGGACGACCTGAAGAAGATCGTCCAGGCCGGCATCCAGGCACCCTCCGCCAAGAACGAACAGGTCGCCTCGTTCGTGATCGTCGACGACCCGCAACTGCTCACGCAGATTGCCGAGATCGTCGACCGGCCGGTCTGCAAGACGGCCCGGGCGATGATCGCCTGCGTGGCCGATCCTCGCCCGGTGCTGGGCGACCTCTCCTTTGCGGCAGAGGATTGTGCGGCAGCGGTGGAGAACATCCTGCTGGCGGTGACCGCATTGGGATATGCCACGGTCTGGCTCGACGGCGTGCTCCGCGCCGGGGACAAGGCCGCCAGGATCGGCAGATTGCTCGGCGTGCCTGAAGCAAAGATCGTCCGGATCCTCCTGCCGCTGGGCGTGGCCGCGCAACCGGGCACACAGAAGGAGAGGCTCCCCTTCCACGAGCGGGCGTGGTTCAATCGGTACGGATCGGGCAGTGGATAGTGGAGAGTGGTGACTGGAGAGTGGATCGCCGCGGCAGGGTAAGCTCCGGTGCGGAGATCTGTGTCTGCCGGTTGATGCGCAACCGGTTCGACCGGACCGGAGTGGGCGGGTGGGAAGATGGTCCGCTGCCGGGATTGAGGGGATCAGATGTCCGGGAGATCGCCAGTGAACGTGGTGCAGCTTACGCCGCCGGGGCGCGGGGCGATAGCTACGTTGTTGGTTGAAGGGCCAGGGGCGGTCGGACTGCTCCAGCGCCACTTTCGATCCAACAGCGGGCGACCGCTGGAATCCCGGCCGGCCGGGCAACTCGTTGTCGGGCGGTTCGGACGCGAGCCGGGCGAGGAAGTGGTCGTCCGCCGGCGCTCGGACGAGTCGGTCGAGTTGCATTGCCACGGAGGACACGCGGCCGTGGCCATGATCCGGGAGGCGTTGGTAGAAGCGGGCGGACGGGTCGTCGCGTGGCAGGATTGGGCCGCGGGGCACCATCAGGATCCGATTACTGCCGCCGCACACGTCGCCCTGGCAGAAGCCCGTACCGAGCAGACCGCCGCCATCCTCTTGGACCAGTACCAGGGCGCGCTGCGGCGGGCGCTGGATCAAATCGAGGAGGCCCTTCGCAACGGCGATGCTCCCACCGCCAGCAGACAGATCGAAACACTCACAGCCCGCGCCGAACTGGGCCGGCACCTGACGCAGCCGTGGCGGGTGGTGCTCACCGGCGCGGCGAACGTGGGCAAGAGCAGCCTGATCAATGCGCTGGTGGGTTACCCGCGGGCGATCGTCCACCACACCCCGGGCACTACCCGCGACGTGGTGAGCGTCACGACTGCCATCGACGGGTGGCCGATCGAGCTCTCCGACACGGCCGGTCTGCCCACAGCTAATGGGGCGAACGAGGGACCCGAGGCCGTCGAAAAGACGTGGGGTGAGAGCGTGAACGAGGAGGCATTGCAGCGGGCGGGCATCCAGCGGGCGCGGGAGAAAACCGCCGGTGCCGAGCTGGTGATCCTGGTCTTCGACGCCAGCCTGCCCTGGTCCCCGGCGGATCAGGCGTTGACCGAGGCCTGGCCCGAGGGGTTGGTCGTGCACAACAAGGCTGATCTGCCGCCGGGCGCGGGTGGGCGTCTACCGGGCATTTGGACCAGCGCCCTGAGGGGAGAGGGGATCGAGGCCCTGGCTCAGGCGATCGCCGATCGCCTGGTTCCCTATCCACCGCCGGCCGGGGCCGCGGTACCGTTTACGGCCGGGCAGTTTCAGCACCTGGCCGATTGCCGGTTAAGGGCAGGCAAAGACAAGGGAGCGGCAGGCCACCCTTCCGGTGGTATGGGTTGATTGCCGCCGGCATCGCAACGAGGTCTCCCCTGTTTTTCCTGGACTGCCCGCCTTGTAGTCCGCTCTTCCGCACGAGGCCCACCATGGGGAGGGAACCCCGGGTTTTGTGAATACGCAACGAGTTTTCTGGATTTTCTGGAAAAGAGGTCCGAATCATAAATTACCTGTCTGGACTTCACTTATCCAATGCGAGTACACTACGCCCCGATCCTCGAGATGCGGGGTGGCCCAGGAAAAAGGGGACAGGTCCAATTTGTGCGACGACCATGCAAGCATGGTGCCCGCCTTCGGGCCGTTCCGGCAAATTGGACCTGTCCCCTTTTTCCCGGCATCACCAAGGCTACTAGAGGGGGTGCGCCGGGCGTCCCGGTGCATCTGGCGAGGTTCAAGGAGGAACACGCGATGTGTCTGAAAACGGTCCGATGGTTTGCAGGGGCTTTCTTTCTCGGTGCGGTGCTGCTGGCAGTGTGGGGCACAGCGGCGGCACAGGACGTGCGGCAGCCGGCCCCGGCAACCCCGCTGGTGGACGAAGCCGACCCAAGCGGCAATCCCCAGGCCGGCCAGCCTAAGCTCGCGGAGAAACAGCCGGCAGACACCACGCCCACGCCCACCGAGGCCAAGCCGCTTGTGCCCGTCCCCGATCCCCTGGGTTCGGCCGGCCCTGTGCAGGTCGAGGCGGCCAGCTTCAAGGGAGTCACGCCGGGGGTGACCACCGTGGAAGAGGTGGAGAAGACGTGGGGTGCGCCCAAGGAGATCAGCAAGCAGAAGAACACGGTGATCCAGTTATACGCCGTCGAGCCGTTCGATCGAGTGGAAGTGAGTTACGCCGGCCAGCGCGTAGCATCGGTCGTGATCCGCTTCGATCGGGCCTTCCCCGCCAATGCGGTCGCCCAACAGCTCGAGCTGGCCAATGTCCGCCCCGTGCTGGTCTCTAACGAGCTGGGCGAGATCCTCGGCCAGGTGTATCCGGAGCGGGGGGTGCTGTTCGCGTTCGAGCCGAGCAAGGAGCCGGGCAAGGCCACCATGCGTGTGAGCCAGATCATCCTGGAGCCGATCAGCGCCGAGCCGTTCGTGCTGCGTGCCGAGACCAATCTGGAGAGCCGGTACGAGCTGGCCCTGCAGGACCTCGACCAGGCGCTGAAGCTCCAAGGCGGCAGCGCCCGGGCCCATTGGCTCCGTGGCCGGGTCTTGGTGGCCATGGGTGAGTACGAGAAGGCCGAGGTCGCCAGTGGCAAGGCGGTCCGCCTGGAACCGGATAACGGCCACTATTGGGTCACCCGGGCGCAGATTCTCGGTTTGCTGGGCCGGTTGGCCGAAGCGGCCGAGGGGGCCCAGAAAGCGGTCCAGACCAGTCAGCGGCGGCCGCACGTAAAGGCCCGTGCTTTGTGCCTGCTGGGCGATCTGGCGGCCTCGGGCCCGAAACCCGACTACAGGAAGGCGCTGCAGTTCCACACGCAGGCCGTGGAGGGGGCGGGTGCCTTGACGGCGGATCCGCATCCGGCCATCCGGTTGGCCGCCAAAGAGGTGCTGGTCGACGCCCACCTGGGCGCCGCCCACGATATCGCCTGGGGAAACTGGAAACAGAAAGAGGCGGCCGTCAGCAGGTGGCTTGCCCAGGCAGACGCCTTCGCCGCAGACCTGGTGGAGAAGGAGGGCCGCAACCCGGAGCTTCGCTTCCGGGTGAGCACCCGCGCACTGGCCGCCTACGTGGGCGTGCGGGGCAAGCTGGATCCGGGCAACTGGGCCGACGCGGCGATTCGCACCGGGAAGGAGCTGATCGCCGCCACTGAAGACCCGGTGCGCAAGGCCCGCCTCCAGTGGGACCTGGGAATGGCACTCTACGACGCCCTGCAAACCTATCAGATGCGGAGCGACCATGATACGGCGCTGAAATACGGCGAGTGGGCCATCGAGTATCTGGAACTAGGCGAGCAAGAAAAGCAATCCCCGACTACCGGTTACCTGCTGGGCCGCCTGTACTTCCGCCTGGGGGCCATCCACGCCATCCGCGACGACAACCATCGCACCGCCATCACCTGGTTCGACAAGGCCCTGCCACTGCTGGAAAAACCGGTTCCCAACGAAGCCTTCGCCGACCAAGGGCGCCACGGGGAAACCTTCGTCAGCATGGGCGTCTCGTACTGGGAAGCCGGACAGCGCGAGAAGGCCGTCGAGGTGACCGGGCGAGGGCTGGAGTTCATGGAGCAGGCCGTCAAGCAGGGCACGCTCGACGAAAAGGCCCTGACGGTCCCCTACAGCAACCTGGCCTCCATGCACCGCCAACTCGGCCGCAAGGATAAGGCCCAGCAGTTCGAAGAGATGGCCGCGAAGCTCCAGGACGGCAAGCTCCGCTAGATGGCCTTGCGTGATTCCGGGAAAAAGGGGACAGGTCCAATTTGCCGGAACGGCCCGCGACCGACCTTCGGTCGGTGCCCGGCTTCGCACAAATTGGACCTGTCCCCTTTTTCCTCTCGCAAGCGGCTTTGCGCGGCTGGTCTGCGGACTCCCCGACAGGTATACTTCCATGATGGGGGATTCCGGACCATGGCTGCGATTGCCAACCATCTGAGCTTGCCGACCTTCGAGCTGGAGCCCTACAGGTCGCTGGACGATCAGACCCTTGCCGGGCGGATCAACGCCGTGCGGGCGGAAATGGGTCCGCGGCTGTTGATCCTCGGCCATCATTACCAGCAGGACGAGGTGATCGCCCTGTCGGATCTCCGCGGCGACAGCTACAAACTCAGCCAGTCGGCCGCCGAGAACCGAGAGTGCCGGGCGATCGCCTTCTGCGGCGTGCACTTCATGGCCGAAACGGCCGATATCCTGGCCAACCGCCCGGAGCGGCTGGCCGAGCGCCGCGGGCAGCGGGTCACGGTCGTGCTGCCCGACCTGGCCGCCGGCTGCTCCTTGGCCGACATGGCCGAGATCGACCAGGTCGAAGACTGCTGGCAGCAGCTCTCCGAGGTGATCGACGTGGGGGACCTGATGCCGATCACCTACGTCAACTCGGCGGCCGACCTGAAGGCGTTTTGCGGCCGGCACGGTGGCATCGTCTGCACGTCGGCCAACGCCAGGGGGGCGCTCCAGTGGGCCTTCGCCCGCCGCAGCCGCGTGCTCTTCTTCCCCGACCAGCATCTCGGCCGGAACACCGCCCGGACGATGGGAATCCCGCTGGCCGAGATGCCCCTCTGGGACCCGCACACCGAGGAGCTGGGCGGCAACACCGCGGAGGCGATCCGCCGCAGCCGCGTGCTGCTCTGGCAGGGTCACTGCAGCGTGCACCAGGTGTTTCTGCCGGAGCATGTCGATCGCTTCCGCGAGCAACACCCGGGCATCAAGATCCTGGTCCACCCGGAATGCACGATGGAAGTGGTCGACCGGGCCGACGTGATCGGCTCGACGGGCAAGATCATCCGGGCGGTCGAGGAGGCAGCGCCGGGCACCAAGTGGGCGATCGGCACGGAGCTGCACCTGGTCCAGCGGCTGAAGCACGAGCATCCGGAGCAGGAAATCCACTTTCTTTCCCCCGTAGTCTGCATGTGCGCGACGATGTATCGGATCGACCTGCCCCACCTCTGCTGGGCGCTGGAGAATCTGGCGGCCGGCACGCCGGTGAACGTGGTCGAAGTCGACGCCGAGACCGCCCGCTGGGCACTGGTGGCCCTGGAGCGGATGCTGCAAGTGACGTAGCGGCCAGCGGCGAGGGGGGAAAAAGGGGACAGGTCCAATTTGCCGGAACGGCCTGAAGGGTGCTTCGCACAAATTGGACCTGTCCCCTTTTTCCTCCCCGCGTTTCACGCTACGACCCCATCTTGGCCCGGCTGGGTCTGACCTGAATTTGCGGAACTTCAGGTGTAACCTGAACTTGCTGCGGTCCAGTCGTATGCTAGATACTCTAGGCAGGGATTGCCGCGTGTCGACAGCAGGCAGCAGCCTTGCTTGCCGGGCAAGGCAAGGCCAAAGCCTCTGGAGCTTTATAGACTACTTTGTTCCGAGGAGGAAAAAGGGGACAGGTCCAATTTGTGCGAAGCACCCTTCAGGCCGTTCCGGCAAATTGGACCTGTCCCCTTTTTCCTGGAATCACGCAAGGCTATCTGGCTGCGGCCGCAGGCCGAGTGGGAGCGGACATGCTCGTTGTCGCGGGTTTCTTGGTGGTCTTGCTGACGGTGCTGGTCGGCTTTGCATCGGCGGGAGGCCAGATCGGCGCGTTGATCCAGCCGGCCGAATTCGTGGTCATCGGCGGAGCATCCCTGGGCGCGTTGATTGCGATGTCGCCCAAGAAAGTCCTCGTCGACCTGCTGCACGGCCTGGTGCAGAGCATCAAGGGGACACCGTACAACAAGGCTGGTTACGAAGACTTGTTCAAGGTGTTGTACGAACTGCTTCGGCTGGCTCGCCGCGAGGGGTTGCTGGCGCTGGAAGCGCACGTGTCTTCCCCTCACGAAAGCAGTATTCTGAACAGGTCCCCGCGGGTTGCCAAAAACCACCACATGATGGAGTTCATTTGCGGCGCGCTGTCACCTGTGATTGATGGGAGCCTCAAGCCCGAGCAACTGGCCAGTCTACTAGAGAGCGAGCTGAGGCTGATGGAAGAAGAGCATCACGCTCCCATTGACGTGTTGACGAAGACGGCTGACGCCTTGCCGGGCTTCGGCATCGTGGCCGCCGTCCTGGGGATCGTGATCACGATGGGGGCCATTGACGGTCCCATCGAAGAGGTCGGTGAGCACGTCGCCGCGGCCCTGGTGGGCACGTTCCTCGGGGTGTTGTTGTCGTACGGGTTCGCCGCCCCGCTGGCGGTGAAGATGGAATTCCTCGCCCGGACCGAGGTGGCGTATTTCCGCACCGCCGGCGTGGTGATCCAGGGGCTCGTCAACGGGCTGCCTCCGAAGGTCGCCGTCGAACAGGCTTGCCGGCAAGTGGCCGCGGAGGTCCGGCCCAGCCGGGAGCGATTGGAGGAGTTGTTCACCCAGGCAGAGTCGTCCTGATACCACATCGCTAGGGCGTATATGATCGCTTGCCGCAACGCATGGCCGGCACACCACTTGCGGGTAGAGGTTCTCAGTCATCGGTTCTCAGTTTTCAGTTGCTCGTTCTCTTGGAGGCCCTCCTGGACGTCGAAGGCCAGATGAGAAACCCTCATAACCCGTATTTGCCTGTATTCCGGTACAACAGCCGTAAGACCCGAGAACTGAAAACTGACCACTGATAACTCCATCTGTAACCATTGAACCTAAATAGTCTTGCGTGATTCCCGGAAAAAGGGGACAGGTCCAATTTGCCGGAACGGCCCGTAGGGTGCTTCGCACAAATTGGACCCGTCCCCTTTTTCCTCCCGAGATCGTGCAAGTTCATTTAGCCGCACGACTCTGGGAAACACCGCGTCCAAGAGGATCTCCACTATGGCTGGCAAAGGTGGCGGTGCGTGGAAGGTGGCCTACGCCGATTTCGTCACGGCCATGATGGCCTTCTTTATGGTCATGTGGATTTCGGCCCAGAACAGCGGGGTGAAAGAGGCCGTAGCCCAGTACTTCAGAGACCCCTTTATGATCGGGTCGGGCTCTGCCGGGCCGTTCCCCGGACCGCCGTCCGGCACGCCCAGCCCGCCGCTCAACGGTGATCGAGCCGAAAACGCCCCCAAACCGCCCAAACGCAGCCCGCGCGAGCCACGTGCTAAGCCCTCCCGGGGTCGGGAGGTGGCAGGTCCTGAGGCGGACAAGCAGAGGCTCTTTGCGCTGCACAATGGCGATCGCTTGATGGCGGGAACCGTGGTCCTGTTCGCCGAGGGCTCGGCCGAGCTGGACGCAGCGGGTCGGCAGCGGCTGGAGCGCCTGGTGCCCACACTGCTCGGCAAGCCGAACAAGATCGAAATTCGGGGCCATGCCTCGCGGCATCCGTTGCCCCCCGGGACCCCCTTCCAAGACGCCTGGCAGCTTTCCTACGCGCGCTGTCTGGCGACGATGGAGTATCTGGAGCACAGCGGCGTAGAACCCCAGCGGATGCGGCTGAGCCAAGCTGGCCCCTTTGAACCGCACACGATCCGCGTGGAACCCGAGAAACAGACACAGAACTCCCGCGTCGAGGTCTACGTGCTCGGGGAGTTCGTCGAAGACCTCGAGGGAACGCGCGAAGAGAGAGCCGCACGCGCGGAGATTCCCTGGGCCGCCTCGGGTACCGAAAGTGACGTGCCGCTGCGGTCGGGGCGGCAAGATGCTGGGGCTTTGTGAAGGGCCGACCTGGCGTCAGCACAGTGGCACCGGCGTCTCGCCGGTGTGACGGAACTCACGGCAGCACTTTCCCTTCTGTCACACCGGCGAGACGCCGGTGCCACTTGATCCTCCTTGATACTGCACCCAATTGAACGGCATTGCGGCGAGACTCGTTTCTCCACGTCCACGGCGCGGCAAGGCTGCGCTAGCTCCCCGGTTGAAACGGCGGCGCCTCTTGCCCGTCGTCCTTGTCGGCCGAAACGTCCAGCACGATCCGCTGGTTGTCCGGGGTGGTGACCTCCACCTTGGTCAGCCCCCATTCTGGTCGACTGCTTCTCACGTCGTAAGCGCACCGGGCCTCGCTGTGGACGTGGGCCTTGCCCTTCGGACCGGTCACGTCGAAATCCAGTCGGGCGGTGCCGGCGGGGGGGCCCATTTGGTGGATGACCTCGCCGCTGACCGTCCAGCCCGCCTCGATCGGCTCCCCGAGCGCCTCAATGACTTTCGGGTCCTTCTGCACCCGCTCCAGGGTCATCTTGTACGGATCGCTCCACTTGAGCAGGCTGAAGGGCAGCAAGAAGATGCCCACGCAGCATCCGCCGCAGAGCAGGCCCAAGGCCAACAGCGTCGTCGGCACGAACCAGATCCAGTTCCGGCCCAGCCATCCGTGCCGCGGCCGATCCGCCGGCGCGGCTCCGCTCTGATCGAGATTCTCCATGCCGATTCCCAATCTGATCTGGGGTCAGGCCGGGATTAGGGACTAAGGGCAGACCCCTTCCGCCAGAGAAACACCGGCTTAATCCCTAATCCCGGCCTGACCCCAGCCTCAAATGGAGAAAGGCGTCCAGGAAGTCCTGGATGTTGCCGTCGAGCACGCTGTGGAAACTGCCCACCATGTGGCCGGTGCGGGCGTCCTTGACGCGCTGGTCGGGATGCAGAAAGTAGCTGCGGATCTGCGAGCCGAAGCCGACCTTGGGCATCTGGTTGTACTTGGCGGCCTGCTCGGCCTCCCGTTTTTCTTCCTCCAGCCGGGCCAGCCGGGCGCGGAGCATCTTCAGGGCGATGGCCCGGTTCTTGTGCTGGCTCCGCTCGTTCTGGCACTGCACCACGATGTTCGTCGGCAGGTGGGTCAGCCGGATCGCGCTGGAGGTCTTGTTGACGTGCTGCCCGCCGGCCCCGCTGGCGCGGAACACGTCCTCGCGGACGTCCTCGTCGCGGATGCGGATTTCGATCTGCTCGGGGACCTCGGGCGAGACGTCCACGGCCGCGAAGCTGGTCTGGCGTTTTCCTTCGGCGTTGAAGGGGCTGATGCGGATCAACCGGTGAATGCCGCTCTCACCCTTCAGATACCCGTAGGCCATCGGCCCGCGGACGGCGACGGTGGCCGTCTTGATCCCCGCCTCTTCGTTGTCCTGGCGGTCGAGCAGCTCGGTCTGGTAGTCGTTCTTCTGTGCCCAGGACAGGTACATCCGCAAGAGCATTTCGGCCCAATCGTTGGCGTCGGTGCCGCCGTCGCGGGCGTTGATGGTCAGGATGGCCGGATTGGCGTCCAGGGGGCCGCTCAGCAGCGCCTTGGTCTCCAGGGCGTCGGTGGCCCGCTCCAGCCGCCCCAACTCCTGGGGCACTTCCGCCGCAAACCCTGCATCCTCCTCGGCCATCTCGATCATCGTGGCCAGGTCGTCGGACGCCTTCAGGAGGTCCTCCAACGGCTTGGTAATGGCCTTGATCGCCTTCAACTCCGCGACGACCTGCTGGGCCTTCTCCTGGTCCTTCCAGAAGTCGGGCGAGGCCATCTGCTGCTCGATCGCTGCGGTTCGGGATCGCTGTGCGGCGTAGTCAAAGAGAGTCCCTGAGCTGGAGGATCCGCTGCTGGATAGCCTCGGCGCGATCGATGAATTCTCTTTCCATGGGACTACTCCTCGCGGGTCCACCCCGGCACGTGCGAATAGTATATTATATCACTTCGCGGCTGCTGGAGAAGGCGGGATGCCGGCAGGTGCATGACGTGGTTTCCTGGCGGATGCGTGGGTCGCCGATGGTCAGCTTCTCCTGGCGGGTCCGTGGGTGGCTGGGGTCAGCCGAAGGCTGCCCCCAGCGGGTTTATCCGGCGGGTCGCTCCACGTGGTCTGACACACGTGAATTCTCGCATTGGGTGCCTGCGCTCGAGCCGGGCGAGCCCCCGGGATGCGTCGTCTGGGGGCGGCCTTCGGCCGACCCCAGCCACCCAACGGATGAACCACCAGGCCCTTCCCCCCTCGCGCTGCCGCCCATACATTTCAAGATGAGGCACCTTTCAGCACGTCTCTTCGGGTCACCGATTCATGTCACGCGTCGTGTTGGCCATGTCGGGCGGGGTGGATAGCAGCGTGGCGGCCTGGCTGCTCCGCGAGGCGGGACATGAGGTCGTCGGCGTGTTCATGCGGCACGGGCAGGAATCGGAGGCCGCCGGTGGCCAGGAGACCGGACGGGATCGCGGTGGCACGTCTGCCCGGCCGAAGCAAGGCTGTTGCAGCGCCGCCGACGCCGCCGACGCCCGGCGGGTGGCCGAGATGCTGGGCATCCCCTTCTACCCGTTGAACTTCCAGCAGGAGTTCGCCCGCATCGTCGATTACTTCGTCGAAGGCTACACCGCCGGACGCACGCCCAACCCCTGCATCGTCTGCAATACGTGGTTGAAGTTCGGCAAGCTCTTCGAGTATGCCGACAACGTGGGGGCCGAGTTCGTGGCCACCGGCCACTACGCCCGGTCGGTGCCCGTCGGCGACGGCGAAATCGGCCTCTGCCGTGCCGCTGACTCCTCGAAGGACCAGTCGTACGTGCTGTTCGGCATCCGGCGGGAGTTGCTGCGGCGGCTGATCTTCCCCCTGGGCGAACATCGCAAGGAAGAGATCCGCCGGATCGCCGGCCGGCTGGGCCTTCGTGTGGCCCAGAAGCGCGATAGCCAGGAGATCTGTTTCGTGCCCGACCAGGACCACGCCCGCTTCGTCCGGCAGCGGCGCGGCGACACGGACACGTCAGGCGAGATCGTCACCACCGACGGCACCGTAGTCGGCCGGCACACCGGGGTGGAGCGTTTCACCGTCGGCCAGCGCAAGGGACTGGGCATCGCCTTCGGCGAGCCCCGCTACGTGGTGCGGATCGAGCCCGAGACCCGCCGGGTGGTGATCGGCGCCTGGGAAGAACTCGCCCGGTCGGAACTCGCCGCGGCAGAGGCCAACTGGCTGATCGACGAACCAACCGGGTGGCTTGCTTGCCAGGTCAAGATCCGCTACCGCAGCCGGCCGGTCGACGCGACCGTGCAGACGCTGCCCGGCGGGCGCTTCCGCGTCGACTTCCGGGAGCCCTGCCACGGCGTCGCCCCCGGCCAGGCCGCGGTCTGCTACGACGGTGACCGCCTGCTGGGTGGCGGCTGGATCGAGTGAAGGCGGAAGGCGGACGGGGGCAGGGGGAAGGCGGACCGGGGAGAAGGAGTCGCTGCCCAGGAAACGCTCGTATTGGAGCTCCTGGTTTAGCGGCAATGCCGCTGAATCAAGGGCGAACTTCACGTCAACACAGTGGCACCGGCGTCTCGCCGGTGGGATATAAGTGAACGCGTTACCCTGAGTTGCGCCACACCGGCGAGACGCCGGTGCCACTTGATCCTTCCTGGTGTTTACGCCTAATTCAACAGTATTGAGTTTGGCGGCCAGCGGCTCTATTTCAATTCCGGCACCGGGCGGCCCATCGCCCAATGGATCGCGCCGACCAGCAACATGCGGAACTGCGGCTGGGCGAAGTCGTCGCGGTGGCCCAGGGACGTAAAGAACACCCGGCCCCCCTTGTAGTTCCGCGTCCAGGCGACCGGCTCCTTGAGGTTCAGTACCGATCCCACCAGCAGGACCGTGGCCTTCTCGTCGAGCGGCTGGACCTCGTAGATCGAACCGCGGCTGTGCCACTGAGTGGGCTTGACGTGGGCCAGGATCGGGTGGTCGGCCGCCTCCGGCGGCACCGTCAGGTCGCAGCCCAACTGGTTTGGACCGTGGCCGTGGTAGCTGCACCCGAGCACGTCGCGGTCGAACGTGGGCCACTGCTGTGAACCGGCCGGCACGCTGCCGCCGGCGGCAAAACCGTGGCTGGACGTCCGCAGGGCCACCAGCGGCTTGCCCGCATCCAGGTACTTCCGCAGCATCTCCATCTGCTGTTTCGGCAACGCCCGGCGGCGGACAAAGAGCACGGCCACATCGGCCGTTTCCAGGGCCTCGATCCCCGTCAGATCGTGCTTGGCGTGTCCCAGCACGGTCGTGCAGCGGTAGTTGAAGCAATCGCGCAGCAGTTGCGCGAAGGCCGGCAGGGTGGTGGCGGCGCCGTACTCGTCCTCGTTGAGCAGGAAGACCACGTGCGGCCGTTTGTCCTCTTGGAAGACAAACTCCGGCCCGCCAAGAAAATCGCTGCTGGTGATCGTGGGGCACCAGAACTTCTCGATGTGCTCGATCACCATCTCCGTGCCCCGGAAGTGGCTGACAAGGGGCGACATCCGCGGGTTGTACATGCTGTCGGTCATGTCGCGGACGAGCACCACGTTCTTGCCCTGGTAGACCATCTGGCGGATGCTGAAGGGCCGGCCCAGCACGCACATATTGGTGTGCACGCCCATCACGATCACGTTCTCGATGCCCCGCTGCTGCATCAGATAATACGCCTCGGCGCTGTCGGTGATGGCGTCGCCCGGCTTGATCTCGATGGTGTCGATCTGGCGGCGCCAGGGGCTGCCGCTGGGGCACTTGGGCTGGCAGGGGCAACCACCGTCCGAGTCGTCGATCGGCAGCCGCTCCCCCTCGCGCTTGGCGTCCAAGGAACACCAGCCCTGAAGCGGCACCTTGGGCTCGACCTCGGGCGCCTGCTGGGCCAGTCTCCGCTGGGGCGTGTCCTGGTAGGCGTCCAGGGTGCCGCTGGGCGCGTGGATGATCAGCACGCCGCGGTCTCGGGCCTCGCTCACCAGCCGGTTCATCCGCGGGGCCATCTCCGCCACCCGCGCCGTGGCCGACTGGCACCAGTGCTTGTCCCACATGTCGCAGATCACCATGGCCGTCTTCTTGGGGTCCCAGCGAAGGGTCTTGTACACGGGCTGGAACTCCCAACTGCCCTCGGGGGTCGCCACGCGGGTGCGGACGTGCAGCGTGAGCGTCTGCTCCGGAGCGGGACCGGCTCCGAACGCTGGGGGACTCGCCAAGACTGTGGCGATCAGCAGGGTGCGGTGGAAAGTGAATGGCTTCATGGCGGTAACTCCGGGAGTTGGCTGGATCCACACCGGCGTCAACGACTACGATGATACCAAATCCGCGGGAGGGTGGGTTCGCCAACTGCCCAGGCCCGGTAACGATAGGGTTCGACGTCGACCCGTCGGGCCGGCGTCGTCTCCGCCTTGGGTGAGGAGTCATACCGCCAATAGGGTAGGTGGCACCCAGGCCGATAGCCTGGTCCGCCATCCCTGGCAAGCTGGCCAACAGAGGGCAAGTTTATCGGCTGCCCCGGGGAAAACTCGCGGATTTCGACTTTTTTGCGATCCGCCCGTTGACGTGGCACCCAGGCCGATAGCCTGGTCCGCCATCCCTGGCAAGCTGGCCAACAGAGGGCAAGTTTATCGGCTGCCCCGGGGAAAACTCGCGGATTTCGACTTTTTTGCGATCCGCCCGTTGACTGGGCTAAGCGAAGCTGATATCCTTTGAGATTCTCGCGCCCGATGGGGCGTTTCTTTGGCAAAGTGGAATTGGTGTACCCGGAGGACTTCCGTGGCTGGTCACACGAAGGAGATGATTCGCATCCGGATGGAGGCCTATGATCACGCCATCCTGGATCAAAGCGCGGTGGAGATCGTCGACACGGCCAAGCGGACCGGTTCGGTGGTTCACGGGCCCATTCCATTGCCGACACGCATCGAGCGCTACACCGTCTTGTCCAGCCCGCACGTGGACAAGAAGGCCCGCCAGCAGTTTGAGATTCGCACGCACAAGCGGTTGATCGACATCATGCAGGCGACGGCCAAGACGATTGAGGCATTGAACAAACTGAGCCTACCGGCCGGCGTGGACATCAAGATCAAGGCTACCAGCAGGCGTTGACCTGGGTCAACTTGGGGAAAAAGGGGACAGGTGCAATTTGCCGGAACGGCCCGGAGGGTGCTTCGCACAAATTGGCCCCGTCCCCTTTTTCCGAGCGGCGACGCCTAGAACCCGGTTTGATGGGTCGACACATGCATGGGAAGCCCGGTGGGTAAACCCGGCCACGGGTCGTACGTTCCCCCCTGGCGACGCAGCAAAAGGCAAGAGCGATGGCAGTTGGACTGCTCGGCCGTAAGGTCGGGATGACACAGATCTATGATTCGGCCGGTGAGGTCGTCCCGGCGACCGTCCTCCAGGTGGGTCCGTGCCATGTCCTGCAACTGAAGACAGCGGCGCGGGACGGCTACGAGGCGGTTCAACTGGGGTATCTGGATAAACCGCGCCGTCTTGCCAGCCGCAGTGTACGCGGCCACGTCGCCAAGCTCGACAGCAAGCGTCAGCGCCGCCGTGCCGCGGCCGGGGTCGAACCGGTCGTCAAGGCCGCCTGTGAGCCCAAGCGGATCGTGCGCGAGATCCGCGGCTCCATCGACGGCTACCAGGTCGGCCAGGAGCTAAAGGTCGATGTCTTCGCCGAGATCAAGGCGGTCGACGTGGTCGGCACCAGTAAAGGCCGCGGAACCGCCGGGACGATGAAGCGGCACAACTTTCACGGCCAGCGGGCCTCCCACGGGGTGAAGAAGGTCCACCGCCACGCCGGCGGCATCGGATCCAGTGCCGACCCCAGCCATGTGTTCAAGGGAAAGAGGATGGAGGGCCGATACGGCAACGCCCGCTGCACCGCCCGCAACCTCAAAGTGGTCCAGATCGACGTGGAAAACAACCTCCTGGTGGTCCGCGGGGCGGTGCCCGGACCCAACGGGGGATTTGTCATGATCCAACAGACCAACAAGCTGTAGTCATGGTCAGTTTGCCTGTTTACGATCGCAGCGGAGCGGAGGTCGGCACGTACCAGCTCGACCCGGCCGAACTGGCCCCGCGGATCAGCAAGCAGTTGCTGCACGATGCGGTGGTGATGTACCAGACCAACCGGCGTCAAGGCTCGGCCCAGACGAAGGGTCGTTCGGACGTGGTGGGGACGACCAAGAAGATGTATCGGCAGAAGGGGACCGGCAATGCCCGGGCGGGCTCGCGTCGCAGCCCGATCCGCCGCGGGGGCGGGCGGGCCTTCGCCAAGCGGCCCCGCGACTGGTCGTACCGGCTGCCGAAGAAGGCCCTGCGACTGGCCACGCGGATGGCCGTCGCTTCGCGGCTTGCCGACCAGGAGGTCACCCTGATCGACAATTTGGCCTTCAACGAGCCGAAGACCCAGGAAATGACCTCGATCCTGAAGGCCCTGAAGATTGACGGGATCAGCCTGTTGGTGGCGGTGGCGGGATACGACGTGAACGTGTACAAGAGCATCCGCAATCTGGCGGATGTCTCGGTGTTGCCGGTGGGGGAGCTGAACGCGTTGGACGTGCTGCGTCCGCGGCGGCTGTTGATGACTACTTCCGCGTTGGACGCCCTGCGGCAGAAGGCAGCGGCCGGGAAAACGTCCCACCCAGAAGAAGGGAAGTAACGGCCCATGGCCCAAGACGTCACCAAGACAGGACTCGACTTGGATCCGCACCAGATCGTGCTGCGGCCGCTGGTGACCGAGAAGGGCATGCACAAGGCAGGCCGGCAGAACGCCTATGCCTTCGAGGTGAACCGGCTGGCCGGCAAGGACGATATCCGCAAGGCGGTGGAGGAGTTGTTCGACGTGAGGGTGGTCCGCGTGAATACGCAGAACCGCAAGGGAAAACCCCGGCGCACTCGCTTCCGTTGGGGATACACCAAGGCCTGGAAAAAGGCCGTCGTCACCTTGGATCCTGAAGACAAGATTGATTTCTTCTAGCAGAGTCATCAGTTGTCAGTTATCAGTTATCAGTTTGCAGGGGGGAGTGTCGCCGGACTGCCAACAACTGATGACTGACAACTGATGACTGATAACTGACCACCGACAACTGACAATGGGCATTCGTCGATACAAGCCGACAAGTCCGGGTCGTCGCGGGGCCACCGTGAGCGACTTCGCCGAGCTTACGCCGGGGGCGAGGCCGGAAAAGAAGCTGCTGCGTCCCAAGCACAAGAAGGGCGGACGGAACAACCAGGGGAAGATCACCGCCCGACACCGCGGCGGCGGACACCGGCGGAAGTACCGCCGGATCGACTTCCGCCGCAACAAGGACGGCGTCCCTGCGGTAGTCGACTCGATCCAATACGACCCCAACCGCAGTGCGCGAGTCGCCCTGCTGTTCTACGTCGATGGTGAGAAGCGATACATCGTCGCCCCGGAAGGGTTGAAGGCGGGCGACCGGGTGCAAAGCGGCGAGGACGCCCCGGCCACGCTGGGCAATTGCCTGCCGTTGACGCACATCCCCCTGGGGATGGAGATCCACAACATCGAGTTGCAGCCCGGTCGCGGGGGCGTGCTCTGCCGGTCGGCCGGTGCGCGGGCGACGCTGGCCGCCCGCGATGCCGACTGGGCGCAGCTCAACCTGCCCAGCGGCGAGATCCGCCGCGTGCCGGCCGCGTGCCGGGCGACCGTGGGCACCATCGGCAACGCCGACCACATGGGGATCGTGCTGGGCAAGGCGGGGCGAAAACGCTGGATGGGGCGCCGGCCCCACGTCCGCGGCACGGCCATGAACCCCATCGACCACCCCCACGGCGGCGGAGAAGGTCGAACCAAGGGCGGGCGCCACCCGGTCAGCCCTACCGGAAAATCGGCCAAGGGGGGCGGCACACGCAAGAAACGGAAACCCTCGAACAAGGCGATTGTCCGCCGCCGGCGCTCCAGACGATACGGATTGCTGAAAATCTAGCCGTAGCAATCGGCTATTGGCTCCCAGCGTACGAGCTGGCTGCTGAAAGCTGAGAGCTGAAAGCGAGCTGAAAGCTGAGAGCTGATTGCTGAAAGCTGGCAACCATGAGCAGATCACGAAAAAAAGGCCCGTACGTCGATGCCAAGCTTTTCCGGAAGGTGGAGGCGCAGAGCCGGGCGGGCGTGAAGGAGCCCATCAAGACGTGGGCCCGGGCCTGCACGGTGGTGCCGGAGTTTGTCGGGCACACGTTTCTGGTTCACAACGGGAAGAACCACGTGAAGGTGTTCGTGACCGAAGAGATGGTGCTGCACAAGTTAGGCGAATTCGCGCCCACGCGGACGTTCCGCGGGCACGGCGGGAAGGGCAAGCGCTAAGATGCCATACCAGGCGGTTCATCGATTCGCGCGGATCAGCCCTCGCAAGGTCCGCGCGATTGCCGACATGATCCGGGGCAAGTTTGCCGACGAGGCCCTGACCCTCTTGCGCTACCAGCCCCAGCGGGGGGCGCGAATGCTGGAAAAGTTGCTCAAAAGCGCCCTGGCCAACGCCGAGGACCGTCGGGCACCCAATCTGAACCACCTCACGGTGGCCGACGTGCGGGTAGACCAGGGTCCGATGTTCAAGCGGATGCAGCCCAAGGCCCGCGGGATGGCATCGATCATCAAGAAGCGGATGGCGCACATTCATATCGTTTTGGAATAGAAGATGGGTCAGAAAGTCAATCCAGTTGGATTCCGCACCGGCATCATGACGGGCTGGAAGAGCCGGTGGTACGCCTCCAAACAGGAGTTTGCCGAGCTGCTGGTCGAGGACCAGAAGATCCGCACCTTCATCAAGCATCGCAAGGACCGCTTCGGAAAGCCCCTCTACCCGGCAGTTGCCAAGGTGGAGATCGAGCGGACCCGCGATGAGGTCAAGGTGATCCTGTTCTCGGCGCGGCCCGGCGTGCTGATCGGGCGCAAAGGCGAGCGCGTGGAGGAGCTGCAGAAGGAGTTGCAGGAAAAAACGGGCCGACGGATCAACATCAAGATCGAAGAACTCAACCGCCCGGAACTGGTGGCCCAACTGGTGGCCGAAGACATTGCCGAGCAACTGGCCAAGCGGGCCGGGTTTCGGCGGACGATGAAGCGGGCGATGGAGCAGACGATGGAAGCCGGGGCCAAAGGGATCAAGATCCAACTGGCCGGCCGGCTGGGGGGCGCGGAAATGGCGCGGCGCGAGAAGCAAATCTCCGGCTCCATCCCGCTCTCCACCCTGCAAGCCAAGATCGATTACGGCTTTGCGGAGGCGATGATCGCCCAGGGACACATCGGCGTCCAGGTGTGGATCAACCAGGGTATGTACAGCGAGGAAGAGATCGATGGCGTTGATGCCAAAACGAGTAAAGCACCGAAAAAGCCAAAGAGGACGTATAAAAGGTGAGGCCACCCGGGGTAACCGGGTCGTCTTCGGCGATTTCGGACTGCAAGCCGTGCAAGGCGGCTGGATCGCGGCGGCCACCATTGAAGCCGGCCGCATCGCCGCCCAGCAGTATCTGCGCACCGAAGGCCGGCTGTATATCCGCGTCTTCCCCCACAAACCGATCACCTCCATTCCGCTGGAAACCCGCATGGGCAAGGGAAAGGGCGAACCGGAGTATTGGGCGGCGGTGGTGAGGCCGGGGATGGTGTTGTACGAGATCGGCGGCGTTTCGGAAGAGGCCGCGCGGCTCTGCTTCGCCCGCCTGGCCCACAAAATGCCCGTCCATACCCGCTTCCTCAAGAGAAGACCGCTGTAGACGCACCCAGGCCGACCCCGGGAACGATCCCCGGACCGGCTCCGCAACCGAGTAATAGATTCGACGACTGATGGGCGTTGACTGATTGAAGAGCGTCCCGACCGAGAGAACCAATCGCGATGGCCAGGGCGAGTGAACATAGGGCGAGTGAACTCCGCAAGATGAGCGACGAGCAGTTGACGGTGGAGCTGAAGGAGACCACCGACCACTTCTTTCGGCTGCGGCTGCTCGCCCAGACCGAACGGCTCGACGCCCCCAGCGAGCTGCGCAAACACCGCCGGCTGATCGCCCGCATCATGACTGTCCAGAAGGAGCGGGCGCGGGCCGCCAGCGCGGCACCCCAGCCGAAAGAAGACTAGAGGAAACAACACCATGCCCAAGAGAGTTGCGGTTGGCGTCGTTACCAGGGACAAGGCGGCCAAGACCCGCCGGGTGGAGATTCCCCGCCTGGTGAAGCACGCCAGGTACGGCAAGTACATTCGCCGCAAGACGATCTGCTACGTTCACGACGAAAACGAGAGCTCGCAGGCCGGCGACACGGTAGAGATCATCGAGAGTCGGCCGCTGTCGAGGCTGAAGCGTTGGGAGCTGGTTCGGGTGATCGAGAAGGGGCGGCTGATCGACCTGGCAGCGATGCGCGCGGCGGCCAAGGCGGAGGAAGGTGGTGGGCAGTAGGCAGTAGGCAGTAGGCAGTGGGCAGTAGGCAGTAGGCAGTGGGCAGTGGGCAGTAGGTGGGGGCGGTTAGGGGTAGCTGGGGGTGGCAATTCATTGCCACCCCGATCTGAGAACTTGAATGACACAGGGAGAGCAATCCCCCAGGGACC